>Ga0123355_10001302_pt1 | contig 34834 bp, 26 predicted proteins | sample TergutEmb28metaG_3_FD_89872 | JGI IMG/M metagenome (GOLD analysis project Ga0123355, IMG submission 89872) | Embiratermes neotenicus P1 segment gut microbial communities from Petit-Saut dam, French Guiana - Emb289 P1 | ecosystem: Host-associated > Arthropoda: Insects > Digestive system > Gut ...
CACCACCACCACCACCACCACCACCACCACCACCACCACCACCACCACCACCACCACCACCACCACCACCACCACCACCACCACCACCACCACCACCACCATCATAATCATCATCATCAAGCTCAATTTCGATACAATTATTCCCTTCCAGCTCATAGAACAGTCCCTATCAAAGAGTCTGACTAAACTGAGATGATGAAAGCACATCACCAGAGACAATAAATGACACTGTAACCTTTATAAATGTACAACATGTTAACATTTCCTTATGATATACAAGGTGGTTCAAATATGACCGGGACTGATGTTGCTAGATTTACACACAAACAGTCCCGGTCATATTTGAACCACCTTGTACATTCCCACTATTTTTGGTATGTAAAAAATATTCATAAACATACCACTAAATGAGAAATTCAGCAATGATTATGCCATTCACAATTAATCTCAGTAACAGTGTAATTTACTCACAGCAAACTGCATCGTGTCAGGAGAGAAGAGAGAATGAATTGTGTTTACTCACAAAGAGCACTGATTATAAATGAACATTAAAACACAGACTAGGTGGATGAAAGTCATAAATATCCAGTTGACCACAAACAAAATAAGGAACAAAGTCAAAGATGTGGACATTGATAAAGTATGTATTTTATGATAATTCCATGTGCTGTACATTTTGATTAGGAAGCTATTAGGCTGACAAGTCTCCAGTAATACGAGACTTTAGGTTCTCACAGTGGTGTTACTGAGAGGAGACACTGTTGTCAGGCGAGTAGTTTCAGACATTTTGAAGGCTATATGATCCTTTGAAATGTCAGGACCTACTTTCCCAATAACATGAGTCACACATTTCCCAGAAGAACTGAATCCACCAGTCTCCAGTAACTTTTAGTGTCATTATTTTTCCTGTTCTGGTATTACAACACACAGTGTCATATAATTATTTACATTACACTCTACAGTTCAATGAGATGATGGCAATGAACTTGTAACCTATATTAATGGTATTTAATTGTTGGTTTTCTCCTTTTATTTTCCCAGTTTTGGTAAATTTTGCTATTACAATATGTGTTGTTTTGTTTACATATGTCAGTGTGTAGGTGTGGTGGTGTTGCAAGCCTGTGTTACTACAAGTACAACTTTTACATGTAATAAAGTTGTAGTTGCATCTGAAGAATACATTATTGATTGAGACTACATTGTGGTGAAGAAATATCTAATTGCTTATATTACTGTTTCAGTATATTTCTGAAGTTTAAATGTTCATATTTTCTTGTTTTTATCCCAAACACTATCTCTTATAACCGCTTCTGGACTTACATTACACCACAGTGATTGTAGTTTAAGAAATATGAAGAAGAAATTTTCATGAGGCAAATTTATCAACATTTTGGGTTTTCAAACTGTCATAAAAGTGTTCTGATATTCAAATTGAAGTAGAATGACAAAACATTCTGTACTGAAATATAAACTCAGTAGTTAAATAAATCAATGAATCACCTTCACTTGTTACATCTGGACAAATGACAAGAGACCAGGCACTGACTTATATGTACATTTTAACTTCCTTATTTTTTTAGTTTTCTTGGTGAGCATTAAACACTAATGGTCCATTTACATTACACCAGCATACCCCTGCAGTTGAAAAGGCAAAATGAATGTGGATTGCAGCAAGTGAGGACTGTAAATAAACTTCCTAAGAAGCCTTCACTTCAAACCCTTGATTATTTGTAAATTATGCTGGAGGTTAATAATTAAAATTTACAAACCTACTTCACAGTTACAATGTATCTCAAAGTTTAAAGCATCAGTAGGCACTAACAGATCTAAAAAGTCTGAAGGTACAAAGTGAAATTCTAGTCTATACAGCATTATTACAGTTTATTTAGTTGACTACTTGTTAGTACAACTTACATGTACTAAGGGACTTATTTCACCAGGCATTGCATCCTGGTTATTCATGTACCATACACTATATCCTTATGGTATATTTTTTAGATAAAACCACTAAATAATTCTATGAGGAGATTGGGGAAGCTAGGATGTTAAATAATTGGAAAATAGGAGAAACAGGATGAACTACCTGATTCATCATTAAAGTAATTTGAAAGACATAGTATACCCAGTGTAAATCATTCATTATTAGATATGTATCTTTACCTGTATTTGTGCCAAGTGTTCCAATCTCCATTTTCTACATTCACAACCATCTGGCTTTCATGAATACCCTCTTTCATTAATCTTCCTTACATTAGTATGGGTTATTCATACTCTTTATCATTAAATTTTCAATTCTAAGACACACTGAAATCTCTCCATCTCAAGTCTGAACCATTGCAAAAATAATGAGATCAACAGTCACCAACTACTTCATGAGTTTGGAGGTCTTCACAGCAATGTAAACAAGCAATCCATTTTTCTGGGATATCATGCTGCATTACAGAGAATCTGGACCTCGACATTTTGAAGAAACATACTGACTTAGTCGTCAGTGGTCAATAGGTCCTAGATGAATCTTCTAAAACCTACTGACCTTTGAATATAAAGGCAGTGTGTTCCATCCTAATGCTGAAATCCAATTACCCTGTAACACACTGTCATACCTCACGTAAATAGAATCCTCACCATCTACTTACTCAAATATAAGGTTCAATTCATGTTTTCTTATGTGTAGTTTCCACAGCATACAGCAGACTCATAAACAAATATAAAAATAAATAAACCACTTTCATCAACAAGAAAAATTATATACAAATAAACTAAACAATGCATATCAATAAAAAATATTTTGTGCTCAATAAGAATGCCTGTTATACCTCAGTTTCTTTACATAAGACACACTTCTACCCTTGTCATTTTTTTATTCCAAATAATCAAAATAATATTAATTCATACAACCAACTTCAAATAAAGATTCAATTTTTTTATACATGAACAATGACAGATCATATTATAACAGAAACCTTGTCTGTACACCAAGCGAGCATGCAAAGCAAGATTGGTGGGCTGCAGCCCCCTCCAAACCAAATTTTAAAAATCCAAAGATTTTGTAAACATGATGACATCAATGGTTTTACGTGATTCACCCTTCAGCCAAAAGCATCCACTGAAATCAGCACTGGACATTGGAATTTTGAAAAATAAAATAAAAACCTTATGAAGTCTTAGATAGAATTAGAAACACCAAGAAGATTAGACTTTGTGATATAAATTGAGTCATGGAATATGTAGCTATGTTTATATGTATATAAATGCAGATGCAAATAAATAATGAAATAATAATAATAATAATAATAGTCAAAAAGTAAAAGAGCCTCAAAACTAAAAGTAATGGCTGCCAACAATCTGTTGGTGGGCAGTCAGGCTTAAAAAAAAAAACATCTGACATCAACCAATGAAGCCTTCTCAAATAAGCAGTCATGTTGATACACAGCAAATGTGTGAAATTCTGGGACTGTCTCTGCCATCATGTAGTACTGGCCAAAAGACTTGTGTATATGTATCACCTATTACAGGATACCACTCAGATATGGCTACATCCCTTTAACCAAAACAAAGACGAGGGATTAATCCCATACTGATCATGGACATGACTTGATAACATGCTTCCACAATCAACATCTGTTGCACATTCAACATTAGTGACAGTCCACAGACTACTATGTACTTTCACTCACACAGCCACCAGGTTAACATAGAGCAGTGCAACTTCTGAGTCTATAATGCCACTGAAGAGGAAAAACGATAACCATACAGTAAAAACATTCAGTGCTGACTGATATATGACCACTTAGTGTAAAGGAACATGTCCTTTGTGCTGGTCCTATAACCTAAGGTCAAAAACTATCCAATGGTCTCCAATAATTGTAGATCTCCCATGCTGATTTCACAGAAATGATCTGCACTTTGATTATAAGAGGAAAAATTACTGTATTTGAGAAAACCATTTTGAAAATGTGAATAGCCCTCACGTGAATTAAAAACACTGTATGGCCATAAATGTTTACTTTTTATGTACATCTGAGTTTGAAGCTGACGGATATTAACACCCCTTCATTGTTATTATCTTAACAATACAATTTTGATAAAATTTCTTTGTTTAGAATAAAGCATAGATGTGTAAAACAAAAGAATACTTTGTTACATTATGTAATGTACATGCTAAAACATTTATAAAAATATTAATACCAGAAAAGAAATATAATATTTTTAATCAAAATTATAACTTGAGATGATCTCTATACTGATCTACCACAGCCAACTGCATGTGGCAGAATTCCCATGATTTAAACAAAATTTGAAAAGAAGTAAACATCAGGTCACAACAAATTAGGGTAACTTGTAATGGTGGCAGAATCAAAGTCAAATAAATGGAGACACCTGAACAATATAATTTGTAAAACTACTGGAACTTTCAAGCACAATATAGAATAACTGGAAGACAAAAAATAATGAAAAGGTAAAACCAAAATATCACATTCTAGTATAGAGACATACATAAATTTAGAGATGACTGCTTATGGGTATCAACTTGAAGCTGTTGAAATAAAAGATGAAAATAATAACATACATACGTACATGCAGATTCTCAAAATTTTATAAATATGATGAAAAATTACTGTTAATAACTACACTAAATGCACAGGGGTTAATGACACTAATTGGCCTGAAATGCATACAGCTGAGCCATTGTAAGGGATTTATTTATGGCACATCTTTGAAACGGTTGGAAATGCTGTGCTCTGAAGTGCATTCAAGTCACAAGCACTCACTTTGGATAGCATGTGCTCTAAGTAATATTTTCTCGTCTAAAAACATGAACATCAAAAGACACATAACGATAATTTTACCTGTTATTTTGCTTACATGTAAAATTAGATATTACTCTCAAGCCAGAACACAGAGAAAGGGTATAAGAGAACAAGGTACTGGCAAAAATATTTTTGGAGCAAATGGTAGCAGAAGGAAGAAGAAAATTGTACAATCAGAATGGAGAGAAAAGAAATGGGTAAAAAATTTTGTTCAGGAGGACCGAAGAGAAGACATCTCTTAAACTAGGTGCAGATGGGAGAATATTAAAAGGAAACATAGGGAATAGAGTGTGAGAATCTCCGGCTCTTTCTTTCAGGTTTTCCTTCAAACAATTTTTATGCATTTGTATTCATTTCCATGTGATCCATGAGCCTCATCCTTCTCATCCTCCTTGATTTAACTACCCTAGCAATATTTAGTGAGGTGTATAAACCATTTTGAATAATATGCTCACAGCTACTAGACTCGTTACAGTAATGAGTATTGTATTTTGGGATGTGATGTCATGTATTCTGGTAGCCAGTTACCAATGTTTCAGAGGAATATTTTCCTCTGTCTTCAGGGTCCCCTAATTTGGAGGTAATAGGTTACTCAGAAACATACATAGAACACTACTGAACTGAAAATAATTTCTGAGAACTTGTTCAAAAAATGCTTGAACAATTCTTACTTTTCAGACTCATGAGGATGACATACAACTACAGCAGTAATGTGAAAAATTCCAGAAGAGACTCTCCTGACATCTGTAATAAGAAGATGTCAGCTATGCCCAGAGGACAGTAGAGAAATCAATTTGTGCAAGAAATGCTTCAAATATATTCATGCTTGCAGCATGCAGTGAACTTCATGTGAATACATTTTCTGAGGGATGAAGACTTCAAATAATTTTTCAAAGAAGTGGTTCACGTTTATTATTCCACTTATGTTTTTCATGTTTATTTTGGCGTAGAAACAAAGCATGTGATTCCACAGTGACTGCCATGCAACAATTTTTTTTAAATTAAATATCAAAATAAGTAAAATTAATACCTTCCTAAGTAACTTCTCATTTCAAATGCTTAATGTTCTCTCTGCTAAGTTTCTTTCCAGTACATGATGTAGTATAATACCTATTAAGTTCATGTAAATATGTTTCTTCTTCATAATTTGCATTATTTACCTAGGTTAAAATCTGGGTCTATCAAATACAGCATGCCTGTTCAAGTCACATAATTAGTCACACCACCTGAAAGGTTAATAAGGGAGTCCACAGCTATCTGTGGATAATAAATATTTTTACTTAGTAAATGGACCTCTGACATCAGCATGGAATGCCTATGTTTAAGCGAGAGATTACTGTTGTGAATGCAAATTTAATTTCATGCTCTTGCAGATTTGGTTAGCACGTGTTATCGATCAGTTTCTTTCATGGTTTGAATCCACATGAAAAATCTTCAATATGAGGCTCTCTGATACACTACAGATCATGTTCCATAACAGCCTTGTGATCAACCAGCATATATAATATAAATGTGACCCACTATGTTCAGAATACCTGGTTAAAATATTTAAAGCTTAAGTATACATCATTCCCACCGTATCACAACGTGTTTTCAATTACAAAATAAAGTTCTGGTTACCTACCAGTACTATTCTGGTCTCATTTCTGACCTCTTGCATCATGACAAACCACAACAGTCATCATGAATAAATACGTATATGGTACTGTATTCTTATGCCCAACTGGAATCAGGATAGGCAAATAGAACCAGAAGTGAACTGGATGTTTTGACACAGGGAATAATAAAAATTGGTCACCTTCACACTAAGCAGCTCTGTTACCTATTCTGTCACTACCTGAAATGATTCTGCATCATAGAGCTGTACTATAAAGATGTAATTTCTTTGTTTATATATCTCTGTTATTAATACCACTAAATGCTTCAGTGTAGCATCTCGTTCTGAAATTCACTGGCCTTCCTAATTATTTCCAGTACCTGGAAAATATCCAAGAGGCCAAAAATTGCATAACCTCAATTCAAGAACATCTGAAAATTCTCTGTAATTCTGTCTGGGTACTTTCATGTCACTGAAAAAACATAACACATGAGGTTTATGCAGAGGAAAGGAAAGAAAAGTTCTGAAACATTTCTATGAAATCTGCTCATGAAATTGTCCAACAATATCAAAACAACAATACAATCACAGCAACTTTCAATTTATACCCCATGAATTTCTTTCAATGAGAAGGATGCACACAAGTAAAACATGATATTCAAATTTATGAAGATATTTTGATCATAATTATATTCAAAACTAACAATAAGAGAATCAAAATGAAAAGGTTACATTCTCTATGAATATTTAAATTTCAAAAATCAAAACATACGAAAATACTCATTTTTTAAACTGATGTCAATATTTTGATCCAGAGAGTGGGATTTCCTAAAGTTACAAATAAGAAGACGCTGTTATCTCAGCAATAACAACGTGATAAAATATGAGGCAGCTTCAAGTAACAAAAACAAGTCCCTTAACTGCTCTCAGTGGAGGTGTATCTGCAGTCATGGCTGCTAATTCTAACACTTGCACACATCTGGCTCACAACCTTCTTGTACAGTAGAGGTAAAAGCAGACAGAAATCTCGTCTGTTGTTAAATGTACAGTGTAAATAAGAAATAATTTACTCATATATACATATCTGGATTAATAAGATATAAATATTATTAAACACTAAAATATCAATGTGGTGCAGCACTGTTTGTAATGAAAACAACAAAAGTTAGCAACAGAACAAATATGAATCAAAATAATAACTATGTACCTTTAATATTAACCATTTATAACAATCTTATACTCTCAAACAAAAAATAACAAAGAGTATGACTGACATTATCTGAGCACAACAGGTTCAAAATGTCAAAAAGGATAAGACAAATTCTTATACACATAACACAAGTGCACATTCTTCCTATATACATCATCACAAACATGTCAATTCATATACATAGTTTCACTTAGCAACCAAGGGACTGAATGTCAAGGTAAAGCTATAACTATCCAGCTTGTTTCCAGCCCCTCACATTCCATGACATTTTACACACCTCCAAATATATATCTTTGTTAAATTACAAGCCTCTCTAATAAAACTTTTTCTTCTAACAGCAAATATTTCTACACAGTCTTGTACTTTAAAAGAAAATGATACTTCATCAAGCAACTCAAAATTTATGAGCCAGAGTAAAACTAACATCCAGCCGTATAAACGCACGCATACGATAGCAACAGAACTGATATTAAGTTTTATGGTAATTTAATGTTAATATCAGTTCTGTTAAATGTCTTGGCACAGTGTGAAAGTGGGCTATGTTGCCCACATTTCAGAGGAACATGCTGCCTCAGGGTCTAATAAGTAGGGTTATTAAATGTTCATGCTACAAGGCAGGTGGTCCCTCACATCCAACAGGGGCAAGAAAAGCCATGGCCTGGTCAGGGCCAATATGGATAGTGGCCAGAATAATATGAAAAACAGCCTTTTTCAGGTCCATCATATGAACCAAAACCACTGGTACATGGTGCCCATAATTGTTAGGACTGAACATTTCCCAGTAGTCACTGAGTATTTTTTACATGAATAAGATGACTGCAGCCAGATATGGTAGGCTGGCATGAAGAGAGACACCACTCACAGACACACAGCAAATTATTTGAAGGGGAGGGGGAGAGCAGCGAGGAGTTCACATTGTTCTGCAAATACAGCTGGGTTTGGCCAACAGTACTGTCACCTACATCTAGCCGCATCTTTGCCTCATTAGTACATGCTCTTCAAAGCATTTATTAAATGTCTTACTGGTGTTTGTAGACTAAAGCATGAACAAATCAGATGGCTGGGAGCAATACATGCTAAGCTACAGTTTACAGGAAAAAATGATGTGGCTAGCAATAAAACGAAAGTAACGTATTATGTGCAATGCATCTACAAACAACTATTCCAAGCTTCTCACCACTGGTCACAACAATGTAGTTATACTGTAATATCAACTAAATCCTCATATTACAGACACTGAGTAATGTGAACGATAAAGTTGTTCCTGTGCATGCCATTATAGCATACGATGGAGTGGAGGTATAGCTCCATGCATTATTAAACTCAACACTAGATGGAGGTGAGTAGTCGGTATCATGGCCCTGCTGCTTTATTTGCAGGGAAAGAGTTCTTGGTACTCAGTGAACAGCAGGTTGGGTGGGCCCCAGAGCCAGTTTTGACACTGTGGAAATGAAAAAAACTCATATCTCTGCCAGGAATCGAATCACAATCGATTCCTTGATTGTCCAGCCCATATCCCACACAGAACTTAAAAGGTACATATATTTTAATTCACATTAATTTTGTATCATAATAAGAGGTTCAAGGTGAAACTAAGCTGTTAGAAAGAATATAATGAGGTGCACACTACAGAACATGAATACTGGTCCTGAGATTAATAACTAATTACGTAATATTTAAGTTGTGTGATTCCAGGTGATACATTATACCAGTAATATTTTGGATACAGTTCAAAGTCTGAAATGCACTTGATATAGAAAAGGTATAGGAATTGGCCCTGTTCCCAATCTCAAGTGATCTGTTATCACTGACATGTCAAACTTCATCTTTTAAGACAGACCTGCTCAATTCAAATCTCACAGGCAACAGTTGCCTGTGATAAAGTGTTATGTTATTCGTGGAGAGATTTTACATGAGAAAACACCTTTTAATACCTTCCCTAGCAAAACCAAGACAGAATGCCTAAGCAATTTTGAAAACTTGTGAGCCTTTATTTATGGAGATAAACATTACATTAACAATCCATTTTGTAAAGACCAGCTAAAATTAGTGATACCATTGTCTAGAGTATAAATTACATTTCATTACAAAGTTTTCCTATTATCAGTGTATTCTGTACTGTACATGATGTGTGGCACACATAAATAAAATTACACACATAATTGTGTGTATATGTATTCATCCTTCAGCATGTGCATTAAAATTCACGTTACCTACATGCAAACCAAATGTTGTTGTGAACTGCCTGCACCACAAAAGAGGTTGAGCAGGCCTGTTTTATGGTTCAGTCACAGCACCCGCTGAAGACATTCCCATGTTTCAGCATGCAAGAAAGGGTAGAACATGGCCTCATGGTGGTAACAAAGGTGGAGGGTATGGAATGCACTGCTATCCAATGGCCAGGTAACATGGTCCAATATGTGAGTTTTGCAGCAGGAGCAAAAGTGACAAAATGGAGTACAGTGCTATCCATTTTGTTGAAGCCATGTTCCAATACATAAGTTTTGCAGCCAAAGCAAAAGTGGCAGTGTGGAGTACAAATGGGAAAGGGCCATGTAGTTCAGAATTAAGTTGAAATGAAAAAAGGTGAAATCAGACTTCGTTCATTTTGTAACAGGTGAAGTTGTGTGGGTGTGTGATTACTGCACTGGCTCTCCAGAGGTTTACCATAGCATCTGGTTTGTTGAATCTGAAGTCAAGTTTGATCTTGATAGAGTATTTAGCTATTGCAGACTGCTGGTTCCATTGATGTGTGCCAGGGACTCTATCTGTAGCCATATGCTTCCTTGGCGACTGGATCCAACAATATTTACCAGACTTGTATTTTATTACATTTTATGCCACATTTGGTCTTGGTGGGGTGTTTGGTGACTGCAATTCACAGTAATCAAATATCCCATTGACACTAAATACAGCATCAAATTGAACAAACAAGAAGCACAGTGAAACATCAACACTTAGTGTCAATGTATCATCTGGGAAGGCACTTAAGTAGATGAACACTCTCACAACTTCAACCATTAAAATGGATAAACATTGAGTACAGCCTAATTTTCATCTCGTTTCCTCCATATTTTCTTCTTAAACACAACACCCTTTCTCACTGGACAGGATGAAACTCCCTAACCCCACATTTACTCCACTGGGAGAATTTTATACATAAACCCATAGCCTCCTGGTAAGCGGTAGTATCACACTCCACAGCCCATCCCTTCTCACACTACAAAACCTACATATTGGGTCTCACACACTCTTTCCACCTACTTCACCTTGAAGATGGTAAGCGAAATGTGTGCTGAAACATTGGAAAAGCTTCAACACAACACAGCCCCAACCCAAGATCTGAAGTTATACATTAGACAGAGGCTGTGAACACCTATGGGTATGAAGAAGGTCATAAAGTATTTTAAACACAACATTGTTTATTGTGTACAGACAATAAAAAATATTAAAATCTCATACCATCAATTGTACAGATATAAGACATATAAACATTTTTTGATGGCTTACTATTTATGTTCATCCTAATAAAATAGGGTAGTCACAGTTAATTACGAATCTCTTTCCTCTAGAAAATCTTTTAGAACATAATTCACGGTCAGGCTTGTGTGTATGTAAACTATCTAAATACTGTTTTCAACAGGCAATTAGTGTGAGCCCTACCAGTCACATGAATGAGCTATGTTGTGGCCACCTCTGGTGTATTGAATTAGTATTCAGAAAGCACTGTGTTCATTCCCAAACATGGGCAATAATATTACAATTAAAAAGGCAATATAAGGTTTGTCAGTATATTGATAACCAGTCACTCAAGGATGGGAGTACAGCCGGCCATCTATAATATCACGTATGCAACCAAATATACTTCAAGTAATGGACAGCTCAAGTTATAATGGTATAATTATTAATGTAGTAAATTTTCTTGAAACAGCTTTGGCATGTTATGACAGTGCTGTAGCATAGTGACTGTTACTGCAACCATGCATACATACTGCACTGGACTGGGATGTACAAACATTATCACCACACCTGATGCTGCAAGGTGCTACATCGAACATAATGTAACCTTTGGTAGTGACTGTGAGGAGTGAGGATTTAGCCCATGCTACACTAAAATTGCTCTAAACTTCGATGACTGAGCCTAACATACTGATGGGACATAAATTACAAAAATTCCAAGACTGGGAATATAAAATAAGCGACATATATAAAACGACAATGTTACATTCTAAAAGCTCTTGTTTTTGGATTCATAAAATATGTTTTTATTTAAAATCAGTGACTATCATTGCAGATGCAGTTTTCCTGTGACACTGTTTTGAAAAACCAACACTGCCACACATTTAGATGAAAAGAAGGGTTTCATGTAACAATCAGAGTACTTGGAGATTCAAGTCTTCTTGGATGTTAAGCTGTGCTGACAGATAAGAAGTAACTGACATTTCAAATGATCATTCATCTTCAGAGTCATGCAGTTAAGAAGGCTGCTTGACCCTGAAGAGGAAGACATACCAATCAACATGGCATAACATCCCGGAACATTTGAATCTTCAGCAACACTGCTGCAAGAACTTCAAACCTCACAAAATATTGGTCATTATAACAAATAATTATATCTTTCAAGAGTACAGGTATCAAATGTTACTCTATAAAAATTTGTGAATGATGCCATGGTTACTGCAACTTACAATGTTACAGATGGCAAGATAACTTGCCATATTGTGCTACTGTGCTATCTGTAAAATATCCTGGCATTGTTCATGGGATGGCTTGGCCATGTAAAAGAAACGCAAGAACAGTCTAGCTTGTATCATGTCTAAAATATCAACAGTAACAGAAAATTTGCAAGCAATATAGGCAGTTTTAAAACCAGATGACAACTGAATGATGTAGCTCCAGTCAATGGAATTGGTAACATATGAAGACTCTGTTGGAGGCTGTTAAAATTTGCAGCAGTTCGAATATGTCAACTTTTCCCTTTCACAAACAACATCAACTCAAACAGTTCATTACACTGGACTTTACTTCATGCTGTTTCAACTGTTTGAATATCATTTTCACATGGAAGATCACCAATTTAAAAAAGTGCACACCACTTTCAAGATGTGGATCTATTTAATTTCCCAAGGAAATCTTGAACATCACTACAAAATGCTAACCATCTCAGAAACAAGGTATGACCTAACATATGGCACTTACCAACAAACATTCACTAACCTAATAAGTAGCACCTACACTAGAGAGTAGGAAAGTGGGGGCAGGGGCTAGAGGACAAATTTAAGAAAGAAATGTACCAGAATTATTTTCATTTGGTAAATATGAGAGGAAAAAATCACCTCACTTATACTTGTTAAGCAAAAGCAATGTAATTTCTTGCATTATGAACAAATTTTGGCCCATTATCTGTTTCTTATTTTTTTGTTTCATGAAATGGGCATGTAGTCCTCTTAAAAAGTATTACAAAATTATTTTTCTTTTCCTTATGACAGTAAGTCTTACCTTGTTTTGTCATTATGTAACACCTCAAATACTTCATACCCTCATTTGTTAAAGCAAAACTCCATGTGGTCAACTACATGAGTGTTCATAGACTGTGTTGACCATAGAGAAATACTCAATGGAAAAGACAAAATAAAACAAACAACAAATATTATATACTAATTTCCGAAAATGTCTTCTTTAGAACAGAATAATGCCTACCACACCACTTATAGTTGAAGCCACCACAAAACACATTATGCTCTCTAGCACTGTACTGGTAACAAAGAATATTCCTTGTAAGTGATGGGGGTTTCATATAGTTCATTAATTACATTTAAATATGGGGAATCCACAATAGCATGCCTGCTATCAGTTTGTATTGCTATGATCACATCTTTTGACTAGAATATTAGAATATCACATCATGGCCACCCACACACCTAACAAGGCATGCCACCAATCCCTCAACACATCTTACTTGTTCTCAACTGCCAATATTAACAATGTCCCATTAGGAAACCGCTTCAGAGATATTATTTTAACTGACAATTTTACTCTATAATAGAGTTTTCATCAAACTGGTTTATTCTGATAAACTGAACTGTGTTGATAAACTGTGGGTGACTGTACATTCTAGAAGCGCTAGTGCAAGAGGCCAACATGTACATGATTCTGTAGTGTGACAGTGCGTGAGATGGCAACACTACATGAACACTTGTTGTATTCCCAACTATTCTTATGAGAATGCCTTGTAGTGTATGAAAAAGAATATGAGAAAGACAGCATAGGCAGCTGGAAATGTGATCCTGGCAATGACATCGATAGTCTTCGCTACTCGAATTGGATGTGGAGGTTCCTTCTTTCGCACCTATAAGAAGATAAATAGTTATCTCAATATAGTACGCTGGTATCTTTTCCAGTACCCAAAATACCAGATGTGAGTTACTCCCCTGGTATGAGTCACACACTGACACGCATTACACCTCACTGCTGTGGGTACCAGTTTCTGTAGTTAGGCTACTGAGTTGTGACATCAAACCATGTCTGCTCTGGTTACTAGTTGCCAAGATTATGGGTTTGTGATATCACACGAGGGTTGGCATGTCTGACAGTTTCCAAAGTTAATGGATTGTAACTTGACAATACAGAGAAATCTGTTAGAAGCAGTCATATTGAAGTGATTCTCACCCATCATACGATAGGCACATGGCTAATAAGAATAAGACACATAAAAGTTCATTTTATCTGAAAATCACTTTTGGATTTTAACACAACGTGCCACAAACCTTCTGTCTTACAAGACCCAATATATATATGAAAGGTCTAGGTACTGGTAAAATAGAATACAATGAAACAGGAGTCCAATTTCATAAATACAAAGCTTGTATAAACAAAGACCAAACAATTGTGTTACTTTAACTTCACAATACTACTGTAGTTTTAATACTGCATAATAAGACAAACAAATTGTAGGATATTTCTGCTTTGGTAAGAAACAGGCATAATAAACTACTGCTACTGGCTAGTCACTGCCTTTTAATCACATGTAATTTACTACCATAATAACTACATCAGTGGTGGCAGAGTGCAGTATCATTTTGGCTCATGGGTTTATTTTTAAATGTGTCTATACACAAAAACCACACATGTAAGACTGCCAAAACTAATGATAAATTTTAATATTTCACTACATTTCAATACTGTACACACCATGCACCATGTTCTATACTATCCTTTTATTTACCAGTTGTTGTGTACTACACTGTGTTCTTCACTCACTTATTAGTTCTTGTTCCTATGAGTTTTGGTGTCTATTACCACCACCTTCAGGGAGCTTCAGTCCATCTGTGGTTTCTTCACAACACATCAGATGCTTATGTGTACTTGTTGGCTGACTGTTAAAAATTGTAATTTTCTCACAAATATACCACTTCTTGTATCATTAAAGTTTTTCTGTTAAAACAAGTAACATGTAAAAGCTTAAAGATAAGGGTTACACATTTTAACTGAAAAACTTTAATGATATGGAAAGCGGTGTATTTGTGAGAAAACCACAATTTTTAACAGACAGCCAACAAGTGCGCATAAACATATGATGCAATGTTCAGAAACCGTAATTTGATTGAAGCTCCCTGAAGACAGTGTTAATAAACACTGAAACGTGTAGCAGCAAAAACTAATATGTGAGTGAAGAACTCAGTGGAGTGCATGGCAATTGGTAAATAAGATGTCACTATAGTTTATTTTAAGAAAACCCCAGTAAAATCTCTGGTAATTATTCTTTTTTTTTTTTTACTCAATGGGAGTACAGGTTTCTAAAACTGCCACAATAAATAAATAATTTCAGTACTGTTTATTTTAAGAAAAACTTGAGAGAAGAATGGGTGCTTTTGCTTCTTACAGTATAACACAATAGCACTTCTTATATTTATCATGGAAAGCTTACTGTAACATACCTCAGGAGAACATCCGTTGTTAGCGGTGTGTGTACATGGGTTGGGACTGCAGTTTGTACAACTCACAATCTCATTTGGACCAGACGTTTCCCGTTTGTTTTTGTCACCCTGCACACAAACAAATGCAAGTATACAACTTGAAGCACATCTTGATGTATCAAATGCTGTTCAGAAATGGTTAGTAGAGTCCAACAGTACAAACGGCAATCAAGTGTAGTCATCCCACTTCTCTTTATGAAGTCCAAAAAGAAACCTATACAGTCCTACCCTGTAGCATTTGCTTGTTGGTTCTGTGTGAACTCTACATGGCCATCTGTATAAGGTCATTTACATTCAGAACAATAAGAGTTTTATTTATGCAATTTAACTTTCCTCTGCAACCATTTACTGCAAAATTGCATGATTCAGAAGAGGTTCCAGAAAAAACTGTTATGATCACTTCAACAAGGCAGCCCAGAAAACTAATGTAACATGGTTGTAAAACTCTCAAAATCAAAGCCATTTTGAGAAAGGTTGCAAATAAAAGTCACACAGAACTAGATATACAGACATTTTAAATTGATCATATGAACTACTGCCAATTGAGAAGTCTGAATGAGATCAGTTCATGTGTCAATTTACATTGGTGCCACATTAACGTGCAAACAATACTGCCATTCTCCAGCACCAAAAATATTTTGCCCCAGGTTACAGCATATGCTGGAGTTTGGATACTTCAGGCACATAAAAAATCAAATACACTATTGATTAGGAAGATGGTACAGATGGCAGAAACATGCATATTGACAATGTTTACTGTGATTGCACATTGCATAGCAAGCTAAACTAATCTATGGCACCCTAATCAAAGCTCTTGCATGAGTTCTGACACAGCCAAGACTAAGAAAAAGTGTGTAACACAAGTAAATCTGCTCACAGGATTCCATGTTTGTACCCCCACCCCCCACTCCCATTATCAATTTTTGGAGGCAGTCTACCAATAACTCTGACAAGCAGCAGTGACACAGAAGCAGCAGATGTGGATGCTATGAAGACAACCAAAGCATTTATCTTGTTCTGCACAGCCACAACACAGCACATCAATGAGGAGGAGGGACAAACTTTCAGTACTGCCCTGCAGTTGAGCCTTCAAACAGCAATGATCACATCCAAAGGACAGACAACTTCCAGCTGTTCCAGATGCCACTACCATTGAAAGCATATGCCAGAAGCTAGAAAGACTACTGCCTATCTACCCAATATCTTGTATGAAGTACAGCTACCATATTTTTGTATGTTTATTCAGATTTTGAATCTTCTTTCCTTTGAAAACAAATTCCCCACAAATCAAATTAGTGAACTATAGCTAATAAACAAATCACATCATTATCTCATGTGTCATGAATGTTTGTATGGATGCAGTTCACATGAGGTCCTAAACTAGTCACATTCTCTGCAAGAGCGAGTAAGAAAAGCCTTGTTCCATACACATGTAGAACATACAACAGATAATACACTCCCAAATGACATCTAACATACAAATATGTTCACTTTACAGCCAAATGAACTATGAAAATCTGTTAAAACATGTAAAGTGAAATACTCATTCTGATTGGGAAGGTACTGGTTTCTGAACCTGGCTTTCTCCATGCTCTTGCATACAGTGGTAATGACATTCCACACTGGACCCTGACATGTCCTCTATATTATTATTTTAAATAAAAAGAACATATAGTAATTAATACCAATAATGTTAGAAGTTCACTGTGGGATCCCATATTTCTCTGGCACACCTGTTTAAAACAAGACGAGGAATCAGACACATTACTACTTTACTGCTTAACATTTCTCATGCACACTCATTTGTTAAAGCCAATGGTGGATCACTCCTTCAGAATGATGAAAGCTTCAAGTGAGCCACTACTGGCTGCAGAAATATCTGTACCCTGTGGCATGTGTCCCTGCACAGCAGGGTGGTGGCTTGTTGAATAATATGACAAGGGGCTTGAACCCAGTGCTTCTAATGCAGCCATGTTGGTAATACACAGACCTGTGAATTTATAGTGATTTAACATTGATTAATGCTGGGTTTGTTTATGTTGATATTCCTAACGGTCATGTCACAGATAAAGCAAACTCTTTAATGAAGATCATGAAACTCTTTAAATCATGTCATGCTTTATCTCTGGCATGCCCTGCAGATGAATGCAGTTCCAGGTAAAGTAAAATATGTTACATTTCAGGTTGATCTTAACTGCTGACCCTATAAGCATCACATCTGCATATCATGCCAATGCAGTGAAAGCATTTCTCAAGTGATTTGAATGCTTGCATTTCATGCTCTGGCACCTCCACCTTACCTTCGATGCAGCAGCAAAGTAGATGATGTTATGGAATATTTTAGAACTGTTCTCTGTTTCTTGCACTGAGACTCAAAATCCATCCAATTAACAGCTGGTATTAGTATTGTTTAAAAACTATAATGTGTATCATTATTTTAATGCAAGAGATGACCATTAGACATTGCTTAAAGATATATGAGGCTAAAATGCTTACAAAGTGTCACACTAAAATGCTAGTGTACTTTATTGCATCTTATCCATACAGCTTTCCACCATTTGGCATTAGAAATAGATTAATTTAACATAGAATATGGATAAACCTCATCAGCTTAAGTCACATATTACAACACATTATAAGTCACTGTTTATTGCATATGGTAGTTGTGATGATCAAATCTGCATTATCAGAACCAGATTCCACCAAACTACAGCTTAACAGTGTATATGAGCTAAACGTGGGTGAGAATTTGATACAACAAACACAATTATGCTTGTAGTAATTGTCCCTGGAGTAAAACAAACAAGTAACATGATTTAAAATTACTTCACAACCAACTGTTAAAAACAACATGAATTGAAACTGTCCAGTACTGCCCACAGAGCTATACCTCATTATGACTGGAGCAGTGTGCAACTTATACTATTTCAGTGTTTCAAAACCATGTAACAATATGAAACCCATTCTCTTGCTGGCATGCGTACAAATGTTAACATGCGTACCTTTCCAACTGCTGACAAAATCATAAAAATCTCTTAAATTCTTCAGGACAACATTTACACATGTCACATAAAAGCACATAAAAGTAACAGAAATCAAATGAATGTACTGTTACTTAAGAGAAGGTCAAACACAGCAGTAACCATCTCTATGGTACTAAAAACAAGTAAACATTCACTCAAATACAGCAACACCACCAACAAACCATAAACGTGAACCTCCAACTCAAAGTCTGACATATCCATGCAATGGACTTTACTCCAGAACCAGTTCTCACACTCTGCTTTGTTTTGTGAGCATGTGCTATACAACATAAGATGAGTGCAGTCTCAGTGAGAAAACCTCCCACCAGAGCACAAAATAACCTCCCTCTACCAACATGTCTTCTCAGACAAGCCTAGCTATAAAACCAACAAATTCTCTCTACCTCAATCCATCCTCTAAATGCTTATGAAGAACACTGGGTTAGGTTATTAATCCAAACAAATGGTGCCAAGGTAAACTAATCCATGGGTAAGAAACGAACAACTATCGAACATAAGTTGTGTTCAATGGTTATTTGTTTGTTTCTTATTTTATGGTTCAACATAATGGGATGCATAATTTTAAAATAATCCAAAGGTTTTTAAACCCTTAATGTTACTCCATGTTGTCTTGATGTTGTATTATATTCATTTAAAAACACACTGCTTTGCTTACAGATGCCATTTAGGACTTCAAATTAAAGCAAATGATAAGAATTGATAAAATAAAACGTGCAACAAAAAACTTCATTGTTACAATGGCCAATAATGCAGCAACCACAGGAAAGGAAAATTATTATTATTATTTTTATTATTATTATTGGCACTGTGTTAAAAGTCAGAAAGTCATGAGTTCGATTCCCGATAGTGTCACTGGAATTTTTCATTGACATAATCCTTCCGAACGCAGTATGGCCATGGTGTCGACTCAGACTCCAACAGTAATTAGCACCAGGAATACTTCCTGGGTTAAAGTGGCCGGTCTATAGGGCTGACAACCTTACCACTTTCATGTGCTGATTGTCTTGAAATCTGGGAGCCTCAACTACTTGGAACCCTCAGGGCCTGTCCAGGCCTGTTACAGGGATTGCTTTACCTATTATTATTATTATTATTATTATTATTATTATTTTAAGATTCAAGTCTTCTGGGATGTTGCACTTCGCTCACTGGTAAATAACTACCCATGTTCTGGAGGAACACTGTTCCTCATTCTTCAAAATCAAGCAGTTCAAGAGGAGTACAATGTTTTTTTTAAATATAGTACCATTAGTGTAGCAAAACACATATATCCAATATTAATAATACAGTACCACATGAAACCCCATAACTGGTTACCCACATGTGTAATTTAATTTCATACAGCAAATACAAATATTAAGATGAAATTAACCAACCCACCAATAAACTTTATACAGTACGGTAAACTTATATGGACTTTATGCCTGTATAATAAATGAAAGAATGAATAAATAAGCTGACGTTCATTCAAACTGCCAAGAAATTCCCAGCTTTTTTAGGTAGTACCTAGGTTCTTAACTATGTCACAACAATCGGTCACTAAACCACGTATTCATCTTATTATACCTAATTCACATTATCACATCTTTTCTCTAGGAGCAATACTCTTATTATCATCATGATCATCATCATTGCATCCATACTAGATTCCACAAGTGGTATCTTCATTTCCGGCTTTCTGATTAAAATTCTGTATTTGTTTCTCGTATTCTCATGTGTGCCACATGACACCTTGTTTGATATCATTATTCTAACAATATCTCTAATGTTTAAGTAGTTTTCTCCACTACCTTATTACTTATTTTTTCTATGTCCAAATAATCTGTTTACTATAATATATTCTGAAACACCTTCAATATCTAGTCTAATCCCAGGCTGGAAGATGAAGTTGGACACCCAAATAAGAAGCCAGGTAAAATCAGTTATGCATATTTCAATCTCTAGGTTTCTAGGTCAGAGGAGCGAAGGAAAATCTAGGACTGAAAGGCAGCAAATAAACCCTAAATTTGACACAATCTTACTTTCCTTCTAAATGAAATTCTATATGTGTTATTCTTGTCCCCAGATTGTTAATCTATGGCACAACTTCAAAAAATTTACCAACAATATCTGTATATTATGATTTTATCCTGTACTGTGGTATATGACATGAACATATCTTAATTTTCCGTGTTATTAGTATGACATAATGGTTAAATATGCAACCTCACAGTAAATATAAAATCTCAAAGTAAAGGTAAAGGTAAAGCAGTCCCATTACAGGCCTGGACAGGCCCAGAGGGTTCCAGGAAGTTAAGGTTCCCAGATTTTGTAACAACGGCACAGGATGGTGGTAGGTTGTCAGCCTTACGCACCGGCCGCCTTTCCATTAAAGGTTGAGTCGATCCCTGGCCCAGAGTGCGATCGGAAGGATTTTATGTCAATGAAAAATCCACTGACACCAGCTGGGATCGAACCAGCAACCTTCTGATTTGTAGCACAGCACCTTAACCACTGTGCTACCGCAGTCCCAAAATCTCAACGTACCATATTGTAATCCTATATGGCCACCTTACATTCAGAGATTTTGAAATGTTAAACTTACTTTTCTGCAGCAAAATCAAATAAAAACAATATTATAGCAGTTTAGAGTAAATACATTTCCATTTGAAAATGATACTGAAAACAGTTAAACTGTCTTTTGCAAAGCCAGGAAATTGCTAAATGGAGCTAGCTGGGGTTATGACGTTTGTTGTTTTAACTCGCATAAAACAGGGAATTACAAAATACAAAATGTAATATGAACCAACAAAAATGCACTTTTTTCATTAACGATTTAATTCAATTATATTGTCTTCGACATGCTTCAGCCAACCAAGTGTTCATCCTCAGGAAGACTTGTACATGCAGTTTTATGGTTTTTTTTTTTCATGCATATGTATAAGCAGTCTGGTTGATATCAGGATGTGTTTGACACTCATGACATCGACCATAAAACTGCATGTACTAGTCTTCCTGAGGATGAACACTTGGTTGTTCGAAATATGTCGAAGAAAATATAATTGAATCAAATCATTAATGAAAACAGTGTGCATTTTGTTGGTTCTTATTACATATGTATATCACAATGCAAGGTTCAAAAAACGTAATGTTTACAAATTACAACATGTGGTTTTTAAGATAATGTTTTAAGTCATTAAGATATTAAACTACAATGACTCTAAAATCAAACACTGTTGTACTATTGTCTGGTGCTTGGTACGCTTGGAATTACAACCTGAAAGAAATTCAAACTAGGTGTAGGTTGATAAAAAACCCAATTATGCCAAAGTCAAGCAGTCACACAATGTTAGAATTAAGTGAAGAATCTACATCCAATATGCATTACATTATTCTTTCTTCAGTACTGTTACTTGCACTGATATCAAGTTTTTATGCATACATGCAAATGAAGCGAACAGTTATATGTCCTGTACATGTTTTTCAAAAGCAAGAGACATGGACTCTACTAAAATGCAATACATATTGTTGTAGGCTTTTATGTTAGAGCTCTTATTTTCACAAAACCACATCTGAAAAACATTGATAACCTTGAATACTTGTTGAATGCAGAATGTTTGGCAACAGTTCTTAAATTCCAGCTTTTAAGAACATAACTCCATCTGAACTATGTACCAGAAATTAAGTTCAGATGTCTCAGAAGTGTTAGTTCTGACTGACACAATTAAAATAAGCAGGAGCCTAATGATTATTCAGTATTTTTTAAATACCAAATTTCAAACCTCAATGGAAATGCAACCTGAAGATGTTTGGATATTCCTTTAAATGATATCATTTGCTGTCCAATTGGGTACATAATGTGAAAAAATTTTACGACTCTGTAGTACAGCGTAAAACATAAAATTTCGAGTACATGCTATGTTTGAATTACCACCCATGGCACAGGATCAAATAATGTAATAACTATAGAAATAGCCTTATAGGAACCCAAAATGTTAATTTAATCAAAACCTTGAAGTTTACAGGTTATAGTACTTCTTCAAGATATAACACAGAGACTGAAATAAAGGATATTTACCTTACATTTAACAGCAATATTTAGATTCCAAAATACCAAAATTAATAGCCTTACAAGTTAATTCCATAAGTAAAAGCAATGATCACGATTTTTACATTTAGAAGCAAAATGATACACAGTAAATGAAATGGTCAGTACATTATTTTGTATCTGTTATTAAAGGAAATATATAGTAAGTAATTGAACGACACACCATAACCGAAATGTTTAGTAGACCTACATTATTTTTTATCAGTTATTAGAAGAAATACATAACAATAAAATAAATACACTGACCATGAGATATATAATTAAAAATTTCAAGTCATTTTTAAATTCATAAATTGAATTCAGTACATAGAAATTTATCCATGTTTATGACTTACATAAAAATAATTGTGAATCAGATAATAATATGTGTGTTTCTACATTTAAGATATACATGAGAGGCAATTCAGAGGTTCTTTGTATGGCAGTTGTCAAAGATCATTTTTGCACAAGTGAATTCCCCATAGACAAAGTATCAGTGCTGGCCAAACATACTACACCAAGAGCAAAATGTCTGTGTACACTCAAGTGGTGCTGCATTGTGGACTGACAGCAAATGCTAACTATAATACCACTTCCCATGTTGTTGGAACAAATGCCATGCAAGTATTGTAACTTTCTGAAGGAAGGTTTTGGGATCCAGCCTGTCAGAGGAGACTGTTTGATAGAGGGTGAATGCCATCAACACTGTTCCTGGCATCACACCAGCTACAGCCACTGATGCAGCACATATGAATGCATGCAGATTTGAAATACATATATGCCATTTAGTTTACAGCAATTACAGTGGAATCCTACTTAACCTTCCTGGTTTCAAATTGTCCCTCATTTAATGTTCAGTTTCAATTACTCCAAGGCAATATCTTCACTGTTTGATTACCTCAAATGTAAATTTTCCTCAGTGTAGTGTTCAATCCACTGCTGGTATGTCTTATTAATATTGTCACCAAACACACATGGAGTCCTCTACATTGCTACTTGTAACCCAATTCCAACATCGGAAAAAGGAGGAAGATGTGTTACTAGATCACACTTTGGTAGATGACAAGTTATGGATGTATTCATTCACTCAGAACCAAAGTGGAGAAAAGCTGAGTAGCAATCTCCTACTTTACCATGGAAAGGGATTGCACGATACAGTCAGGACACTCTAAACATCACGCATGTAATGGTGTTCACTTGTTACAAATTTGTATTTGACCATCTTGTGTCACTCCTGTCACTGTTAATGATGGCATGTATTATGTAGAATTCCAGCATCATTACACTGTCTATGCAGAGGCTACTGCAATGGTGCAACTGTACAACTGACTGTCTGCAATACTGATGACACCACCTTGGTGGTGTTTTAAACACAAAAGTGTTTCATGACATAGAGTTTTAAGTGATTTGTTGTGTTTGTTATTTGTACTGGTCTTATGCAGGACTCTTCTGAAAAGTCCCTTGTATTTAAGTATTTACATCCATTAATTTTGCAATCATGGGCAATGAAAAGGAAGGCTGTGTGACAGAAACTGTATTAATGACCTGAGTGTAATTAAACTGAAAGTTATTTAACTTCTAATCACATCTTAATCCAACATGAATTGGTCAGGTTTGGTACAGAACTAAATAAGTAAAGGAATTATTTGTTAATATAAGAAAAACATATTGAACTCCAGTTCCTTTTCAGTGCATATACAATTCTAACATATCCATATGTTGCACAGATAGTAACAAAGCAGTTTAATAAAATTATCTGTATCATGCTCACTGATTATTCAGTTACAGTGTAGGTCAGATCCATTACCAGTAATTAAATGACAGCTGGTCTAAGTAGCAAGATTATCTATGTGTTTATAGGTATGGTTAGTGACCTAACTTAATTGCAAACACAGACTCCCACCCCCACTCCCCCCAAATTCTCCAGCCATAATCATAGTCATAACACTAGTACAGCTCTTTAACACAACATCTGTTACATGCAGGTTTATCTTGGAAAAGGAAATTTAACAGACACAGCACCACACCACGTTACAACACCTCCTCTCAATGTAGGTTCGTGCTTTTTTTAAATTTTTTTGAACTGGGAACATATATCCATTGTTGCTGTCAAAACCTGTTGCATTTACATAAATTAAAATGTTTTGAGCATTAAGAACGTTAATAAGACGGGCTTCCACACCAACAACAAGTTTAAGATTAGACTTGTCCAACATATATGTATTAATTAGTGTGCTCAACACTACAGTAGCAGTCATGGCCATTTATCACCTTAGACAATGTAAAATACAAGAGAAGAACTTGATGAGGTATGGTAAACTACAAGCAAAGTAAAACGGGACAGAAGATGTATCAGCTTAAGAATCCAAGGGTAAAAGAAGATAAAGATTTGTGTTTTCTAAGATGTTATGCCACATAAATTGGTAAATAATATTCATTGATGTTCCAAAGGATTGCAGCACCTACAGGTCTTCTACAGTCCTTTGGAACATCCGTAACTACATAACAGGAAACATGGCATAACATTCCAAAAGATTCATGTTCAGCAATACTGCTGTGAGAACCTGAAATCTGGCATGAAAAATTTGAAGGGTTAGTAACTTCACACAGTTCAAACACAAATTCTTTAGTCTCTCATATTTCGAAGGATAATCACCCTGACTCTCCATCTTATCTCTCAAAATGACTCAAATGCACTGCATGTCCTAGTTTCCATGCACAGACATACCCATACTAGCACACATACATAGACACACATATGCACATATACAAGTATGACACCTGACAGCTGTAACACATATTAGACAGCTATACCAGAACATCAGACAGCCATCCCACATACCAAACAGCTGTCTATATATCAGATGGCCATACCATATATCAGACAGCTGTACCATATATAAGACAGCTGTACTATATATCAGACAGCTTTACCACTTATCAGCTGTACTATACATCAGACAGCTGTACCATACGTCAGACAGCTATACCATATATCAGAGCGCCACACCATGTATCAGACAGCTCCACCATATGGCAGATAGCTATACTATACATCAAAGATGACTGTTGGTCTCCAACAAGACAACAGGAACCACATCTGTGTAACATCTCCGTTTTGTAACAGCCATGCACTATGACAAAGATCACTTGACGTTTTAAGAGAAAATAGAATTCAGCACTCATGAAAACTGTAACTAGTACTCACATAATACTGTGGCACTAAAGTGTTCTCAACATCCAACATACTATCATCACTCATCTTCAAATGAAAATTTCTGTTTTACATCTCTTCAGTGTCATTATGAAAGTATTTAAAAGAGGCAGTTCCAGAACATTCACCAATATGTTCTCCATATGGTTCTGCACCTCAATGTCAATAGGATAATATGCTGGTAATAATATATATGTCTTCCCTTATTGTGTACCTAGGAAAGCAGTGTAACAGAATAAAACCCCGAATGAGAAGTATGGTTATGCTATACTGGGTAACTGAAATTATATGCTTACGTAAGTGGAGGTGATAAACAAATGAGGGTCCACTGGTAGAAGAATATATTGGGAGGTCATATACGTAATACTTGAAAAAGAAAGCTACCTCAGTGCCATAATTGCCCACCACAAATCCCACATAAACTTCCCCAAAATGACCCTAGACATTTGTTATAAGAAGCTGGTATCTAACAGCTTGGGGTGGATATGAAATCACATGGCACATTTGTATTTAACCGACAGTGACTACATATCATTTTTATTATCCACTGTCTTTATAAAACTATTTATTTCTACTGTTGCTGTACAATATAACCTAAACTTAAACAACAGCTGAATATAACTTGCAGGCTCAGTTTAGCAGTATTTAATTTTCATTAACCTTTTCTCTATTCTTTTAATTCATTATGCTGTGCCAACATATAAAGAAAATGTTTCCCAAGTACACATGGTAATATGAATTAAATATATTGGTGTAGAAATTTTTAGCACTAGATACAATTCTGAATTATTTTCTCTTAAGTGATGATGTATCAACAACATGCATCTCTTGAAGGACACTGCATGGTAGTGGCATGTCCTAACTAGTTTCATCATTCTTGCAACAGATTACCACATTTTGCCTATATTCCCTTACTTTTGGCACAGGTGTCAATTCATGAAGACAGTATAACATTCCATTCTACTCTAATATAAAGCACATTTCATGCCTACAGCTCACAGCAGAATGAACTTATCAACAATATTAAGTCATTTAGTGGCAATTTTACATAAATATGTTGCATTGTTTTCTGATGTCTCAGAAGAGAATTTGGAACATCCATCTTGGTCATGCCTTCAAGGTCTGTCCGGACTTTGTCTTGGAGGCAGCATGCAACATGCACATATACATGTGTACCACCAAAGCAATAGTTACAGGTACATCCTGCATATGTTTCCAGAAATAAAGTCCCCAAAACATGCAAGATGCAATGTGTTTTGCAATGCAATTTTTGTTTGGTTTTTGTTGGCAGCACTGCACAGCACGTCTACTAATCGAATGTGCTACCTGTCTTACCAGCGGGCTTGCCATTATAATGCCTATCCTGCTCAGAACGGCTGGCAGTCGCTAGAACAGGACACAAACACACAACTCAGCAACACTCTAATTGAGAAGCAAGTTCATGAAAGGCGCAAAATTCACAGATAAGATAACCCAGATTAATAATTACTGCAAAATTTCTCTGGGATTTTATATGACTTGAACTGATCTGTACTGGATTAATAATACAACACATATCAGTCCAAATTTTATTCAGATATAACTGTTGCAATGCCAGAGAAATGTTACCTTCCTTTACCTCAGCTATCACTCTGTGGATTTGGTACCATTTACAGACAAGCATCTCATTTCACCTTGGTTCCTGTCAGCTGGGAAAACAATGACTGCGCTTGATATAGTCCACCTTAAATTTCAATGCAAGGACAGAGATTTGTATGGCTAATAACATATAAATAAAGGACTGCCATCACATGAAATCACTGTTTCCCTGCTTCTTTTGGAATCAAGCTTAATGTTAATTATTCTTAAACAATAAATTCATGATGTATTGTTATATTATGCCTACAGTTATTCAACATAATAATCCTTTTATTTATGTTAAATGTACACAAGAAAAGTAGGTTTTACTGTTCTATGTATCATGATTCCACAGTGGAATAAAGTTTCAGTGAAATGTCTATCACTGAGTAAATCTACCAAGAGTGTAAGTACAGATTTATATTTGTATAACAATACTTTGTATTTTAGTGTTGTAGGTATCATGGATAAAAAAAAAAAGAATCAGATTTCATATTGAATTGTGCTTCACAAGTGTTTATTTTAAAATGTTTAATAGTATTTTTTACAACAAATATTTTCATTACAATATGCCATTTTCATGACTGATTTTTATAAAAATATGACTGTCCATTAAAATACAATTTTCACCCCGTCTAAATAACAACCATATATTACTACACAGGATACTGCTCATGCAGAACAACAGAAAGTTTTTATGGCAGCACTTATCCACCAAAATTATTCTTTAATATTATGTGTGATCCAGGACAGCATAGTCAGTACAGTGACTAGGCTATAAACTGGATGATCTGGATTTTGACATCTGGCACAGGCAAGAGAGGCTTCTGTTCTCCAAAATGTCCAAACAAGACCTGGGGCCCACCTAGCCTCCTATTTAGTGAGTACTAGGGGATCTTTTCCCAGTGGTAAAGGAGCCAGGGTGTGAAGCTGACCACTCACTTCTGTCTAGTGATGAGGTTAGGAATGGGTGGAGCTATACCTCAATTCAACTATGTCCTTTCATAACATGGACAGGGCAAACTTTGTATTTTATAATGCTATGTATCCCTGGTGTTTGAATTATGGTTTGTGTGTTATGAAATTAATTATATTGTAGCGGTAATGTCATGAAATCTAATCCTGATTATGAGACTGTTTATAATAAAACTGTATTTAATATTATTTATGAGCCAGCACAACACAGACAATATAGCAATTACAAAGTGGACAACTGATTAACTGCGGTATAATTACTGGCAGGTGTAAGATTTGTCTCTTCTTCAGAGTGTCCAGATCAGATACGGGTACTGGAGGCACCTTCCTTGGGAGTGGCTGGGGTATGAATCTGATCACTCAACTCACTCTGATGCTAAGGTTAAGAATAAGTAAGGCCATATCTCCAATTTCTCATATGGCTTTGTGGCAAGTATAGGATGACCTCATGTTCCATTTATTATTATTTATTTATTTATTTATGTTTTAAAAGATTCATTATTTATATAATTAATACTGCCACAGAAAGAGCTGTACCTGAGTACTACCAGTGGTGTAAATACTACCTTACTTCCATTAACTGACCACACAGTTATTGTTACAGATACAAAATATATTTTTATACCAATGTTACAGTTGTTCTAAAACACAGAGATTAATCCTTCAACATTAAGCCATTAAACAGGCTCATTCATCAGACAATGATGTGGTGAAACAAAGGAGATATGTCAATACTCAAGTTATATAAGTGAGATGGGTTTGAGGTTTCTTCTTGTAACTATGCAACTTAAACTCAGTTATCAGTTAATATACATCTTAAGACTGCTCAGTTTGAAATCATCTGGAAAGCAGAAAACTCAAGCTAAAAAATGAAGGAAACTAAGATACTTCCATGTGCTGTTCATAAAATGTGTTTTAAAAATATTGCTCTTTAAATTCTTCTATCTGCTGTGTTTGCTAAAAAATTTTAATAGAAGTCTAAATTATGGAACTACAAAACCCTCAAAACAAATTTGGTGACAATATTTATGGTAAAGATGTGAGTAAACTCCTTCTACAGTAAGTACCTAGGTGCTGAAAGGTATAAAAAAAGCCTTCATATAATTATAGAGTTCACTTTCTTATCACATACTTGAAAAAAGAAGTTAACAAGTTGCACAATGTGACACAAATATGTGTCCTGAGATGGCTCAATTGGCAGCAACAGACTGGATGACTGAACTGTCAGGTGTGCTCCACAACATCCAGATCAGCTGTAGGGCCCTCAAATTCCTATCCAGTAGCTAATGAGATTGTTCTCTAGGGGCAAAGTGGTCGGGGCATGACAATAACCACCCATGTCCATCCTGTGCCAAGGTTATGAATATATGGAGCCATATTCCACGCACCTTCATGGCATGGTCCTTAATTAAGTGCAGGTACTTTACTTTATTTAGAGTTTCAGCTCAGCTTTTGACAAAAAAAAAAAAATTATACGAAGAAAATATTTATAGAACAGTCACTATCTAAATATTTTAACTTCTAATTTTTATAAATTATGACTGCATTTCAAGCAAGTAGATGCAATGAAGGGTCTGTAGGCAGTCAGCCATCACCTCATGATGGAATGGATTTCTATTTCAAAAGCCATCTCTCTCTCTCCATTATCACAAAATAATGTGGCAAGTAGGACAACTTATCATAGGAATCACTGATGATGGAGACAGTGACAGTTTCTGAAATGGAAATCGAAACTTGGGACAGGTGACTGCTGAAGGGCACTCCATTGTTGTATTTAACGTTTAGGAGACAGATTTAAATGTTAATTGCATCTGTTGATGGCCTGAGTTTTTTGGACTCGGTGTGGAGATTTAAATAGCTATCATGCACACACTCAGAGACCAGCATATGGCATGCCAGTCCATTCAGCAGTACATATTTGAGAGTAGCATATGGTGTCCTAGAATGATATATGTTAATCTGTTCAATAATTATTGAATAAGGAGCAAAACGTCCTTAGGAATCTAGATAAGGTGTGCTGTTGTGGGCTAGAATTATATTTTCATCACATATTTTAGGAACTACTCCAACTACACAACTGTATCAAATGTGTTTATACAATCATGTAATTATGACATGTGTGAGCACATTAAAAGAGAGGGTGACGAAAACAGATATTTAAATACTGACGTGAAATGTGCAACTAAATTATGAAAAATCTTAATTTTTATGTTACTTTATATTATTGTTATCTAAAATTAGTAACAAACTCACTAAGATCATGATCTTAACATGTGCTGCAGTGAGAACCAAACGTCTCACAACTTTCCATCTATGTTGACCTTGTGTTTCAGTTCTTTGCAACATATGGCAATAGGTAATGTTCCCAACATTTCTGAGAACCTTGCTGCCTCCACCATAAAGGCTGAAGTGACTGCAGAATCTGAACACCTTCTTTCCACACTCAAATCACCCCTGGAGATGGAGGTAGTAATTTAATCTAAAAACATGCCATCACAACCCACGGCCACACAGTGAAAAAAACAGCACACTAGGATCAACATTAACAAAAAATTGCTGTGAATGTTTCAAATCAGTTATAACTCCCTAACTCTCCACAAACAGAAACTGTGTGTTCAGCACCTCAACTTCACATTGTCCTGCATCAGTTCCACCTACCTTCTATCCTCATACACTATTACCCTAACATACTATGTAACTCCTTCACCTGAACTGCATTATGAACAAGCATTTCTAGAACCCCATTTTCTTTTTGTCATGAATATCATTAGCCACTGTTGTCATCGTCATTGTAATCTGCATTGATTTTGATACTGGATATTAGGCTGCTGAGTCAGCAAGTTATCAGACAATGAATCCAATCGGACTGAAATGAATTATTATTGCACATCAAGATAATTTAGCTAAAAAGTGTCTTGTTAATGATGTAATATGTCTGGTGATCCAGTATGATTCTTTGGCAGTGCAACAGAAATGATGCTATATTTGCAGCATGTGAGAAGGGCAACAACAAGCCACACAACTCCAAATACTGTACATTTTGAATAAAGAGAGATTCACTGTACATTTTATTCAAATACCATATGCACCAAAATCAAGTTGTTGATGTGCACATTTCTATTCAAAATTTCAGCTTCAATTCAAAAGAAATAAACATCCAGACCCTTGGCTGATGACAGTACGACAGGCTCTCATGATGCTGTATTATGAAAGATGAGTAGCTTAGGTGTCATTTTGAGACATCTGAGAACTAATCAGGCAGACAATATGAAAATTCAAGCAAACACGAAATGATTTGAGGACATGCAAAAGATTGAAGATGTGAGTAGGACTCAAGATCATGACTACAGTTACAACCCTGTATTGTGAGCAGTACATGAAATTACTGCCAACCTGTTCATTACTAATATAAATTTCTTAAATGGAGCAAGCATCAGCATCAAGAACAGCAACTTCTTTTACAAGGAGAGTTGGTTAACTGAAATCCTCTGATTAGGCTCCAGTGATGCAGTGGGGCAGTGGACCCTCCTGTCACTTACTGGCCAAACAGTTAGATGCTGACATGCCTCTTTCTCTACACAATACAAAGTTTGTCATTCTATGTTTTTCACCTTTAGTTTGTAAGCCTCATAGATGGACATGCAAGTATGTCAGCCACAGAATCTGGAGGCAGCAGTCACAGTTTGTCTCCTGGTAAAGTTATTTTTTCTTTTAACCTTTCACTGACACTGGCATTTAAATTCCAACTACTGTGCAGGACAGAGCATTTTAAATATATGGCACTATTAAATGTGGTCTTGAACATACAGCACTGGGCCTGGCAGTAGGTGAAGGTTGAAAGGTACTATAATGCACTCAGGGTGGCGCAAACAGGTTAATTACCAGGTCTGTAATTGTTCTGGGGGTCAGAGAGAATTCTATTAATATCAGACTCACATGTCTAACTGAATTAACTGTTTTAACAAGAATATAAGCTAATGATTTCTGTTATAACATAGCAAGCAAGTATTCAGCCAATACTTGTGTTGCCAAAATTATTTGTTTTTTCACTGCATTTATCACAAAGCCAAAGCAATACCTGTGAGTACTAAATGTCCAAACTCTGATCATGACAGAGACAGAATGGTACAGAATCATGAATTGCTATAAAAACTGTAAGCCTGTTTAAACTTTATAACACCTGGAGATCCAGCCCCAGAATGAAAAGCTGCAAATGTTACAAGATGCTAATAAAGAAATGAAACATGCAGATCTCTTCCTGTCAGACAGACTTGACATGTACATCAACATTACTCATCTATTTCACATCATATTCTTCAAATTATCTTGGTGGTGGATGCCTTCTACTATCTGTGGATTGTGTCGGGTACAGCAATGCCAGTACATGACACTTCAATTACAATTTTTATATTTACTAATAAAAATAGAATTATATATATATATATATATATATATATTTACTGTATTGATTTGCATTTGCATTTATACATAAACACTAAATTCTAGTTGAGAAATCAGCACATTGTATGTATTACACAAGAAACATCACCTAAAGTACTTACAATTGTAAAAGGTTTATATTGAAAATTATAATTTAGGAGCCCATTAGTGCAGACAGTTACGTGAAAAAGGTGGAGTAGCTATTTTTGTTCATAACAGTCTAAGATTCTCAAATATTGATATTGCTCAACATTGTAAAGAACAAGATATAGAAATATGTGCTTTAAAATTTTCATTTGGTACTCTGAACATCTGTGTCTTAACACTCTACAGAACCCCTTCTGGAAATTTCGGCAGCTTCTTGCTCAAGTTTGACACTATTTTTCAATTATTATATACACCCAAGCTACACTTCATAATCTGTGGGGACATAAACATTAATTACCTAAATGAGAGTGAAAATAAGAACCAACTGGACAAATTATTACCATCCTATAATTTAACTAGTATTACTAACTTCCTGACGAGAGTACAAAATACCTCTGCCACTGCAATAGACAACATTTTTATTGATGTATCTCAACTTGAAAGTTACAAGGTAACTCCTACTATAAACGATATGTCAGACAATGACGCACAGTTATTAATAATTAGTACTGACTATTCCCATGTCACAATACATAAACTTAAAACCATTAGAAAAATTAATACGTTCATAATATCTGATTTTATTGACAAGTTGAGCAGCGAATCATGGGATTCCATCTTTAACAGTGAGGATGTAAATGCTATGTTTAATTCCTTCTTAAGTGTTTATTTGAGGATATTCAATTCCTGTTCCCTCTAAAAAAAAAGTAATCAACAGAAATAATAATGATAGCAACTGGATCACTTCAGGCATTAGAACATCATGTGGACTTAAGAGGGAACTGTACTCTATATACAGAAATAGTAATAATCTGGAATTAAAAAGACGCTACAAAGCATACTGTAAAATACTGTCTAATGTAATTAAGGAGGCAAAAAGAATATATTATGACAAAAAATCCAAAAATCGAGCAATAAAGGTAAAACCACTTGGGATATTATTAAAAAGCTAACTAACAATCAACAATCTTACACTGATATACAAGAGCTAACGATAGACAGTGAACACATAAAATATCAACAAGATATAGCAGATGCCTTTAACTACTACTTCTCAACTATAATTGATACAAGTAAAAATAAAGTAAATAACAAGACCAATAATGAAAAAGCTCCTACTTTCCATTATTATCTAGAAAAAAGTTATGTTCATCCTCCTCCATGTTTGGTTATCAAGACATTTTTAACCAAGGAAATCACTTCAATAATTAAAGCACTAGAAACAAAAAACTATCATGGGTTTGATGAGATTTCTATTAATTATTAAAAATTAGTGCCACTTACATATGTTCACTGCTCACTTACATTTGTAGTAAGCCTATTTTGTCAGGAACTTTTCCTGACTGTATGAAGTTTACAATTATAAAACCTATATACGTATAAGCAACGAAACAAAATGAATCCAACCAACTATAGGCCTATATCATTATTGACTTCTTTCTTGAAGGTTTTTGAAAAAGCCTTATGTATTAGACTAACTGAACATTTTAATACGCATAAACTACTTGTGGGAAAGCAGTTTGGTTTTAAGAAAGGCATAGCAACTGAAGATGTCATTTTTAAACTAACAAATGAAATATTAAATGCTCCAAACAATAAAGCAATGCCTGGCAGCATCTTCTGTGATCTGGAGAAGGCTTTCGACTCTGTGAATCATGATATATTACTGTCCAAACTACTGTATTATGGGATATGTGGCAAGGCTAAATTATTACTTGAATCTTATCTTCAGAATAG
>Ga0123355_10001303_pt1 | contig 34813 bp, 19 predicted proteins | sample TergutEmb28metaG_3_FD_89872 | JGI IMG/M metagenome (GOLD analysis project Ga0123355, IMG submission 89872) | Embiratermes neotenicus P1 segment gut microbial communities from Petit-Saut dam, French Guiana - Emb289 P1 | ecosystem: Host-associated > Arthropoda: Insects > Digestive system > Gut ...
AGCTCTTTGTGTAACTGCACTTGAAAGACCTTCTGAACCGCCTATAACGAATACAACTTTGCTATCACCTGAATTTTGCATGTTAAAAAGCTTACTTGCAAGTTCGGAAGAACTGTTTTGTTTGCCGGAAATTTCTAAAGCAATAAGATAATCTTCTCTTTTGATATGTTTAAGAAGATTTTTTCCCTCTTCCTCTTTGTCATCTCTGTCGGATTCTTTGATTTCGACTATAGAAAGTACGCAGTACTTGCTTAATCTTTTAGAATACTCAAGCACTGCGTCTGCCCAATATTTTTCTTTTAATTTTCCTACACATAAAATTGTTATGTTCATTACATACTCAGCTTACTTAAATTTAATTTACTTGCCATCTTTTTTAACTTAGCCGCATCAGCATAAATTTGTGCCATGGCTTTTTTATCGTTAACAATCTTGTATTCTGATTCCATCTCAACAATACCAAACTCAAACTCAGCTTCATCCATAATTTCAAGAAACGGAATTGGATCAAAATATTCAGGTGAATAAACGCCAGCATCTTTCCAAATGCCTTTGCCTATAAGTTCTATACCTATCGCCGCACCAAAACCTGTTTGTGCGACCACAGCTTGAACTTCCCAATCTCTCATAGACAGTTGATTGTCAAAAGGTTGATATATAAACAATTCTCTTGTTCTTCCCTCTTTTACCCCTTTGCAGTGAATGCCTACGCACATTTTACCCAGCATTTCTGAGCCAAGATCTTTAGGCTGAGGTGCTACTGCTGCTACGACATCACGTGGTACAACTTCAACACCATTTACTTCGACCGAATGCATACTACGCAGACCAAGAGCATTTATTACTTTTAGCGCTTTTACGAGATTTTCGTCAAGAGCAATTTTGAACGAACATTTACGCAATCCAAATTGCTCCAAATACCTTGGCATTGTAACAGTTTCCTCATGCTCAATTTTAACTAAAGTGTTAATTCCTACACCTGCAGGCATATCAAATGTTTCTTCCCCTGCAAATGGACGATCTACAATAAATCCACCTTTGTCTTTATCCCACTCTACATTTGGATTCATAACCTCGTCAAGTACTGTCCAAACGTTAAATCCAAAAATAATACTATCTTCATCTGCACTTGGAATAGTTAAATTTCCACCATCTTTAATATGGATTTCATGTAATTCGTCAAACAAATAAAGTGCTGCGAACTTTGCGAATACATTTACAACTCCAGGGTCAATTCCCAAGCAAATACACGCCATAATACCTTTCTTTTTCCAGTCCGCATGTTTGTCAAAGTTATACTTTGTCATAGGCTCTATGTAACTGTTTTCGAGTCCCAGTCCGTACTTCGGTTCATCCATCGGAACTGAAAATGTTCCAAGATTTCCATAGTTTGCACCTGCTTCATATGCCGCATCAAATATTATATTACTCACTAGAGGCGATGCCGCATCCATTACAAAGTCGCAATCGTGCTTTTTGATAAGTGCAACTATCTCTTCTTGATTTGTCGCATCTACTTCCTCTGCCTTAAAACGCTTATCTCCACCAAGCTCTGCTACAACTTCTTTGGCTCTGTCAAGGTCGTGGTCGGAAACAATTACTTTTTTTAACCATTTTCCATTTGGGTCCCTATCTTGCAAAATATAAAGAATCGACTCGCCGACAGCTCCTGCACCTATTAACAACAGTTTCATTTTTTCTCAAATCCTTTCATGTGGTTTCACTAAAACTATATCTATTTTTTACAACATTTCCTGATGCAAAAATTTCAAAACTTCATTGGCTTTTGGCGGACACCCCGAAAGATGTTTTGAACATCCTGCAGTGCAATCTCCTACACCTATCCCATCTATAATCTTATCCTTAAAGCCTTGGCCTATTTTTATTTCACCGTCAGCAGGCATCTGCCCTATCATCTCATTTAAAGCTGATATGAGTGCAGCATAACATACCGAACAAGCACTGTCTTCGTCTATAAATTCGGCAAGATAACTTACGATATTATTATGTTTTATATTAACTCCTCTGCGATTTTCAGAACCGATTTCTACAAAATTTGGTTCCCTTGAAACAAACTCACCAACGCCAAAACTTTCTGCCATACAAAGATACTTCACATCTTTGTAATCAAGGTCCAGAAGTCCTGCACAATAGCTGTCAAGCAACACAGGGTCAAAACCAAGTAATATCCTGTCTGTTCTAACTGGATTGCCACCTTCTTCAAACGTAGGGTCTCCGCAAATTGAATCGATTACATGCAAATCCGGCTTCAAAACTGTAGTGAGTGCTGCGATAGGCTTGTGCAAGCCTATTTTATGATAGCGACTTTTTTCGCTGTCTGGAATACAACCTTTTAAGTTCTTAAGGCAACATGTCATTACTGTTTGACTATGTCCTTTAAGTACTGGAACATTTATAAAATAATCGCTTTTTAAAAACGTTTCGCAAACTTCTATGTCAAGACCTTGGGCTTTTACCGTGACAGTCTTGTCTTTTTTTGTGTCAAGCAGTGTAACACCATACTTTTTTGCAAGTTCCTCATAACCGCAAACCTTAAACGCTTTGTCTGTCTGTGCTCCAAGCCATGCTCCCTCTGCTATTGTAATCGAGCTCACAGAGCAATGCTCTTTTAAATACTTCACAATTGCCTCAACAATTCCGACATGCGTAGTCGCACCGTGCGATGGCTCTGTTGGTGTTACTAAGTTTGGCTTGATTACTACCTTAGCATCTTTAGGAATCTTGCTTCTTATGTCGGCCTTTTCTAAAAGTGTCGTTGTAAGCTGGGTACAATTGTCGCCATGTCCCAGATAAAAATCAGGCATTGCTTCTCTCCTTGCGATTGTTTTTAATTTAGCACAATGTTATATTACTATGAATTCCAAGGCAAAGTCAACCCTTCACGTTGCAATTCCAATGTTGCTGTTCCATTTTTGTATTTTTATCGTATTTTTGGAAATAAATATGTTGAGTAGTCAATACTTTTCGTAAAAAACAGAAAAAATTACAGAAAAACGTTGACAATATGTATGTAATGGTATATCTTGTTGACTACTGGAGATTTTAATACATTTAAAGAGTGTCTATGCTTGTATAACAACATTAAACAATAACAACTAAATATGGATATCAATCGGATTATTTGACAAAAACAACCCTTTTTTCTGAATGCATTTTAAACAAATATGTGTCGGAAAAACGGGTTTTGTCTTTTTAAGAACTAAAATCCATTAGTTGGTTATGGAGGAGGAAAAATGTGATGAAGGAAAGAAAAAGAAAACAAATTGATGCTAGAAAACTATTAGCAGTGTTTCTCGCATTTGCTGTGTTATTTGGCAGTTTGAATCTTATTACATTCGCAACAGACGATGCAGATTCAGACGAAATGACCGTAGATGTTAGTTACCCTGTTAGTGATGGCAACACTGGCACCTATGACAGTAATACTTATGCTGATGATGGAGGCGTTGACATTGGTGATGGAGACTTCAATATCGGAGATGCAGATTTTGATGCCGATAATAATAATCTCGGAGATAACGATAGCGAACTTGATACTTGCTATGGTTATGACTATTTCGAGGGTAACAATAACTACACGGATAATGAATGTTTTGAAACACTAGAGCAAGAGTATGAGAAAACGCTTTACCAAAGGTCAATTCAGCCTGTAGCTCTTGATTCTTCCAACTTAAGCCCATGGCTTACTGGTATGGGAATCAGTTTTGATGTGACTGAAATTTACTCAGGAAAGCCAATAAACTTTGATCTTTTAGTGTGGTATAGTACTCCGGATGAACCTTTTCCGGAAAATGTAGAAATAAGAATACCTCTCCCAGGATTCACTGCAAGGAATTTCCCTTCAGGGATTGGGGCGGGTAGTGCACTTTATTGGTGTACAGCTTCAGAAACTTTAATAGTAAATGTATCAACTATGCATGATAGTGGTGGCGGTGACGGAACCTCATTTAAATCTTATTCTTTTTCGTTTTTACCGTTTTTAAATTTATCAACCCCAAACGAAAAGGTGTTAGATGTGGTAGCGAGGCTATATGTTGATGGAGTGCGTGCAACTGGAGTAACTCCTGAGTTCAGTAGTGCCAGCATTCGTGCGATTGCTGATATCGAGAATAGCTGGAGCGAGGTCGCGAGCATGGCTAGTGCTGTAAACCAAGGTGCTGCAACTATTGCAAACAACGTGACAACTTTAGCAGGTAATTTAGTATTTCATTATAACCCACGTAGGTCGGAGACAAGAGTGTCTCGATTAGAAGCTACAAGCAGGCTGTCTTACACCGATAGGATTGAAATTCCAACGGGTATGATTGTTACTCGCAACATGATTAGTTATAATACGACAGGTTCAGGAGGTGGCTTTAATACCAATCTTGTAGAAACAACTCTCATCCTAAAAGATCGTAACGGAAATATCATTACTGATGATTCTACACCTGTAGCTATTATTGATGTCGAATTTGTCGTGGTAAACTCAGGTGTCACCGCTGCTACAGGTGTAACTCAAGATTTACCAAATAATATCAACTCAACGCTTACAATAAGTGGTGCACAAGTACTAACGGACTTTGAGTCGTTTACAATCAGCAGTTCAGGGGTTAGGCTTAAGGCTGTCGGCATAACAGACGGTGCACCTGACAACCCTTCTTATTGGGTGAGTGACCCTCTTGTGGCTCGCAACGGGATAACTATAAATCGCGAATCAGTGTTTGGCGGTACAACTAGCATCCCTCAGCCTAGGCCTGTACTTACAAAAACAGCTAGTATGCACGATTTGACAGCTGTAGACTCACCACTTGCTGATTGGATACCTACTCAAACCACGTTTTCGCTTTCTGGCTTTGGAAATGCTCTATTAAGCGACGGTTCAAATGACGACTTTGATGCAAAAGCAAGGGAGTTCACAATTATTGATAGGTTTTATCAGTATGGTGATCTTTTGCACCTTCATGCAATAAATCTCGGCGAATTTGAAAATGCATACGGTGTCTATATGGACATTTTCATCTCCTTTGGTGGAGACAGCGTAGGTGGTTCATGGTCTTCCATGACTTCGATTCCTCTTTGGGATTTGCCAAATCCGCCTACTGTTGACCTTGGCGGTGCACAAGGGCAGCAAGTTAATGAGATAAGATTTGAATTTAATATGGGCCCTGGACCGGCAAACAACTTCGTGCCTGAGGGATTTAGAATCGCTTCTGGATATTCGATCGATTTAGTGTTTAATACAAGCACTATGTCTACTCCACCTATGGCTCATGCAAACATTATAAACCATGCCGCATTATCTTATTGGGGTGCAGAATTCCAAAATGGCGAAACCTTATCAGGTGAAGTTCCGTCACAAGGAGTTAATTTTACAGCAAGAGGTAGTGCTTCTGTCGCTTACTATGAACGTACTGACCCGCTAGTTGATATTCACAAAGCGGTGAGAAACATCTCTACGGGCTTAAACTACGACCACCCAAATGTGGAGTTTATGCCTGGCGATGAAGTAGAATTTACTTTAACATTTAGAAATGCCGACCTTTTCCCGCTTACAAATATCAGGATAAAAGACTTTGCATCTCCGTTTTTAGATTTCTCTGCTTTTATTACTAACGGATATTTTGAATTTGAAGCTTTCAGAAGAAACGCAAATCAAACAACAGGTGGAGTAAATGTTACTTCTTCTTTCACAGTAACAGGCCCTGAAGCGGCGGATTGGTTTAACACGCCTGTTTCAGGGAACTTCCAGCGTACAATATGGGAAGGAACTCCTTGGACTAGCCCGAGCGATCTTGGCTTTGTTTTAGGTGCAGGTCAAACTCTTGTTATTACATATCGCGCACACATTCATGAAGATGCTACAAATGCTGATGATTTGTCAAATTATGCTTTTATGACAGGTGTTTATTGGCTTCCGCCGGGTAACAGACCTCCGATTGCAGGTGGTGGCACGAGTAGTTCTCCTGGTTCTATCAATCCAAGACCTCCTGAAAACTTAAACGTGCTTCGTGCAGGAATACATCAGTTTATATATGCAGTGCATGACGGAAATAACCGCCTAGGCTGGTTTTATGACAGTAGTATAAATCAGCTAAGAGAAAATTACGGTGTCTACGGTGCTAATCTTGGCGATGTTCAGGTGGATGACGGCTATATTGTTACTTTTAGACTGAGAGTTGCAAACTTAAATACAGTCTCTACTGTAGATCTTGTAAATCCTGCTGTTGTTGCTTATCTGCCTAGAGGTATGGAGTTCATTCCAAACAGTGCTAGAGCAGGTATTCCTTGCTCTAGTGTGCAAAATCTCGGTACTATGAGCGGCGCTAGTTATGAATACTTCCCAGAAACCGAACCTTCACAAAGTCGTATTGTCTGGCATGTTGATGGAAGTCTTCAAACAGGTCAAGAATGGGTATTTGAATTCCGCGCAAGAGTTATGTACTCGGAATTTACTAATCACGATCTGGTGCTTCCTTCTGGTATACGAGTTGATTCAAGACTTGCACCTTTTCCGACAACATCAGGAGCGATAAATGTTTCTCCTGGGTTTACGTTTGATTTGAGCAATAATAATTTCTGGGGAATAGATCCTAGGCGTAATTATGATTTGAGCTTTGCCGATACATTTATTGACGATGCTTTTAATGGCACTCAAATTATAAGTCAACGAGAAACTCTAAGGCTAATTCACAACTTACGTGTTGAGATGGAGCTTAGGGCTTTTAGAGAAAATCCTAACATTCCTGACACCCCTTATGGTGACGGTTGGGTCATGCAAACAAACACTCACGCCGGAGCTAATAATAATAGATTACGTTCAGGTGATAATGTATTTTATAGAGCAACGCTTAGAACAACAGGAACAACACCTGTAACAGTAACTCATTTTGTGATTGAAAATCCAAGCCATGAAACTATTGCTGATTTAAACTCCATTAGAGTATATAACGATGGGGAATATATACCTATAACTGCTCGCACCGTATTAGAGCCTAGCGGAAATATACTTGTGAATTTCCAGAACCAATTAGTTTCACACGACCAAGATTTTGATTTTGAAGTTCATTGGAGAACGACTGTAAATGAAGATGCTGCAGAAGCAACTGTAAACACTACTCCTAATCGATTTAGAGGTACTAACAGTGGAGCTTTCTACCTATATCCAATCGTTCCGAGTTTTGGTATATTGACAGGCGTGCCAAATCAAGCTGCAAACGCTGTAGCTTGGCGTGACCGTGAACCAGATACAGGTGTTAGCAACTGGGATATGAACCCTGATACGAGAACTCGTTATCGTGTAAGTGCTGCTGTTTTTTACAACGCAGGCACAGTTGTTCCATTTATCTCAAAGGCACCTCACTTTATAGATCAAAACTTTGCTTGGTCTCCGCTTACTTCTGCACATAGACTTCAAGACGGAAATCTCTTTGGTTGGTCTGTTAGAGTTGAAAACCAGAGTTTGGCAACTACACCTATGGTAAATCCGACTATTATAGACATACTTCCTAACGGTGTTACTTTTATGCCAGATACAGTCCGTTTAGGTATTGGTAGTGGCGGTACTCCACTACCTAATCCGACAATAGAATATCTTGGACAAGGACGAAATATGCTAATCTGGAATTTTGAAGACTTACACCCTAGTGCCAACGTATATTCTTTAACACCTGGAGCTGCACCTTTTACTTTTAGTTTCGAGACACAAGTAGCATCACATTTCATAGGAACTGTAACTAATGCGGCTTACCTTATACCGCGTGAACCATTCTATTTTGTGGGCAATGTTTCTGGTGTTGTTGGTCCGCAAATAATTACTAATATCACTCACAATGATGAAAATAAACCAGGTGTACGAAATGATGCGACTGCGATGATAACAGGCTTTGCAGGCATAAGACCTTCAAAAAACATTTCAGGTACACTCAATGGCTCACCTCAAACGACTATAGGTAATTCAAATAACCGAATTACAGTAGACCGACAAAGTGAGTTTAGATATTCATTAACTGTGCATAACGAAGGCACTCGAATTGCTGACAATCTTGTAATCATAGATGTTTTACCACATCTCGGAGATACAGGCGTTGCAATGCATGACTTCATGAGAGGTAGCCAGTTCTATGTTAATTTAACAGGACCTGTATCTGTCGTGTCTCCTAGTGCTATAGCACTTTACACTATAGAGTATACGACTCGTGATTTTGGTGCTAACCCTATAGGTTCGGCGGACTGGGATGGCGGCGGACTAGGATGGATGACTGACCCGATAGCTCAAGGCCTTAGCTGGGCTGATATTACAGCTTTTCGCGTGGCTTTTGATGGACAATTCCTTCCAAATGCAGAAGTAGAGGTAATGTTTGATGCTGTAGCCTCGGATAGTGCGGCTCTTAGCCAAATAGCATGGAACTCTATTGCCATTGAATTTGTAATCGGACAGCTTAATATAAGACCTAGGCTTGAACCTCAACCAGTAGGCGTTTCGGTTTCTGACAATAATGACGGCGAGCTTATTATAGAAAAAAGCATAGAATCTACCGTTACGTTTGGTGAGCGAATATTTGTCTTTGATGTGTTTGGTTATGATGCATGGGGCAATAGAGTTTGGGATAGCAGAACAAATGGAGGTTATCCTAACGGATTACTTGTCAACGTTTCTTCAAACAACTCTGGACAAACTACGCTTACAGACTTACCGCAGTTGAATTTCCAAGTCGTAGAAAGAACTGTAGCAGGTTTCACTCCTTTCTACTATGATGAACATGGCGTAAGGCAAACTAATCCCGCTATGGCTAGAAGGGTTGTTTTTAATGGAACATCTGTAGATGACGGGACAGCAGTTTTGTTTGAAGTTGTTAATGTTCATACTTCAGGTGGTGGTATACCTGATAACGGTGGAGGCTCAGATATAACGACTCCGCCGATTACAACACCTCCAGCTATAACCGTGCCTCAGACACCAACCATGCCTGAGATTCCAATTGACCCATACAATCCTCCTTCAGATTACCTTACTATATACGATGAGTATGGTGCACCAATAGGCAGATGGGTTTGGGACGAAGAACAAAACACATGGATATTTGAAGATTTACCTCCGCTGCTTGGGCTGCCACGCATACCACAAACAGGCTTAGGAAATAACGTTTTAAACTGGCTATTTTTAATGATTTCACTAATAACAATGGCAGTATTGTTACGAAGCAGAAAAACACAAACATTTCATTCTCTAAACATTTAACTATTCTTTAGAAACACATACTTATTTTCTCAAAAGAACATGTCCTATTTGGCATGTTCTTTTACTTTGCACTTTGAATTAAATTATATATATTTTAGACACATATAAAGTGTTACAAAACACAATCGCATAAATGTGTAGCTGCCACAATTATGTTCACAATCTTTGGGTGCTTTGCCAGCTTTTTATAACTTGCCAATGTCAAAGCATATACAGCTATAACTCCAAAGACCAAGTTTTCATAATTTGCAGTTACACCATTTATACTCAAACTGTATTTTGCAACACTTTATAACATTAAATACATAATCAAATTTAATCAAACTGTAGAATATAACATCTCTCTTTGAATATAACATCTCTCTTTGAATATAACATCTCTCTTTGAATTATATATTATTAAAACAATTCATATGCTATAATTAAATTTAATATAGTAAAGTATGATAAGGAGCAATATGAAACTGATATATGACAAACAAAATCACGCATTGCAATATGTCGTGGCGGATAATATACATTCTTCCGAAGTCTGTGCTATTTTTTCTACGCGTAACGGTGGTGTGAGCGGTCAAACTCCCGAAACAGAACATCTCTCTAGTTTAAACTTGAGATTTGATATGGATGACGAGCAAGATATTGAAAATGTGATGAAAAACTACGAAATAATAGCTTCATCACAAGGTTTTAGTGCAAAAGATGTCGTTGCACTTTGGCAAAACCATACTGACAGAGTTATCGTCATCACACAGGAACTTGCTGATAAACGTCCACTCTATCGCCTTGATGTAGAAGCTGACGCTCTTATAACAAATGTCAAAGGCATGCTTCTTTCTGTACGAACTGCCGACTGTGTACCGATTCTTATTTACGATGAAAAGACTAAATCTATAGGTGCCGCACATTCAGGCTGGAAAGGCACTTTTAATCAGATTGGAGCAAAAACAATAACCCGCATGACTGAAATGTACGGTACAAACCCCGCTGATTTGCGTATCGCAATCGGCCCTGCAGCAGGGATATGTTGTTATGAAGTAAGCACGGAATTTTACGAAGATTTTTACAAAAAATATGACAGTGACATAGATAAATTCTTTATAAGTGAAAAAGGGGGGAAACCTCACTGCAATTTAAAATCCATGAACAAGGAATTTTTAATTAAAGCAGGAGTAAAAGAAAGCAATATAGAAGTATCGGATTATTGTACTATTTGCAATCCTGACTTGTTTTACTCCTATAGACGAAGCGGCACCAAACGAGGAATCATGGCATCCTTGATTGGTTTAAAATAAAGAAAAACCCCATCTTTGCTTTAGTGTAAAGATAAGGTTTTTCTTTTTCTATGTGACATTTATCTTATTTAATATCTTTAAAGGCTAACACCTATATTCTCTAGCATATGCGAAATGAAACGTAACGGTACAAAAGTGCGACTGTCAATCATTATAACTGTGCCTCCCTGCACCGAATCACCAATGCTAAAATATATCGCTCTATTATTTCGTGCAACGGTAACCGTTTGCGTTGTTTGTTCCCATTCAACTGCCGCACCTAAACTTTCTGCGACTATACGAACTGGGAGCATCGCACCATATACAGGGTCATTTACTGTACTTATTGCAACTCCTGCTTCATAAAGTATTGTTAGGTCTAAATCAAACCAAGTTGCCATACTTTCGCCATCGCTATCACCAACTACTGCAGTAAGAATGTTTTCTCCCGACTGAAGTGCATTTAGGAGATTTGTTCTACTTCCAGCATCAAATACAAATTCGTCGGTGTTTGTTTGTCTAATTCCAGCATTACGAGAACTAAAGTCGTTATTAATATGGAACGATCGATTTCGAACGCGAGTTTCGTGTCCATTAAACTCGTCCCAATTAATAGGCTCGCCTATGCGTACGCTTGCTGAATTTTCTGATGTGTTATAACGATAAACTTCCACTCCGTTGATAAATAAAATCAAGTTATCATCGATACGATGAGTCCCAAACACATACCCAACATTTGCGGAATTAAAGTTTTCAGGCAAGTAAAATACTCGTGCGAAGTAGTGGAAAGTCGGATTCTCGTCATAACCAATCGGACTATATTGGATAGTTCCCATATTGGCTAATGCAGTAGTACCCATTGCTCCTCTAAATTGCATGTCTGGCAAACGGTTTGCATAGAATGTTGGACCAATAAGCAGCGGAATGTCATCATATCTATCCGCAAAATATCCAAATCCTACGCCACTTCTTACACTTGTCCAAGCTTCGAAAGCATCACGATCAAATGCATCGTAGTTAAAACTTGAATTCGTTCTTGCAGAGTAATGGAATGTGCTAGCTCCGAATTCTGAAATTCTAAACGGTGCTTCAAGAGTTTTCGCACCAAATGTAATTTCAGCCGTTGCTGTAAGATTGTTGCGATTTGTAATTCCACCATGCCTCCACAGCATCATGTTTTCAGGCGATCCTTGGAAGTTAACATGTCTGCCTCTTAGTGGACATGGAACAACTTCACCCGCAATTGGATTGTCAGCATCATGAGGAGGTGCCTGCATGGTCAGCGTAGCATCTGCTGCAACAGGTGCCGGAAGCGGGGATGTTGTCGGTGTCGTAATGATCCTCGACAAGTCTAACGCTCCTGTAACTGTAAATGTTCTACCTTCTCTTGCTGCTGCATCTTCTGGAATTGACGATAAGTCCCAATTCACAGAAACATTCATCGGTCGAACTCTAAAATCGTAAGAGTTAAGCTCATCACGAAGTGCACGAACACCAAGGATTCCAAATACGTCTTCTGAACGCATGTTGTTGCTTAAATGAGTTTCGATTTCAACTGTCGCAGGCAAGCCAAGTGTCGCTGCTGTCAAAGCTGTATCAGAACGTCTTGTAATCGATGGAATTTCTCCAACAGCAATAACATCTGTATCAATGCCTTGCACAGGACATGTATTTTGACGCAACCCACGAGGGTCTGCCGCTCTCGCCGCACTTAAAGAACCGCCGCGAACAAGAGTATAAGTGTCTACTAAAGAAACGCTTGCTCCATCGTCATTTACTTGATATGTATGAACTGCAAACGAATAATTTGTAACATCGACAACTGAAAAATTACGACGGAAGTTTTGGTTATATACTGAGATATAATCACGTCCACCCATGTTACGAACATTACGGTATCCGCTTCCGCTCATAGAGTTAAGTGCAATATAAACTATTCCTGTTGGATTATAAACTACGCTTGTTGGATTATCGCCACGAACGATTGAACCATCTGCTTGCACCCAGTTTTGAGTAAGCTGTGGTCTATTGCCTAACATTTGATGTGTTCTTGAATAAACATGGCAATGTCCGTTAAGAACGATGTCAACGCCTAGGCGTTCAAATTCAGGCAAGAAATTTGCAATAATCGGGCGTTTTTCGTCCATGTTTGAAGCACGAAATACCGAATACGGTGGATGGTGGAAAGCTACAAGCGTCCACTCAGTTACTGGCTGGTAAGTATTGATTATACCTTCGAACCATTCTAGTCTTCCGTCACGCCAATTGCGTGTATTGCTGTCTAGTTGAATTATTAGTGTATTTCCCCAAATCATATAGTAATCAAATTGCCATGGATTTCCATGATTTGTACCAAAACCTGCATGTTGTCTTACATTCGGTGCAGGTGCAGAAGATGTTGGGTGGTTAATCGGCATGTTGTAATGGAAGTGCAAAAGCCATCCATTTGCTGTTGCTTCATGATTACCAATTACTGGAGCTATCGGTAAGCTGTGAAATTCTGTTGGTGCAAGCAAGATGTCATACATAAACTGCGAACGTCTTAATGCTTGGTCGTTAGTGTCAATTTGATCACCAACCGGCATAAAGAAGCCTGCGTTAGGAGCATAAGCTCTCATAACTTCTACCGCGTTTGTCCATCCATAATAATCTTCAATATGACTTTTGAAACCTAATCCAGAGTTTGGAACATTGTTTCCAACAGTTTCTCTTCCTGGAGTAAAGTCACCAATACCGATTTGTGGGTCACCACCTGCTGTAAATGTAAATCCGCTATTTCTATCTGGTCCTGTACGGAAAGACTTACGCCCAGATGTGAACTCCGTCCCACCGATATTTCCGGTTATAACATATTCATATGCTGTATCTGGAATTAACCCATGAACGATGATTTGATGAACCCAATAATTGTTTGCTGTTCCTTCTTCAGTTGTAAACCAAGGATATGAAAGAATACCTGTCGCTCCTGCTGGTGCTACCGCACGAGTTTGTGCACCTGGTGCAAGTCCTCCGCCGATTTCTGCTTGACCGCTTCCGCCGCCCATGTTTGAGTTGACACCGTAACCTAACGGACGAGATTGTACGACTGCTTCGCCAAGATCAATTGGTATATTCGAACCTGTCTGGTAAATACGGATTGCTCCTGTTTGGGAACGCGAATGCCACGTCCAACGCATTTCAGTAACATGTGCCCCTGGCGTCATTGTAAGATTTCGATAATTTGCACGTGACAAGTAAACTTGAAGTTGATACGGACCTGCTTCTCGTCTGTCTGCAGGTGAAAGCTCTCCCCAGCTTGCATTTTGTTGTGCTTCTACAACAATTGACTTTGTCGGCACACTTACAAGTACCATAATCGCCACAAGCAAAAGTGGCATGATTTTTCTTAAAGTTAATTTGTTTATTTTGTTTACTAACATTTTCTTTTTATCCTCCTTTTAAGGAATTATTATATTTTCATCGCAAATTTGCGAAAAAATCCACTTTTATTTGCCTGTACTTCTAAACTTCATAGGCCTTGCACGATATGCATATGAACCAAGTAACGCTGTCGCCGGAGCACACAAAACCATTCCGGCTGATGCGGAAATCGCCCGCAAAACTTCGATTGCAATATCAATACGATTAATTAACATTGTGTAGTTAAGCTCGTGAAGTTGGAACATTATAAGCGTTATGAAAAAAGTTCCCGTAAATGCCAATATTAGGGTGTTTGCTGACGAACCGATACAATCCCTTGCCATTCGCATGCTCGCTCTAAATAGTTCATCAAACTTCATATTTGCATTTGCCGAACTAATTTCTGCTGTGGTTGATGCAACCGAAACCGTTGTGTCTGTCACTGCACCCAAAGATGCAATTAAAATTCCACAAAACAAAAGTTGTGTAATATTTGCAGGTTCGGCAAAACCTAGTCCGACTAACTGATTCATTTCAGAAATATTTGCCCCGCTAACACGAAGTGCATGTGCAATGATACCGTAAAACAAGCAGTAGAACGCAATCCCTACCAAAGTTCCGACAATCCCAACCCAAGTCTTTTTCTCAAACCCCATAATCGCAGTCAGTGATACAGCTGTGATTAGAAGTGCAACCATGATTGTAAGAAATGCCGGTGGTGCCCCTCGCATTATTGCAGGAATTAGTAAAAATAAGATTGTCACAAATGTAAAGACAAGCCCAAAAGCAGAACTTAATCCTTTTCTTCCGCCAACAAGGACTAACAATAGTAAAAACAAGGCTACTATTATGTATATTATGAAATCTCTTGCATAACTATGGACGTGTGAAGAATAATTTCCGTTGCCTAGATAATCGAAATGAATGATAATTGTTTGACCGATTTGCGGATTTACCGCCGCATCAATAAATTGAATATTGCGAGTTTCCACTTGTTGCCCTCGGAAATCGCCATTTAGAATTTCAACTATTAAGATTTGCTGTTGCCCACTATCTATTGCTTCTATGACCCTTGCACGAGGGAATTCTGAACCTGGAATCGGATTTCTCCCAATGTTTATATCAGTATTCAACCCAAATAAAATCATAGCTATCATAGCAATGGTAGTGATTGAGAAAAAACAGATTTTAAGTATTCTTTGTTTGGATGCCAACATAAATTACAACCTTTCTTCACGCTCTCTAATTTAAAGCATAAAGTCTGATTGTAAAATGTAATATCAAAAAATGGTAAAAGAAATGTAAATTTTTTATGGGAAAATAGCCTTAAACTGTATATAAATTACTCATTTCGTCTCTGTCTATTATATTTAGGCATATGTTTTTGTCTAAAAAGTAATTTCTTTCTTCAAGTAAATTTTTTATAGTCTGGTACGCCATTTCTGGAAAATTATTTTCCTTACTTAAATGTGCCAAAAGCACATGTCTATGTTTTTGTTTTTCTGCTATCATTCTACAAATAGTTTTTGCAGCATCAACATTTGAAAGATGTCCTCTTTCGCCTAGTATTCGTTGTTTCAAAAACCACGGATATCTGCCTATGCGAAGCATTTCTACGTCATGATTGGCTTCAAGAACTAATATGTCTGCATCTCTAATTTCATCATAAACATCGTTGCTCAAAATCCCAACATCTGTCAGTATGCTTATTTGCTTCTCATCTTTATAAAATGAAAACCCTACCGGTTCTGCGGCATCGTGAGAAATGAGAAACGGTTTAACTTCAATATCGTTTATCCTAAAAGCAAGACCTGTTTCAAAGACTTTTCTCTTTTCTTCTTCCACAAGGTTCTTAATGCTTCCCCAAGTTCCGCCATTTGCATATGCACAGGCGTTTGGCATTTTTTTCGTCACTACACGAAGACTTTTAACATGGTCTGTATGTTCATGCGTAATAAGAACAGCGTTTACGTCATCCAAACTTATGTCTGCATTTGCAAGTGAATTAAAAATCTTGCGTCCGCTAATTCCCACATCAACGAGTATAGCCGCCTTCTCCGATTGTATAAGATAGCAGTTGCCACTAGAACCGCTTGAAAAAGAACAAAATGTAAGTGCCATTAATTTATCTCCATTATTTTTAATAAGCCGAAACGAATCTTTCTTCCCCACTATGAAGCGTGATTTTCCATTTCGCTTCATCTTGCAGGTTAACCATTTCCATGCTTGTTATATTTATACTTTCTCCGCCTTGCATTTGTGCCAAGAAAAGCAATAACGCTTCAGATGCGGGAATTGTACTCTGTGTTCCATTTTGAAAATTCAATGCTTGAAATAATTGTACAAAAAAGGTTGGCATATCGCTTTCTTCTCTTGGAATAATTTCTGCATCAATATGTATATTTTTCTGTGCCAAAAATTCAGATAATGCTTCGTAATCCGAGAAACTCTCTGTTCTTTGACCAAAATTGCCATACGCCACCACTAGAAAAACTATCGTCATCACGAGTGCAATTATTAATATTGTTTTTGCCCTTGCCCAGTCCATAGAGCTTCACCTTTCTTGTATCATAAGCTAAAACGCTAAGCTTTGCGAATGACCGATAATTTCACCATCTTCAAGACCGAAATAAAATTCCATACCATCTATTGTTATTATCCATACAGCTCTTAATATGCTTTCGTACTCATCTATTTTAACATATCCAGCATCAAGATTTGATATACTTTCTATAATTGCTTCAATAGTAATCTGCATTTCGTAATCTACCCTGCCTTTGACAAGCACCGAGGTTATATAGTCAATATTGTTTGCAATCATACCAATCACTGGCACAAACGCCTCCCTATAGACATTTTCCGTTTCTCTTAATGTTTCTTCATTTACTCTTACAAGCTGTCTCCTAAAGTATGAAACTCTACCATTTGTGACATCAACCACCATAGGTATTCCGTTTTCATAAAACATTCTATCATTTGCTATTTTCGTTCCAAATATGAATCTATATCCGTTTTGCCCTGCCGGATTTACTACCACTTCTCTCATATATGGCGTAAGAGAAGTCCCATCTTCAATATAAAATCCGCCATGTGCTCCTATAAAACGATTTGCCTGCTCAAAAGCCTCAAGAAAAGTTAATTGTGTATCTATTTGCCTATCATCATCTTGACTTCTAAACTCCAAAACTCCATTAGTATGAGCTATGACTATTATTCTGCCAAACCCATACATATATGTGGCTATTCCGTTTTCTTCGATACGCCTAACGAAGTCCATATTTTCATTGAAAAACGACCTTATTATGTTTGCTGTTTTATTTTCATCTCGCGAAAAATCTTCTGGGAAAAACTCTACATCATGCAGATTGCTTTCGAAGGAAAATGGAAATAGTACATTGCTATTAACTCCGTCGCCTACCCAAAACCTTGCAGTTAGATGTAATGCATAATTGTCCTGTGCCTCTGCAATTATACGACTCAGAACATCAAAGCCTTCATTTGTTCTTCCTGTTATGCGAAAATGCCTTCCAGAAATTCTATCATATACAAACATGTTGTCATTTTGCCCTGCAACATATGCAAGTTCGCTCACTGCACCTATTAGGCTTGCATTATTAATTCTATCTATGTTGTGAAGTTCGCTCAACGCAGAAAACGGTATATAATAATCAAAAACAGCTCTAATCGATGCACGCCTTAAAACTTCTTGCTCGTATAGCTCTCTTGATATTTCTTCAACTGAAAGACTTCTGCCTACGGAAAACATTCTGAAGCTGTTCATGATTGCCTCAAAGTTTTCACCAGAAACAATAGTGTATTCTTCATTTCCAAACGAAACTTCTATTCGGTCTGGCCTAAGAAAATCAGCAGCATCAAAAACCCTGACTTGTGAAGTTTCTCCTACTGTGCTTCTTGGTGCTGTATCGCTCCAAAAAAAATACAAAAGTAGTATCGTAGACAAAAACAATACTACTAATGTTATACTTTTAATATTTTCTATAATTTTTACACTCTTCACTTTGCTCATATCTTTCTCCTGTTTAGGTAGGAGCTTTAGTTAATCTCTAAAAATTGCCCTGAGTAAGTTCGTTAAAAAGTGTGTGGCTCCCGTGTTTTGTGCCTCTGCAGCTGGTGCTGGTGTTACGCTTTCTGGTCTACTTCTTAGTTCTAGCGACCTTGCGTTTGTGTGAATAATATTGCCACCTTCGTCAAGAGTATGAACTGTTACTCTGTAAATTCCTGGAGGTATATTGTCAAGCCTCTTTGCATGGAAGCTCAAGTTGTTTTGACTTGTAAATGTTTGTGCTGTTCCAACCTGAACGCTGCTTATCTGGCTTCTATCTGTAATTGCCTGATATTGTTCAAGCGTGACGCTTGTTTCAACACCATTTACTGTCACTACCTGATTTGTTACAGAAACTCTTATCGTCGAAGGTTCTGTTGTTTTTACAGAAACAAGAAGATGACTCGAATATATTACAGCACCAGGAACGGGATTTACAATCGTTACATGAGGATTTGTCGTTGCAAACACTGGTTGCACACTAAATAAAAACATTGACATCACTAAAATAATAATCAAAAATTTTCTCATTTGTAACACGCTCCTTTCCTCCATAATATTATTTTGGTCATATTCTACCGATTCTCAGTATACAGCATTTTTGTTACAATCTCGTTACGCACGGTTTAAGATGCTTTTACAAATATATTGTTATTTGGTTGCAAGGATATCTTCCATACGCTTAATCGCCGCATTATGCTTTACAGAATTAGAGATTGCTACCGCCTTTTCAAAGTATGATTTTGCCTCTTCGTAATTTTTTTCAAGCTCATAAATAAGCCCTAATCCATAAAGTGACGAATCGCAACTTTCTCTCTCACACCACGAACCTGGCCTTCTTGGCGTATCAAGTCTAGTTAAAAACTCTTCTTTTGCCTGCTCCAGTTTACCAAGACCCAAGTAACAAGCTGCAATATAAACATTGTAACAAGGTGACGGTTCTTGTGCCATTAATTTCTTGTATAATTCAAGTGCCTTGTTGAAGTCACGTTTTGCAAAAAATTTACTGCCCTTTATTGCTTTCGCCCTACCTCTTTCCATGTATGTGCGTGGTTCATCTGGTCTAAGCTTTATAGCAATGTCATATTGCTTTATAGCCTCTTTGTAATCTTTTAAATGATATAAATACATATATCCTAAGTTTTCGTGAACATCTGCCGAGTTTGGATTACGCTGAAGAGCTATATTAAAATACTTCATCGCATTTTCAGGGTCGTTAAAGTCTGATCTATACGCCAGCCCTATGCGGTTATAAACATCTGCCATATCCCATTCGCCTTCAAGCTTGCTTTCAGGGTCTGCCGCTTTCATTAAATAATCCAAAGACTCTTTATACCTGCATAATATCTCTAAAATAATCGCTTTTCGCATGTAGATAACGCCTTTGTTCATATAGCCGACTTCTTCGCCTTTATCAAGAGCTTCTAAAGCTTCTTCATATCGAGAAAGTTCCGTAAGCGAAAATGCATAATCTTCAAAGACATAAGATGCTTGCTCTGGTTCTTTTTCTATTGAAATTTCAAATTTTGGAACAGCTTCTTCATGCTTTCCTAAATTGCTCAAATATCTTCCATACAGATGATATCCTACCCCACTTTCAGGGAAGCGCTCATTTAGAGTATTGTATGTCTTCTCCGATTGCTCATGCATATTCGCACATGCTTGTAAATATGCAAGGTCAAGATAGTTGTGAATGTTTTCATAAAGTTCAAGTCTGCGAGTTGCCCAATCTACAGCCTTATCATATTTTTGTTCCTCTACGAACGAATTTATGATTCTTTCATAAGCTTGATCTTCTTCATTATTTATTTCTAAAATTTCTTCAAATTCTTTTCTTGCTTGTGAATACTTCTTTTGACCTGCATAAACATCACCGCGGACTAATTTTGCATATATGAAGTCCGGCGTTTCGTCAATAAGCCTGTCCAAAATTTTAAGAGCTTCTTTATGTGCACCACTCATATTATATGTATTTGCAAGTAATACTTGACGATATGTAAACTCAGGGTTAAGTTCAATTGCTTTGTTTATATTTGCAATCGCACTCTCCCAATCGCCCTCTGCCTCTGCAAGATGTGTCGCCTCTACATAGAAGAAATCTCTATAACCTTCGTCATATTCATCAGCCAAAAGTTCTTTTATTATTTCTCTAGCCTCATCAAATTGACCAAGCATACGCAAAGCTCCAGCTTTATGGTACTTTACTCTAGGACTGTTGTGCCCTCTGCGGTCTGCCCACGCAGCAATATCTAGCATTTGTTCAAACATTCCTGCATTATTGTAAATTTCCATCTGGATTGTATAAGGGTCTGTCATAAATGGGAAAAGATATATTGCCCTTTCGCAAGCGTCGAGAGCTTCTCCAAAATTACCCATCGCCTTATGTACCCACGCCTTGCTTACGTACAAGTTTGCATCTTGGTCATTTACTGCAAGCCCTTCGTTTAAAGCATTAAGTGCTTCGTTAAATTTATCAAGACGGAAATATCCAAGACCTCTGTTTTCGTGTAAAAGTGAATCCGAAAGAGTATCTACTTCATCAAGCTTAAATGCCTCGTCCACATAAGTAATCGCATCTTCTAGCTTGTTTGCAGCGATAAGTGTTGACGTGAACTCTGCGTAATTGCGTTTGTTTTTCTCTTTCTCTAAAAGAGTTTTATAAAAGTCCAGTGATTTATCAAATTCCCCAAGCCTTGAATACACAGCAGCAAAGTATTGATAATACTTTATGTTTTCTGATGGTGTTTTTATTTTTTCTAAAACAGACAAACATTCTTGTAGCATATTGCTGTTTAGATAATGTTTAGCTAGACTAAATGCAACTTCTTCATCGTCAGGGTTTTGTGCGTATTTTTCTTCATAAATTTTGAGAAGTTCACCTATTATGTGCCAAGACACCGAAAGTGCTCCTGCATCATATGGATTTTCCTTTAAGAAGTCTCGCACTTGCTCAAATGCAGTTTCGTAATCAGAAAGCCCTACTCTTGCTTCGATTTCTCCTATGATAATATTCTTCTTAGACCTAACATCACAGTCAAGCCCCTTCATCTTTTCAAAATGAGTAAGTCCCTTTTCTGCCTGCTTGTCAGAAAGAAGTGCATGTCCGTGAGAAATCATTATTGAAATATCGTCAGGATATTTTTCAAGAAGTGATGTCGTTATATCAAGAGCCTCTTTCGACTGTTCTCTAACCATATGAATACGAGCTTTTTGCAGTTCGTAATAAGGATGCTTAACAGGTAGCTCCTCTATCTCTTCTTTTACTTTTGTGTACTCTTCATTATCAAGATTACGAGCACCTATAAGAGCATCAATCTCATTGTAAAGCCAAATAAAACGGTCATATTGGTGAGTTTCTGCTTTGTTTCCATCTGCTGTAGTAAATAAATCATAACGCACCGGTTCATTGGAAAGGCTATCCATGACAAAGTCAATAAACGCTGGCGGGAAGTTTAACTTTAAATCTTTTTCTTTTGATTCCCACTCAAAAGTATTTGCAAGCAGTTGCCAAATTTTCTTCGGTAAAAAATAATTGTCCATCAAAAACACAATTAACCGTTCTTCTGTCTCGTCTACCATATCAAGGCGAACGCAAGCATCATCAGTTAAAAGGTCTTTCCAAGCTGCTTCATCACATCTTTTAAAAAAGTCATTATATACGTCGTTTGTACGTTTTATGAACAATTCTACAGGTGAGTTTTCTTTATTTTTGTCTTTTTCTTTATCGTCAATTTCTTTTAACGCTTCTTCGTATGCCGAACGCAAACGCAAAAAACCTTCAGAGTCGTCTTCTGGGTTGTTCTTTGAAAGTTGCTCTAAATATGCTTTTTTAATAATCTCTTTGTCTTCTGTTTCTGAAATATTCAAAATCATCCATTTGTTCATAAAAATCTCCTTTTTCTACTATAATTCTTGGCCTTCAAGCTCTTTTAGTAGCATTGAAAAACGTTCTGCATAATCTCTTATCTCACGCTCGTCCTGCTTATCAAGTAATTCTTCAAAAGCCATTATCTCCTGTGCTAAAAAACTTCTGTAATCTCCGATGTTTTCTTCGTAAAGCCTCTCTGCCTTAGCTAAAAGCAAACGATTTTCGTCTTTGTCTCTAGGGTGAATTTTAAGTGCTTCCAGCTCTTTAAGCCTATCCGCTATCTCCGCCTCCGTAAGAAGCCCCGGACTCTTTTCTAAAACTAAAGTCTTCGTAAGTCCCGTAGACACAACAGTAACTACAACTTCTAAAATCCCATTGATATCATATGTATAGCGTATATCTACAGCTTCTTGACCTGCTCTGCCTTTTGGCACATCAATATTGATTTCCCCTAAAAGTATATTGCCCTCTGTACGACGACTTTCACCTTGTAAAATCTCCACAGTTATTGCTTTTTGATTGTCATGTACTGTGTAAAGTCTCTCACTACGAGAAACTGGAATTACCGAATTTCGCTCAATAATAGGGTGAAAATGCCCAGCTTCCATAAATCCGTTCGCCTTATAAACCACAACATTTGTACCGAGTGTATAAGGGCAAACGTCCGTCAAAACAACTTCTTTAATTAATTTGTTACGTTCCTTCATCGCAGCACACGCCGCAACACCAACAGCAACAACTTGCTCTGGGTCTATATGTGCCTGTGGAAATCTTCCAAACAGCTTAGTAACAAAATTCTTTATCAAAGGAAGTTTTGTCGCTCCGCCTACTAGCAGTATTGATTCTATATCTTTTAGCTGGATAGACGCGTCGGATAACGCTCTTTTAATCGGATTACGAAGCCTTGCAAATAAAAGCTCACAATGCCTTTCATAATCATCGACTGTAACGAGCATACTATAAAGCTCGTCATCTATTGTGCATGATAAGTTCGCACTTCTAGAATCTATAAGCGAACACTTAACCGTTTCTGCATTTTTTCTAAGTATGCTTTGCTCTGTAAGTGATAGCGTTTCGTATTCTATGTCGTTTTTTTCTAAAAACCAGTTAACAAGTACATCTGTGAAGTCCTCACCGCCAAGATAATTATCTCCTGCTACAGCCCTTACTTCCATGATGTTATTGTACTTTTCCAAAATCGAAATATCAAAAGTTCCCCCACCTAAATCAAAGATAAGGTACTTTGTGTAATCTTTTTTATCGTGAAGTCCATACGCAACTGCTGCTGCTGTAGGTTCGTTAACGATACGTTCTGTTTTTAGTCCTGCCAGCTCTCCTGCCATCTTAGTCGAACGCCTTTGAGCATCGTTAAAGTAAGCAGGTACGCTTATAACTGCTTCAACTATTTCTTCTCCCAAAAATTCCTCTGCATCTTCTTTCAATTTGCGGATAATCATAGCAGAAAGCTCTTCTGGAGTAAATGTCTTTGACCCCAGATTATATTGTTTCTTTGACCCAACACTGCGCTTAAAAACTGCCGCCGTCATAGTCGGATGAGTTAAAAGACGCTCTTTAGCTATACGTCCTACGAAAACTTCTCCATTTTCGTCAACGCTCACAACAGAAGGGGTTAAATATTCACCAAACACATTAGGTATGACGACCGTGCCTTCCTCTTTAAAGTAAGCTACTAAGCTATTTGTTGTTCCTAAATCTATTCCAATGATTGCCATTTTTGCCTCCATTCCACCGAATAATTATACAGTAATTCTGTTTATTTGTCGATAAATTTTGGAGTTCTTTTTTCTAAAAATGCATTCATTCCTTCTTGCTTGTCTTTAGTTGCCGAAATTACGCCAAATAATGCAGCATCTAAGTGAACGGCACTTCTTAAATCTGCTTCTACGCCATAATCTACAGCTTTTTTTATAAAATCAAGCACGTTTGAACTCTTGTCTAACAAGCTTTCACAAAAAAGGTCTACTTCATTCATAAGATTTTCTTGCGAAGTTACGCGATTTACTAAATTTAAACGATAAGCCTCATTTGCATCAAACATACGCCCTGTCATGAGAAGTTCCTTTGCTATAGTTTTGCCTACGATACGAGGAAGCCTGATATTTCCGCCAAATCCGCAAGTTACACCTAGCTTAGATTCTGGTGCTCCAAACATAGCGTTATCTGAGCAAATGCAAAAATCACAAGCGAGCATAAGTTCAAAACCACCACCTAAACAATAACCGTTAACGGCTGCGATTATAGGCTTCGGGCTTGCTTCAAACATAGCACACATCTTGTGGCCGGTTAAACTCCAGTGATAAGATGTAAGTCCATCCATCTGTGCTTCTTCACCGATATCACCGCCAGAAATAAATGCCTTTTCCCCTGCTCCTGTAAGAATAATTACTCGCACGCTATCATCAGAAATGAGTTCATCCACAGCACTTTGCAGATTAGCAAAAGCCTCCCAAGTTATAGCGTTTAACGCCTTTGGACGATTTACCGTTACTATGCCTTTTCCGTTTCTTATTTCAACTATAACTGTTCTTTCTTCTTTACTAGTCATTTCTATTTTCCTTCCCCTTATGTTCTTAAATTCAACTTAAATCAAAACCATCTTAGTTTAGTTACTGCAAGAAAATATACACCAAATATAGCGCATATATTCCTAAAAATATAGCTCCTTCATGTCTTTCTAATGCATACTTCGTAAAAGAAAACATCCACAGAAGAAATAGTGTAAAGACCATAAAAGCCATGTCTATAAGTCCAAAGACTTGTGTTTCTATTCCCCCAAGAAATACAATGGGAAGTCCAAGAACTATACAGGTGTTAAATATATTACTGCCTATCATGCTACCTATCGCTATGCTATTTTCGCCTTTTCTAGTTGCTGTTAAAACAGTTGCAAGCTCAGGTAAAGATGTTCCAATCGAAATTATAGTCACCGAAATAATCTTCTGGCTGATTCCAATACCTACTGCCAGCGTTACAGCATTGCTTACGACAAGTTCACTCCCGAGAATTATACCTAAAAGTCCCAAAACCGTTGCTATAACAGCTTTAACGATTGTGTACTTTGGCGGCATGTCGTCTATAGTGACACTCGATTTGTTTGATATGATTGTAATTAGATAAAAAACGAATACAGAAAAAAGCAAAAGTAACATGATGCCATCTGTCCTCGTAAGTACGTTTGGTTTTGAGGCATAAAATAGATTGTCCAAAAGTAATACTGCCATTCCTATAGTGACAAGCATCAAAATAGGAATTTCTATTTTTACGACACTTTTACTTACTTCAAATGGCTTTATCAGAATTGCAGCACCCAAGATTACAAGTATATTTGTAATGTTACTGCCTATTACATTTCCAAATAGTATATCGGCGTTTCCCGATATATGTGATGAAAACGATATCGCAAGCTCTGGAGCAGATGTTCCAAAAGCAACGATTGTAAGGCCAACTACAGTTGTCGAGATTTTAAAATTTCTCGCAACAGAAGCCGCACCGTCAACAAAAAAATCCGCACTTTTAATAAGCACAAAAAAACCAACGCATGCAAGTAAAATATTTAAGCCAATGCCAAGAAAAAAATCAGTCAAACTGTCCCTCCAAACTAGAGTATCCCTTCATATTTTACTGCAAATATAACATATTTTTTCGTTTTTTGCAACAAAACGTCCTCGGCTTTTTGTGAGTTAAAAAACAAAAACAAAACGTCTCGCTTACAAATTTTCCACTTAGTGTTTAGACCTCAAGTTAATTGTCGCAATTTTAAATTAATTTTAAATTAATTACTTGCATAAAATACCATTTTTTGATATAATAATCGGAATGCTAAGGTTTCACAAGTGCTATGGAAAGTAAGGGTTTTTGTTCATGTCATGGCTTGACAAATTTAGAAAAATAGACCGACGTAGAGAAGATGATGAGAGGTGCTACAGGTTTTTAGATTATACGATTAACGAATTTCTAAATGCTGCACCTTTGGCTGTTCATTTTTTTGATAAAAACGCAAATCTTCTTGACTGCAACGAAGCAGCACTGCAAATCTACAACATGAAAGAAAAACAGGAATATATAGACAATTATTTCATGTTCTTACCCTTTAATCAACCTAGTGGGAAACGTTCTCAAGAGGTTCTAAAAGAAGTCATTTCGGAATGTTTTGAAAACGGACATTCTACTTCCGAAATCATGTACAACAAAGCTGACGGTGCTCAAACGCTTATAAGTGTTACTTGCGTTAGTTTTAAACATAGAGACAATTATATGGCAGTCATGTTTGCAAGAGACACATCTGCTGCTGAGCCTGCTGGTGATAGAGATTTTGAAGCTGATTTGCGTGCAACGCTGATGCTTGACTCCACTCCTATGGCTTGTTTTTTGGCAGATAGCCACTATAATGCTTTGGATTGTAACGCAGAAGCACTTCAACTATTTGGATATTCCAGTAAAGATGAAGCTTCGAGACGTTTTTCTGAAATTTGCCCACAAACCCAAACAATATCAGGCGAAGATATCGAAAGCATGAATGCTGCAATAAGCAAAGCACTGACAACAGGGCGATACACCTTTGAATTTACATGTTTTGATACGATTGGCAAACCTATACCATGTAACATAACTCTTGTGCGTATATATTATCGCAAAGAGCATGTTGTGGCTATTTATATACAAGACCTTCGTGAAATGAAAAAAATAATGAAGGAAATGCAGCGTATCGAAATTGCGGAAGAAGAAAATCGTGCAAAAAGTCGTTTTTTGGCAAGAATGAGCCACGAAATTCGCACCCCTTTAACTGCTATTTTAGGAATTTCAGAAGTACAGCTTCTTAGCGGTACTCATTCGACAGAGCTGGAAAATATTTTTTCTCAAATATATTCATCATCAAATCTGCTACTACGCATTATAAATGACCTTCTAGATCTTTCACAAGTAGAGGCCGAAAAGCTGTCTATCGTTTCACAGAGGTATGAATTCCCATCTCTTGTTGTTGATACCGTTCAGCTTAATCTGTTCTATGTTGGAAATAAAGAAATTGATTTTGCAATTAAAATAAATCCTCTTGTTCCTTTTGCACTTGTTGGAGACGAACTTCGTATCAAGCAAATTATGAACAACTTACTTTCCAATGCATTTAAATACACAGACTTTGGAACTGTTACACTTATTATCGACGTTGAGCCAACAGATGACCCTGAGATAATTACACTTGTAATTCGCGTACATGATACCGGTCAAGGAATGACAAAAGAGCAATCGAGTAGCTTGTTTAAAGATGAATATGTCCGTTTTAACGAAGAAAAGAATTATAAAGTTCAAGGTGCAGGACTAGGAATGTCGATAACACATCAGCTTGTGAACATGATGGGCGGAACTATTTCTGTTAACAGCGAGCCTAATGTTGGATCCCAGTTCGTTGTGAAAATTCCACAGAAAAAAGAAGACGACGAATTACTCGGTGAAGAAGTTGCTAAAACTCTTGGTAATTTGAAAGTTTCGCAGTTTACGCAAAGTGGCAAAACGACTGTTATTCATAGAGACTTGTCGCATGGCAAAATACTTGTAGTAGATGATACCGAAATGAACTTGCATGTAGTAGAAAGTCTACTCTCTCCATACGGAATGTCCGTCGAAAAGGCAAGCAGTGGATTTGCTGCTATTGATAAAATTAAGAATGGTGAAGTTTTTGACGTGATATTTATGGATCATATGATGCCGGATTTGGACGGTGTAGAAACTGCCAAAAGAATATCGGGCATGGGGTATGAAAACCCTATTGTCGCACTTACAGCAAACGCAATAGTCGGTCAAGCAGATTTTTTCATAAAAAATGGTTTTGCAGACTTCCTCTCTAAACCAATTGATGTGCAAAAGCTCAATGAGTGCCTAATTCGTTTGATACCTAATAACCCTGCTTAGAAAAGCTTATATATATGTTTTATAATTGAAAGGAGATTTTATCATGTGGAAAGACGAATATCGTATTGGTGTTGATGTTATAGACAAACAGCACCAGAGCCTCTTTGAAAAAACAAGTGAACTTGAACAAAGTATCGAGTTAGGTGTGAAAGAAAACAAAACCACCATAATTGATACCATATTGTTTCTAAAGGATTATGCTCTCAATCATTTTTCTGATGAAGAAAATTATTCAAAGTCCATAAATTATTCAGGCTTTGACGAGCATCTTGCTCAGCACAAAGCTTTCATTCAAACACTCTTACAACATGAAAGAGATATGAAGGGTTCTGATTTTGATGAAAATTCTGTTAGAAAATTTCATCAGGCACTAAAAATATGGTTATTATTCCATGTGACAAATTCAGATAGAAAAATTGTTGGAAAAGAAGCTATCGCACACTCGCCTAACAGCATTAATTAAGCATCTGTTAGTACTTTTATTGTTTTTATGAAATATGTTAAGTCGTTATTTTAATTTATAATTTGGAGGTACATTTATGCAGTTTATCGGTAAAAAAGTTGGAGACTTTAAAGCTAAAGCATTTGTAAACAATGATTTTAAAGATGTTTCTTTAGATGATATAAAAGGAAAGTGGTCTGTGTTTTTCTTCTATCCTGCAGACTTCACATTCATATGTCCTACAGAGCTAGGTGATTTAGCAGATACATATGATGAGTTTAAGAAAATTGACTGTGAGATTTACTCGGTTTCTACTGACACTCATTTTACTCACAAAGCTTGGCACGATGCTTCTGACACCATCAAAAAAATCAAATACCCTATGCTAGCAGACCCAACACATAACATCTCTCGCGATTTTGGTGTTCTTATTGAAGAAGGCGACGACGCGGGACTTGCACTACGTGGAACTTTTATAATCAATCCTGATTGTGAAATCGTTGCATATGAAATTAATACTTTAGGAATTGGTCGTAATTCTGCTGAACTTCTAAGAAAAGTTCAGGCTGCTCAATTCATAGCTACTCACAGCGGTGAGGTGTGTCCTGCAAAATGGAAGCCTGGCGAAAAAACGCTAAAGCCTAGCTTAAATCTTGTTGGCAAATTATAACTAACGTTGCAACGTTGTGAAGCAATCATTGCATGATGTTGAAAAGAGAGTAACTCTATGACCGAAATAAAGAAAATTGTTGCACTTGCGGAGGCCGAGAAGAAAATTATTGAAGATTTTTTTAGTGAGCAAGTAGTGGAACAAATTACATATGTATTAGAACGATGCATTAGCAAAGTAAGCATTGTTGCTATATTGGATGATTCTGAAGACGCTTTGAAGCGTGAAATAAGCACACGTATTGATTACTTTTTGCAAAAATTTGCGAGCATAACCAACAAGGTTGACGTGAGTATTTACAAAAAAGACGAAAACCGTGATTTAGAAATGCAGATTAGCTCTGCACATTTCCCTGTAATTGCACTGTTTGATGCAAACGGATTGCACTCTGGAGTGAAGTTTTATGGCTTTCCTGGAGGACACGAGTTTGAAGCTTTTGTACTATCAATATACAACCTCGCCGGACCAGGGCAACCACTTGCTCCTGAATTTAAAGAATACATTGAAGCTTTTAATGATCCGCTTGATCTTAGAATTTGTGTATCACTTTCGTGTGACGTATGCCCCGAACTTGTTCAGGCAGGAAATCGCTTTGCAATTTTAAATTCCATGGCGTCTGCAGCAATGGTTGATTTAGAATACTATCCAGAAATTTTTGAAGAATTTGATATTCCTAGCGTTCCCGCTATGATTATCAACAATCAAGAAGTTCTTTTTGGAAGAAGAGGTATGAGAGAATTGCTAGATGCACTCCGAAGACGAAAAGAAACTTAAATCTCTTTTCTAGTAAATACGTTATAGGCTTTATTGATTGCCCTCACTTGGTGGGGGCATTTCGTTTGCCACGATTTCTTGCGGTTGTGCCTGTGTTGTTTCGTTAGAGCTAGTTCCTTGCCCATCAATAGGCAAAGTGCCACCATACGGGTCGTTTGCTGGTGGACGCTCAACATTTACATCGTTATTATTTCCGTTGATATCATTTTCATCATCAGGCTCGTCATTGCTGATTCCTTGCCCTTGACCTTGCCCATCAGAAGGAACGCCAGCATTTGCACCGTTTCTTGGCGGAACTTGTCCATTTGCTTCGTCTGTTACATTTTCTCCATTATCCGTGTCATTGTTGTTATTGTTGTTGTTATTTTGTGTCGCCGCAGCAGGACTAACATAACCTATAACATTAATATCGCTAAGCCTGATATCTCTCGTAAAAGGGCTAACCGTTTCGTTCACCATCCTGACAATTGCAGGTCCACTCAAAATTTCGTACCAAGAAGGATACCCACTCGTTCCTCTCGTTGGTGCTGTATGGAAATATACACCCTCCACTTGTCTTGTTTCGACTAACTGGCTCGCAAACCAAAGCATATCTCTAAACGACAAGTTTGTTTGTATATTTTCGTTGAATATATTTATAAATTCTGGAATACGCAAAATGTTGGAAGGATGTCTTAACCTCTCCACCGTCTTTGCTATAACGAGCTGTTGGTTTTCTATTCTTGCATAATCCGTTATGTCACGAAAGCCTCTGTTGCTTCGCCTAAAGCGTGCAAAATGTAATGCGTTTTCTCCATCAAGCTGTTGCAATCCTGCAGGTATATCTATATGCAAATTTTGCCACGGATCATCGTATTTCATGTGGAAAGGCACATAAACCTCGATACCTCCAACTGCATCAATAAGTTGTTCAAAAGCGTCATAGTTAACTACGACATAAAAATCAGGAACAAAACCTATAACACTTCTAACTTCTCTCTGTACTTGTGGCACACGACCCGTTAGGTACGCGCCACTAAGTTTTCGAACTCTGCGATTTACGTTCATGAGGCTATCGCGTGGTATGCTTATTAAGTTCGCCTCCATATTTACACCATCAAAAGAGGCAACCATAATAGTGTTGGCATTAGTTCCTTCGTTAAGACCTATTATCAAAAATGTGAAAAACATGTCTTTTCTATCTTCACTCGTAAAGCCCTCTGGTGCCATTAGCAATTCGGAGGTTAACCAATCTTCAAAATCTTCTTCCTCGTAGCTAAATTCTATCTCAGGTGGTGCGGGAATTTCAGGAGGTCCAAGAGTATTTATAAATATAAACATTCCCACAGCAACCGTTAAAACCACAGCAAAAAAAGAGAGGAGTATTGTTTTTAACACAACTCTCGATTTTTTCTTTTCTCTGCGTTTACTTCTATTCTGACTTCTGCTTATTTGCATTTTCTATCTCCTGCAAAACTTCCTCTCAACAGTCTAACACAAAACATCATGAAGGTAAAGATTCGATTTTGGCAGATTTAATTTTGACGCTCCTTACTGCTGTAGGATTCCTGCTCTAGTTCTAGAAAAAGGTCTAGTAGCTGATACTCCAGGAATATAGATATATATCCAAATTTGTTGCCCTTCTTCATTTGAACTGTAAATATGTTCAACAGACGCTTCCATGATATCATAAAACGCCCAATGGCTTGGCGTTAAGTCGTTAAACAACATTTCGCCTTGTAAGTAAATGTTAAGGTTATAGTCGATAGCCGCTGGGTTCGGTAACCTTCCAATTACGCGGTTTATCATCGTTACTGCTTCTGCCCTGCTTGTTAAATTGTCAGGAGCAAATTCACCATTAGGGAATCCTGCTATCCAACCTCTACTGTATGCATTGTTAATGTATGCACGTGCCCAATGTCCGTTATTTAAATCATTAAAGTTGTTTTCGCCATTATCTCTTAGCTCAAAGAACCTAGACATAATTGCAGTCAGTTCTGCTCTTGTAATATTATCGTTTGGACGGAAGCTTCCACCTTCTGAGCCTCTCAAGATACCGTGACTTGCTAGATAATTAACCGCCTGTGTATACCATCTTCCTGCCACAACGTCGCCAAAGTAACTTGTTTGCGGATAATATTTATATTCGCTATAAATTAGACGGAATAACATCATCGCGACTTCTGCTCTCGTAAGCGGAGCTTCTGCCCTAAAGCTGCCATCTTCAAATCCTCTTACAAACCAAATTCCATCTCTAATAAGTCCTAGTGGCGTAGCTTCTTCTTCTTGATATACCACTTCGCGATCTTCTTCGATAATAGGCCTAACTGGTCTTTGCATCACCATGCCGATACGTCTGAATTCATAGACAATAATCATATCGGCTTCTACTAGAGCTGGCCAGTCTTCTTCTGTCGGGTTCCAGCCACGTGAAGCATGCCCTATTTGAGGGTCTGTATTTAACGTCGGCGTTGGGAATAGGTCTCCACGACGAATTACGAGTTCTTCGTAATAACCGACATATTCTCCACCCACTCCAATTTCAAACCTTATAACAAACTCTTCTACATTAAATCTGTAAATCTTTGTCAAATGTTCTGTCACTATAGTTGGCCATGTAGCGTCATCTGGATCCCATCCAAGTGAATCATACGCTGCAAGTGGCGTCGTGTCTAATGTTGGCGTTGGGAATGCATCGCCTCTGCGAATTGTGAACTCTTCATAGTCTCCTGCGTATACTCCGCCAGTTCCTATTTCAAACCTGATTATATATTCTACTAAGTTAAACTCATATACAAACGTTCCATTGGCTGTTACTGCTGTCGGAAGTGCTGGCGTCCAGCCAACTGGGTCATATGCTGTCAGTGGCGTTAGGTTTAGTCCGTGTGCTGGCATTGCATCGCCACGTCTTACTGTAAACTCAACATAATCGCCTGCGTTAACTCCACCAGTACCGACTTCTAGTCTTACATCAAACGTTACTAAGTCAAACTCATATACAAACGTGCCGTCTGCGGTTACTGCTGTTGGAAGTGCTGGCGTCCAGCCTACTACATCGTATGCTGTTAGTGGCGTTAAGTTTAGTCCGTGTGCTGGTATCGCATCGCCACGGCGGACTGTAAACTCAACATAATCTCCAGCATCAACTCCGCCAGTACCGACTTCTAACCTAACATCAAATGTCACTAAATTAAACTCATATACAAATGTACCATCCGCTGTTACTGCTGTTGGAAGTGCTGGTGTCCAGCCAACTGGGTCATATGCTGTTAGTGGCGTTAGGTTTAAGCCATGCGCTGGTATAGCATCACCACGCCTTACCGTGAACTCAACATAATCTCCAACATTAACTCCGCCAGTTCCGACTTCTAGTCTCACATCAAACGTTACTACGTTAAACTCATATATAAAAGTACCGTCTGCGGTTACTGCTGTTGGAAGTGCTGGTGTCCAGCCAACTGGGTCATATGCTGTTAATGGTGTTAGATTTAAGCCATGTGCTGGTATCGCATCGCCACGCCTTACTGTAAACTCAACATAATCACCAGAATTAACTCCGCCAGTTCCGACTTCTAGCCTTACATCAAATGTCACTAAATCGAATAGGTATGTAAACGTTCCGTCCGCTGTTACTGCTGTCGGAAGACTTGGCGTCCAGCCTACTACGTCATATGCTGTTAAAGCTGTCAGATTCAGACCGTGTGCTGGGATTGCATCTCCACGTCTTACCGTGAACTCAACATAATCTCCTGCCGCTACTCCACCAGTACCAACTTCAAGCCTTACGTCAAATGTTACTAAATTAAACTCATATACAAATGTACCATCTGCTGTTACTGCTATCGGAAGTGCTGGTGTCCACCCAACTACATCATACGCAGTCAGTGGCATTAAATCTAAGCCATGAGCTGGTATCGCATCGCCACGACGGACTATGAACTCAACATAATCGCCTGCTGCTACTCCACCAGTTCCAACTTCTAGCCTCACATCAAACGTTACTACGTTAAACTCATATACAAACGTTCCATCAGCTGTTACTGCTGTTGGAAGTGCTGGTGTCCAGCCAACTACATCGTATGCAGTTAATGGCGTTAAGTTTAGACCGTGTGCTGGTATCGCATCGCCTCGTCTTATTGTAAACTCAACATAATCACCAGCATTAACTCCGCCAGTTCCGACTTCTAGCCTAACATCGAACGTTACTAGATTAAATTCATATACAAATGTTCCGTCGGCTGTTACTGCTGTCGGAAGTGCTGGCGTCCAGCCCACTACATCGTATGCTGTCAGTGGCGTTAGATTTAAGCCATGTGCTGGGATTGCATCGCCACGACGTACTGTAAACTCAACATAATCTCCAGCATTAACTCCGCCAGTGCCAACCTCAAGTCTTACGTCAAATGTTACTAAATTAAACTCAAATGTAAATTCTCCAGCCTCTGTTACTTCTGTTGGAAGCGTCGGCGTCCAGCCTACTACATCGTATGCTGTTAGTGGCGTTAAGTTTAGTCCGTGTGCTGGTATCGCATCGCCACGGCGGACTGTAAACTCAACATAATCGCCTGCGTTAACTCCGCCTGTGCCGACCTCAAGTCTCACGTCGAACGTCACTAGATTAAACTCATATACAAACGTTCCGTCGGCTGTTACTGCTGTCGGAAGACTTGGATTCCAGCCAACCACATCATACGCAGTCAGTGGCGTTAGGTTTAAACCGTGTGCTGGTATCGCATCGCCACGTCTTACTGTAAACTCGACATAATCGCCTGCAGCTACTCCGCCAGTTCCGACTTTTAGCCTTACATCAAACGTTACTAAATTAAATTCAAATGTAAACGTTCCGTCCGCTGTTACTGCTGTCGGAAGTGCTGGTGTCCACCCAACTACATCGTATGCTGTCAGTGGCGTTAGATTTAGACCGTGTGCTGGTATTGCATCACCACGACGAACTGTAAACTCTACATAGTCGCCTGCATTAACTCCGCCGGTTCCTACTTCAAGCCTAACGTCAAATGTCACTAAATCGAATAGGTAAGTAAACGTTCCATCTGCTGTCACTGCTGTTGGAAGTGCTGGCGTCCAGCCTACGATATCATACGCCGTTAATGGCGTTAGATTTAAACCATGTGCCGGTATCGCATCACCACGGCGGACTGTAAACTCAACATAATCACC
>Ga0123355_10001304_pt1 | contig 34800 bp, 26 predicted proteins | sample TergutEmb28metaG_3_FD_89872 | JGI IMG/M metagenome (GOLD analysis project Ga0123355, IMG submission 89872) | Embiratermes neotenicus P1 segment gut microbial communities from Petit-Saut dam, French Guiana - Emb289 P1 | ecosystem: Host-associated > Arthropoda: Insects > Digestive system > Gut ...
ACTTCATGATCGCCTCCGTGTACGGTGTTGTGTGGTAACTACAGTTTACACTGCGACGGTCATGTTGTCTTCTTTTTATTCACTTGTTGCACTTGATAGTATAATCTACCGTGCCGCCCGCAGGCGGCGGGTGTTTTTCTTATTCGCAGCGAATTTATATTGAGGTGAGGCCATTGTCCGGTACGTTATATCTGGTGGGGACCCCCATCGGCAATCTGGGAGATCTGTCCCCCCGGGGTGTGGAGACCCTGCAACTGGTGGATTTCATCGCCGCGGAGGATACCCGGGTCTCCCTAAAACTCCTCAACCACCTGGGGATCAAAAAGCCCCTGGTGAGTTACTACGCCCACAACCGCCGGGAGGCCGGGGAGAAGATCCTCCGGCGATTACAGGCGGGCGAAAACTGCGCCCTGGTCTCCGACGCCGGGATGCCCGCCATCAGCGACCCCGGTGAAGAGCTGGTGGCCCTCTGTGCCGCGGCGGATGTGCCGGTGTGCTGTATTCCCGGCCCGTCGGCGGTGGTGACGGCATTGGCCCTGTCCGGGCTCCCCGCGGGGCGGTTTACCTTTGAGGGGTTTCTCTCCGTCTCCCGCCGGAGCCGTACCGCCCACTTGGCGGAGCTCAAAGACGAGGGGCGTACCATGGTTTTTTACGAGGCCCCCCACAAACTCCCCGCCACCCTGCGGGATATGCTGGACGCCTGGGGAGACCGGAATATCGCCCTGGGCCGGGAGCTGACCAAACGCTACGAGGAGACCATCCGCACCACCCTGTCCCAGGCCGCCGCCCGGTTCGCCGAAGAAAAGCCCCGGGGCGAGTTCGTCCTCATCATCCAAGGCGCCCCGCCCCCCGGACCGGATCAAGACGAGGCCCAATTAGAACAGGCGTTGGATCGGCTCCGGGAACTGATGGACACGGGCATCTCCCGCAAAGACGCAGTCCGCCAATGCGCCGCCGAGACGGGCGTCGCAAAGAATGTTTTATACGCAGAAGCCCTGGGAAAGCGAGAGCCGTAGGGGCGGCAACCTGCCGCCCGCATGCGGGTTTCTCCGGAGGTCCATATCTTCCGCTCTTTTCGCATCGCGGTACCCATTGGCGAAAATTCTGATTTTCGCCAGAAAAAACAAAAAAGCCTGACCCTGAATTCCAGGGGTCAGGCTTTTACAAATGGTTGGGCCTATTTCTTTTGCAACTCCGCCAGACAGGTGGGACAGACCCGCTTATCCCGGTAATGGATGAGATCGGAGCTGGTGGTACAGAAGACGCAAGACGGATGGTACTTTTTCAACACGATTGACTCGTCGGTTACAAAGATCTCCATGGGATCTTTCTCCGCGATGTCCAGCACACGCCTGAGTTCGATGGGCAGTACAATCCGCCCCAGTTCGTCAATTCTCCGTACAATACCTGTTGATTTCATATGTTTTTCCCTCCCCGGAAATAGGTTTTTTCGCTCTATTTCTCCAAAAAACCCTTATTATGAATACAGTATACCATACTATGTAGAAAAAGGCTAGTAAAATTTTAAAATATCTCCCTTTTTTTGTATTGGGGGATTCCAGCAGGAGTCATATTCCCCGCCGCCTTGTCCATATAGTATATATAACGAGGGGCGAGGGGTGCAATGGGCGTGATTTTTTGCCTTCCCCCCGCCCCGCGGTTGGCGGGAAAAGACAGAGCTAGGGGGTGGCGTGTAAGATGGCCATGGCGTGGATTTGGACGGGGATGGTAGCCCTGTCGCTTTTATTTGGATTGGTGAATGGATCCGTCTCCCAGGTGGCCAATGCCGCCATGGAGGGGGCCGGGGCGGCGGTGACCCTGTGCCTGACCCTGGCGGGGGTGATCTGTCTGTGGAGCGGGGTCATGGAAGTGATCCGTCGTGGGGGACTTGCCGCCGGACTGGCCCGCCTCCTCCGGCCCGTCCTGATCCGGCTCTTCCCGGACAACCGGGACAATCAAGAGGCCATGGAGGCCCTGTCCGCCAATGTATCGGCCAATCTGCTGGGGCTGGGGAACGCCGCCACACCCCTGGGGATTCGGGCGGCGGCGGCCATGAAGCGGGGGCCGGTCGCCACCAACGACCTCTGTATGCTTGTAGTACTCAACACCGCGTCCATCCAACTGATCCCCGCCACAGTGGCCGGGGTGCGGGCCGCCGCCGGGGCGCTCTCCCCCTTCGATGTCCTCCCCGCCGTGTGGATCACCTCCATCTGCTCCGTGGCGGCGGGAATCGGGGCGGCCAAATTCTTAGCCCGCAGGGAATCGGTGTAATGGGCGCCTTTGATCTGGTGATCCCTCTGATTTTATTGGGGACAGCCGCCTGGGCCCTCTATCAGCGGGTAGACGTATTCAACGCCATCACCACAGGGGCCGCCGAGGGGTTATCCACGGTGCTGAAGATTTTCCCCAACCTGGTATGCCTCCTGACGGCGGTCTATATGCTCCGGGCCTCCGGCGCAATGGAGGCCCTGGCGGGATTTCTGGCCCCCGCCCTCCACCTCCTGGGCATCCCCCCGGAGACTGCGGCCCTGATGGTGGTCCGCCCCATCAGCGGCAGCGGCGGCCTAGCCCTGGGGGCCGAGCTGATCGAGACCTACGGCCCGGATTCCTATATCGGCCGGGTCTCCGCCGTCATGCTGGGCAGCACGGAGACCACGTTTTATACGATTGCCGTCTATTTCGGCGCCGTAGGCATCGGCAAGACCCGCCACGCCATCCCGGCGGCTCTCTGTGCGGATATTGTGGGATTTATCGTGGCGCCCATAGCGGTGCGGTTATTTTTTTAGGGGGATAGAAAATGCGGGCGGCCACTGGCCGCCCGCTTGTAGATCCTCATCCCCCTATCCCAACGGATCCCCCTGGATCCGCGCAAACCGCCGGGGATACCTCTCCGGTGTGGGAGCGATTTTCCGAATCTCCACAATCCGCCGCCGGATATCCGTGCCGGGAAGGGTATAATCGCGGCAACCCTCGATCTCCCCGCCCAGAATCTCAATGGCGGCCTCCGCCTCGTTGATCTCCTCGTCGGAATCCACGGCCTTCATGGGTAAAAATGCCCCGCCGATTTTGACATAGGGCAGGCACAATTCCGCCAACACATTGAGCCGCGCCACGGCCCGGCTCGTCGCGTAGTCGTAGCCCTCCCGTTCACCGGGGGCCATTACCCACGCCTCCGCCCGGTCGTGGATGCACTGGATGCCCTCCAAGCCCAGCTGATCGCAGAGTTCGGCCAGAAACGTCACCCGCTTATTGTGGCCGTCCAACAGGGTGACCTCCAAGCCGGGGATTGCGATTTTCAAAGGCAGGCCGGGGAATCCCGCCCCGGTGCCGATGTCCATAAGCCGCTTGTCCGATAGATCGACCACAGTGGCCAGGGCCAAAGAGTCCAAAAAGTGCTTGACAGCCACCTCATCCCGATCCGTGATGGCAGTCAAGTTCATGACCTGATTGCGTTCCACCAGATACGCCCAATACTGTTCAAATTGCGCCAAAGCTGTCTCGGTCAGAGCCAGACCCATGGCCGCGGCACCTTGTTTGAGTGATTGCATGGCTGTTTTCTCCCGTCATCGCATTGCCTCGTCCTTTTCGCCTTTGGCGAAAAGCTTTTTTCTGGAGGAGTGCGCGCTAGTGTGCGACGGAAGAAAAAAGGTCAAATTCCAACGCACGGCGGGATTCACTCCTGGCGGGCGTTACAAAAACCCGCCGCAGCGACCGCCCCGCAGGGCGGTTTCCCTTTGAAAAAATGCTAGCATTTTTTCAATATCTCCACCCCGCCCAGATACCTGCGGAGCACCTCCGGCACGACCACGCTGCCGTCGGCCTGTTGGTTCTGCTCCACGATGGCGGGGAGAATCCGGCTGGTGGCAAGGCCGGAGCCGTTTAAGGTGTGCATGAGCTCCGGCTTCCCCGTCTCCTCCCGGCGGAAACGCATAGCGCCCCGGCGGGCCTGATAGGCCCGGGCGTTGGAGACACTGGACACCTCTTTATATCCCCCCATAGAGGGGATGTGGATTTCAATATCAACCGTCCGGGCCATGGCGGCGCTGCAATCGGCGGCGGCCAGGCGCACGGTACGGAAATGGAACCCCAGATTTTTCACAAGGGTTTCCGCTTTGCCCACAAGCTCCTCAAACCCGGCGTCGGAGTCCTCGGGCCGGGTATATTGCACCATCTCCACCTTGTTGAACTGGTGGCCCCGCACCATGCCCCGCTCGTCGGCACGATAGCTCCCGGCCTCCCGGCGAAAACAGGGGGTGTAGGAGACGTATTTCCGCGGCAGCTCCGCCTCTGTGAGAATTTCCCCCTGATGCAAGCTCACCAGGGCCGTCTCCGCCGTGGGGAGCAGGAACCGCCGCTGTTCCCCCTCGTCGCTCTGAAGCCAAAACACGTCGTCGGTAAATTTTGGAAACTGCGCGGCGGTGAGACCGGCCTCATACCCAAGCATATGGGGGAGCAGAACCAGTTCATAGCCGTCTCCCAGATGGGTGTCGATAAAGTAGTTGAGGAGCGCCCACTCCAACCGGGCGCCCAGCCCCCGATAGATCCAAAACCCGCTGCCGGAGAGCTTGGCCCCCCGCTCGTAGTCGATGAGCCCCAGCCCCGTACAGAGATCCACATGATTTTGGGGCGGGAAGTCAAAGACCTTCGGCTCCCCAAAGGTGCGGATGGTCTCGTTGTGCTCTTTCCCCCCTGCGGGCAGATCCGGGTCCGGCAGATTGGGCAGCCCCAGCATGAGGGCGTCCAACGCCCCCTCTACCTGGCGCAACTGGCCGTCGGCCTCCTTGATGGCGGCGGATAAGGTCTTCATCTCGGCCATGATCGCCGTGGTATCTTCCCCGTTCTTTTTCATAACGGGAATCTGCTTGGAGACCTTGTTCTGCTCCGCCTTGCTCTGTTCGGCGCCGTAGATCAGATCCCGACGCTTGATGTCAAATTCCAAAATTTGGTTGATGATTGCCCCCGCATCCACTTCTTTTTTCAACAGGGCGTCTTTTATGCCCTGGGGGTTTTCTCTAATTTCGCGAATATCCAGCACGGAAATTCCCTCTCTTCTCTCTTAGATTTAAGATTCACACAAAAGCACACCGTAGGGCGCGTTGCCCCCCGCGCCCCGCAAGGCAAGGGTACTGGCTGCCCCGACTGAGGATTGCCCTTGCCCTCTGGCCCCCTCGTTTTGAGGGGGCTGTCAGGCGTAGCCTGACTGGGGGAGTTTATTTCTTCCCTTTTCCCAGCCTCAGGGACTCCAACGCCTTGATGACCACTTCTAAGTCGTCACTGCCGTAGTAGTCGATCTCCAGACGGCCGACTTTTTTTCCGGCTACGATCTTTACTTTCCGGCCCAAGCTCTTGGTCAGCCGGCTTTCCGCCTCCCGGGTATAGTCTACCAGGGGCTTTGCCTTCGGCACCGGAGACGGCGCAGGCGCGTCCCTGCCCCACCGATCGGCCAGCTTTTCCGCCTGCCGAACCGGCAGCCCCTCCTGTATGATCTTCTGGGCCAGGGCCAGTTGCCGATCCCCGTCTTTTAGTTTGAGCAGTGCTCTGGCGTGCCCGGCGGACAGGACGCCCTGCTCCAAAAATTCCTTGATCTCTTTCCCGAGGCCCAAAAGCCGCAGGGCGTTGGCCACAGCGGGCCGGGATTTCTTCACCCGGTTGGCCACTTCCTCCTGGGTCAGACCAAACTCCTCCACCAGGACTTGATAGCCGTCGGCCTCCTCCAGAGGGTTCAAATCCTCCCGCTGGAGATTTTCAATGAGGGCGATCTCCGTGGCCAACAGATCGTCCGCGTCTAAGACGCGGCAAGGGACTTCATGGAGCCCCGCCTGCCGTGCGGCCCGCCAGCGGCGCTCTCCCGCGATGATCTGATAATAGCCGCTGGGGAGCTTCCGCACCGTAAGGGGCTGGATGATCCCGTGTTCCAAAATGGATTCCGTCAGCTCCTGCAAGGCGATCTTGTCAAAATGTTTCCGGGGCTGATTCACATTGGCCTCTACCTTGCTGATGGGGAGAAAAGTAAAGTCCCCCTGGGCCTCCAGATCCAACGTGCCCTCTCCGAAAATGGCGTCAAGGCCGGTTCCCAGGCCTCCTTTTGGCGTCATGACCGCACCTCCTTTTCTGTTTTGGCGACCAGCTCCTGGGCCAGCGCCCTGTAGGCAATAGACCCCTTGGACTGGGGATCATAGATCAAGACCGGCTTGCCGTGGCTGGGGGCCTCGCTCAACCGGACGGTTCTGGGGATTACGATCCGATAGACTTTTCCCGCAAAGTGCTTCTTCACCTCTGCCGCCACCTGAAGGGACAGATTGGTCCGCCCGTTGTACATGGTCAGAAGCACCCCCTCGATTTCAAGGGTGGGATTGAGATTACGCTTAATGGCCCGAAGGGTGGCCATCAGATCCCCCAGCCCCTCCAGGGCGAAATACTCGCATTGGATGGGAACTAAAATCCCAGTGGCGGCGCAGAGGGCATTTATAGTCAGCATCTCCAAGGAGGGGGGACAGTCGATGAGTATGTAATCGTACTGATCTCGAATAGACCGCAGTGCCATGGCCAGCCGGTACTCCCGCCGCTCCAGGTTGACAAGCTCCACCCCGGCCCCGGACAAGATCCGATTGGCGGGCAACACATAGCCGTATTTCGTCTCCACAACCGCCTGGGCCGGTGCCGCGTGATTGATGAGCACATCATAGACGCTGGGAGCGACAGAATTTTTATCAATCCCCATGCCGGATGTACTGTTGGCCTGGGGGTCCATGTCGCAGAGCAACACCTTTTTCCCCAGTTGCGTCAGGGCGCAGCAGAGGTTGATACACGTTGTAGTCTTCCCCACGCCGCCCTTTTGGTTGGTGACCGCAATGATCTTTCCCATATGGTTCTCCCTTGTATCCGCGAAAATCCAATGTTTTTCTGAATGGTCACCAATTATATCACTGTTTTCCCCTGCGGGCAAGTCTTTTAACGGACATGTTTCACGTGAAACATAGCAGAAGAAAGGTACCAAACCCGCCGCAAAAGAAAAAACTCCTTTTCCAACTGACGCCCCAAGAGCAAAACGATTGGATTGGAACGGCGGAAGGGGTGCCTGTGGTGCAAAGGAGGCCACCACAGGTATTCCTTCCGCCGTTCCAACCGGCCTGCGGCGCAGAAAGTAATCCTCCGTCAGGCTTCGCCTGCCACCTCCTTTGAAAAAGGAGGTTTTTGGTACGGTGCGCCCTTGACCTTTAGCTCCTTTCCCAAAGGAGCTACCACAGGCATTCCTTCCGCCGTTCCAATCGGTCTGCGGCTTCGCCTTGCCCTCTTGGGGCGTCAGTTATGTCGGCGAAGCCGACTGAGGATTGTCCTTGCGCTCTTTGGCCCCCTCGCTCCGAGGGGGCTGTCAGGCTCCGCCTGACTGGGGGAGGCTCTTGTCTGCGGTGCAGAGAACCAACCCCGTCCGCCTTCGGCGTCCACCCCTCCCGAGGAGGGGAATTTAAATACTTCGCGCCCTCATTCCCCTCCTGGGAGGGGTGGCGCGAAGCGCCGGGGTGGTTTCAGACAGCACAAAAGCGATATGCAGATAAAAATTTATGCAAAAATCTTCGTTTACGGGTTCCCTGGGACATGTTTCACGTGAAACATGTCCCTCCCACTCACCCGGTGAGCATGTCTACATCCTCTATGGTCAACCCCTCATGGAGGGCGCAGTTGAGGGCGTAGCCAAGGAGTTTGGAGACGTCTTCCACCTGGGCGTCGATCTCTTTGGGGGTGACGACCATCCCCCCGCCGAAGCCCTCGAACTCTGGGGGAGTGGCCGTCCCCCGCCCCGCCTCCTCCAGCAGATCGGCGGCCAGGGTGCCTGCGTCCACCACCGTCGGCACCCCCAGGGCCACGACGGGGATACCCAGGGTCTGCTCGTTGAGGGCCGCCCGGTTATTGCCGATTCCGGAGCCCGGCACAATCCCCGTGTCGCACAGCTGCACCGTCCGGCAAACTCGGCTGAGCTTGCGGGAGGCCAGGGCGTCCACGGCGATGATCCGATCCGGGCGGAGCCGCTGGGCGATAGCCTGCACCGTCTCTGCGCTCTCCAGCCCCGTAGTGCCTAAGACGCCAGGCTGCACCACGGCCACCCGGCGAAAGGTACCGAAGTGTTCCGGGGCCTGATCCACCAGATGGCGGGTAGCCAAGGTGTGTTTTGCCGTCATAGGTCCCACAGCGTCGGGGGTGACAGCCCGGTTCCCCAGCCCGACCACTAAGATGGTATCATCCTGACCCAGATGCAACAGGGGCAAAAGATGATCCCGCAGAGCGAAGACGCCCCGGCGAAAGGCATCCTCCTCCCGGCGGTTTAAGGCGTCCAACTCCACCGTAATATAGGTGCCTTGAGGCTTGCCCAAGGCCTCCTCCCCCGTCTGATCCAAAATGCGCACCACCGTCACCGGATAGCCGTGGGCGATTTGCTCCTCCGCCTGTACGCCGGATAACGCCGTCGTCTCCCGGGCAGATTCCGCCCAAATATCCCTGGCCTCCACCGCCAGATCAGTTCGCCTTGTCCATTGCATTGCATGTTTCTCCCTTGCCGTTGAATATTTAGATATCATGGGCGAAAAGAGGAATAGATATACACGCAGTGCCAAAAACCCTCCTCGTCCTTTGCCGTGGAAAGCTTTTTCACCGACAAGTCATGATAGTGTGCGCCGGAGGTGAAAAAGGTTATATTTCAACCCACAGCGGGATTCATTCCTGATGGGCGTTACCAAAGCCTCCGCAGAGCCGCCCCGCAGGGCGGTTTCCCTTGGCGGAAAACCTGTTTTTCGACAGATCATGCTTGTAACAGGGGATGGATTCTGGTATACTAGCAAAATAGCAAAAAGAAAGAGAAATGAGCGCATGAAGTGGGATATCTGGAACAGCACAGCCTATGATCCCCAGAGCGGGGCCGAGACCTTGGCGGACGCGATTCTCTGGGCCAGAGGAATGGACGCCCAGCGCGTGGAGGACTTCCTCTCTCTTGATCTATCCCGTCTGCACGATCCCCTGCTCCTACAGGGCGCGGCCCAAGGTGCGGATCGGCTCAACCGGGCCATTGCCCAGGGGGAGACGGTGGCGGTCTACGGCGACTACGATGTAGACGGCATCACGGCCAGCGTCCTAATGGCGGATTACCTCCGCTCCAAGGGGCTAAACTGCACCGTATATATCCCGGACCGGCTGGAAGAGGGGTACGGCCTAAACCCGGCGGCCCTGGATTCACTGGCCCAGGCTGGGGTGACCCTTGTGGTCACCGTGGACTGCGGCGTCACGGCCGTGGAAGAAGTGGCATACGCCAAAAGCCTGGGACTGGACATGATTATCACGGACCACCACGAGTGTCAGGGGGAACTGCCTCAGGCCGCGGCGGTCATCGACCCGAAACAGCCCGGCTGTCCCTATCCGGAAAAAGATCTGGCCGGAGTGGGCGTGGCGTTTAAATTCATCTGCGCCGCAGAAGAGCTCCAACCCACGGCGGCCCTATTAGATGGCGACGGCGGCGCTATGGAACCCCTACAACAGACCTATGAGGCCGCTACAACGGCCCTATTAGACCGCTACAGTGACCTAGTTGCCGTGGGCACCGTGGCGGATATGGTAGAACTGACGGGAGAGAATCGGATCCTTACGGCAACCGGCGTCAAAGCCCTCCGAGACGGGAAACGGATGGGATTTTTGCATCTGATCCTAAAAGCCGGCCTTGCCAGAGAGACCCTCACCGCAACAGAGATCGGCTACGGCCTCTCCCCCAGAATCAATGCCGCCGGACGGATGGGCAATCCCCAACTGGCATTTTCTCTATTGTGCACAGAAAATCCAGATGAGGCAAACGATCTGGCCGAAGAACTCTGCACCCGGAACCAACAGCGGCAGAAAATCGAACAGGAGATCATGGGAGACGCCCTGGCCATGCTGGAGGCGGAAGCATACAAGGACGGCCCCATTATCCTGACCGGAACGCATTGGCACAAAGGGGTTTTAGGGATCGTCGCCGCCCGATTGATGGACCGGTATCGGGAGCCGGTAATCCTCCTCTGCCCGACAGAAGAGAAGTGGAGCGGCTCCTGCCGCAGTCCGGAGGGGTTCAACCTCTTTGCGGCCCTGACCGCCTGTGAGGACTGCCTGGAGACCTTCGGCGGACACCTGCTGGCGGCGGGCCTCACCGTGGCCCAATCTGACCTCGTTCGGTTGAAAGCCGCTTTCGGGGCATACTATAACGAACATCCGCCGGAACGGGAGGGCCGCACCCTCCGGGCAGATCTCACTCTGACGGGGCCGGATCTGCTCACATTGGATCAAGTGAAAGGCCTCACGGTCTTGGAGCCCTGCGGGAAGGGCAACCCCAGTCCCCTGCTGATACTGGAGGGCGCCCGGCTGGCGAAGCTCCAGTCTATCGGCGGGGGCAAGCATGTAAAGCTACAAGTAGAGCGCTGGGGCCGGATCTATGACGGCGTTTTCTTCTCCGCTACGGTGGAGGAGTTAGGCTTACAAGAGGGAGACCGGGTAGATATCGCCTTTACGCCCCAGTGCAACACCTTTCGGGGGCGAACCACCCTCCAACTACTCATCCGGGACATGGCAAAAGCCACCCGGCGGCGGACGAATAAAGCCCGGCGGCTCTATACACAGCTCTTGGCGGGCACCCCCCCCCCGGCGGGAGAGACCCAAACCCTCTGTCCGGACAGGGAGGATTTCGTCCGGCTCTGGCGGCAGCTGCAAGAGGCAAAATCTGACCTCTCCGGCCGGTTAGACCAGGTGTTAGACCGTCTCGTCCCCAAGGGCGGCTGTCACGCCAAGACATATCTCTGCCTACAGATTTTTCACGAGCTGGGCCTGGCCTCCGTCCGGGAACGGGCGGACACAGTACACATTCAACGATTTGAGCAAATAGAAAAGGTGGACTTAACGTCCTCCAAAGTGTTGAGGGCGCTGCAAACGCCTGCGGAGTAATTGCGATGAACAAAGAAATGGAAAAAACAGACATATTTGGTGCCGACAGCATGGATCAGGCAGTGGCGGCCTTTGGACAGCTTGCAGAGAAGCTGCGGGAGGCCCACCCGTCTGTGGATGTGGAGCGTGTTCGCCGCGCCTTCACCCTGGCTGTAGAGGCCCATCGCCATCAAGTCCGGAAGGACGGCACCCCCTTTGTCACCCACCCCATCGCCTCGGCCATGATTATTGTAGAGATGGGCTTAGATGAGGACAGCGTCATCGCCGCCCTGCTCCACGACGTAGTGGAGGACACGGACGTCACCTGTGAGGACATCGAAAAGCAGTTCGGCAGTTCCGTCGCAGTGATTGTCGAGGGCGTCACCCGTTTGAGCCGTGTGCAATATACGAGCAAAGAAGAGGAGCAGATGGAAAATCTGCGGAAGATGCTCATGGCCATGGCCAAGGATATCCGGGTCATCCTCATTAAAATTGCCGACCGGCTCCACAATATGCGGACCATGGAGTATCAGAGCTCGAAAAAACAATTGGAAAAGGCCTTCGAGACCATGCGGATCTACGCCCCCATCGCCCACCGGCTGGGGATGCAGCGGATCAAGTGGGAGTTAGAGGACTTGTCCTTCTACTACCTGGACCGGGTGGCCTATGACGCCATCACCCAAGATCTCGACAACCGCCGGGACGTGATTGACGGCTTCATGTCCGCTATGCAGGCAAAGATCACCGAACGCCTCACGGAAAACGGGATTGACGGCACGGTCTACGGCAGGCTCAAGCATATCTACAGCATTTACCGGAAGATGTACACCCAGCACAGGACATTTGAAGAGGTCTTTGACCTCTGCGCCTTCCGGGTCATCGTGGGCAACATTGCCGACTGCTACAATGTTTTAGGTCACATCCACGACATGTTCAAGCCCGTGCCGGGGCGGTTTAAAGATTATATCTCTACGCCAAAGCCCAACGCCTATCAGAGCCTCCACACCACGGTTATCGGCGAGGCGGGGCTCCCCTTTGAGGTGCAGATCCGCACCTGGGACATGCACCGCATCGCAGAATACGGCATCGCCGCCCACTGGAAATACAAGGAGGGCGGCTCCGCCAAGAAGGTCACCGACGACGAGGAGCGCTTCGCCTGGATCCGGCGGCTCTTGGAGAGCCAGCAGGAGTCCGGCGATGCCCAGGAGTTCTTCCACGACCTCCGCATCGACATGTTCGCCGACGAGGTCTTCGTCTTCACCCCTCGCGGCGATGTAATCAACCTCCCCGCCGGGGCGACGCCGATTGACTTTGCCTACTCCATCCACTCCGCCGTGGGCAACCGGATGACAGGGGCCAAAATTCACGGACGGCTGGTGCCATTTGACCACGTCCTGCAAAACGGCGACATTGTAGAGATCCAGACCACGGGGGCCTCCCACGGCCCCAGCCGGGACTGGATGAAGATCGCCAAGAGCAGTGAGGCCCGCAATAAAATCCGCCAGTGGTTCAAAAAAGAGCGGCGAGAGGAGAACGTCCTCCACGGCAAGAGCGCCTTTGACGCCGAGATGAAGCGGCAGGGCTTCCCCTTAGATTCCCTCACCCACGAGGAGACCAGGGAGCCGATTTTAAAGCGCCTGGGCTTTGCCACGCCGGAAGAGATGTACGCCGCCATCGGCTACGGCGGCCTGACGGCCCAGAAGTCCGTAGGGAAAGTCCGGGATGTCCTGCTTCAGATCGCAAAACCGGGCAAGACCCTGTTAGACCGGATCAACCAGCCCCAAAAGCCAAAAGCCCAAAAGCCCGTCCGGGGGATTATTGTGGAGGGGCTGGACAACTGTCTCGTCAAGTTCAGCCGTTGCTGCGCCCCGGTACCCGGAGACGAGATCGTGGGCTTTATCACCCGGGGCCACGGCGTATCCGTACACCGGTTGGATTGCCAAAACTATCAGCACTCCAGCGCAAACCCGGAAGAGACCGGCCGATGGATCAACGTCTCTTGGGCGGACACGGTGGGAGAGGTATATCAGACCAACTTATCCATCACGGCAAAAGACCGGGACGGCCTGGTGCTGGATATCGCCACGGCCCTCACCAGTATCAAAGTCCGGGTGCGGAGCCTATCTGCCAGAAGCGAAGCCGGCGGCATGGCCACGGCGTTCCTCTCGTTGGAAGTGGCGGACTTGAAAGAGCTCCAGACGGCCCTCAACAAGCTGTCGGGGATTTCCGGTGTGCAGGAGATTAAGCGGTGTAGTGCGTAGGGAAGTTTTATTAGGTGAAGAAAACACCCGCCGCCTGCGGGCGGCACCCTCTTTAGAAAAGAGGGCGGGATTTGCATGATCCTTCGTCTTCGCCCTCTTTCGTAAAGAGGGTGGCTCCGCAGAGCCGGGTGTTTTCCTTCTGCTTAGCAAATTTATAGTAGTAGAGCCATTAAACAATGAGGTGAAATCACAAGTGAGAAATAAAATTATATTCTTAGTAGCGATATTGATATTAATAACCTCACTTTCTGCGTGTTCGGGCAGACAAGAATTGTCAGGCGAACGAGATTTGGCATTAGGAATTTATCGCTCATTTCCTACTGAGTTGACATTGAAAGACGATGGAAGCTATGTATTATGGGGCTCGATTATTATGAGCGCTCCATGGATCCGAACAGGTAGATATACCATTGAGAATGAAAGACTACTTCTTTGGGGGATACACGTTGACCATGTTTTCACAATTGAAAATGACCGATTAATTTTTGAAAGTGGCACATGGCTAGAAGAGAGGTTTGCTGAACCAGGCGCAATATTTCATTTGATTGATTGAATAGTGCTAATATACCATTGCTCTCCAAGTATGTACCAAATAAGCATAATGCAAGTAGTATCGCCACACGCTGTCCCCGGCGGCAAATTTTCCAACCTTGGAGGAACTTTATGCGAGCAGTCGCAGCACGGGCCGTTATAATCAGAGAATACAGAAAACCCGACATAGAACAACTGCGTGTGATCTGGAACGAAGTCATCGAAGACGGCATCGCATTCCCCCAGACGGAGCCGTTGACCACAGCCGAGGCGATCCGCCTCTTTGCCGAGCAGTCCTTTACAGGCGTGGCAGAAGATCAAAGCACGGGGGAAGTCTTGGGGCTGTATATTCTGCATCCGAATAACGTCGGACGTTGCGGACACATCTCAAATGCCAGCTACGCAGTGAAATCCGAAGTCAGAGGAATGCACATTGGAGAAAAGTTGGTTCTCCACAGCATCAAAAAAGGAAGAGAACTGGGGTTTCAGATTTTACAGTTCAATGCGGTTGTAAAAACAAATCAGTATGCAATCCGCCTGTATGAAAAGCTGGGGTTTGTCAAACTGGGCCTAATCCCGGGCGGTTTTTTGATGAAAGACGGCACATTGGAAGACATCATCCTGTTTTATCGAACGCTATAGCGATAGACTATATTTCCCCCGCCTGCGGCGGGGGAAATGCGAAGAACTTTTATTTGGAGGACAACCAATGCGGGCAGTTGTAACACGGGTCAAGGCGGCCTCGGTGACCATCGACGGACAAATCCACGGCGCCATTGATTCCGGCCTTCTGGTTTTCTTGGGCATCAAAACCGAGGACGAGGCGGAGCAGGCCATCAAGTTGGCGGATAAAATCTGCGGATTGCGGGTCTTCCAGGACCATCAGGGGCAGATGAACCTATCCCTGGGAGACGTAGGCGGCCAATTGCTGGTGATCTCCCAGTTTACTCTGTACGGCAACTGCAAAAAAGGGCGGCGGCCAGAGTTTCTATCGGCGGCCCGGCCGGAGACGGCCATCCCCCTGTACGAGCAGTTTATTTTAGAGTGCAAAAGCCGGGGATTTCAAGTGGAGACAGGCCAATTCGGTGCCAGTATGCAAGTGGCCTCTATTAATGATGGGCCTGTGACCTTGATTTTAGATACAGATATGTTGTAATTTTTGGATTTCCCCGCCAAAGACGGGGGAAACTATAGGAAATAGGGGTTGTAACTTATGGCTTTCCCCGCCTGTGGCGGGGGAAACACAAAAATAGGGAAGGGGCAGAGAAATGATGCAGATTAAAACCCTACCGGTGGGGAAAATTCAGACCAACTGCTACGTGGTCTCCGATGAGAGCACCAAGGTGTGCGCCATCATCGACCCGGGGGACGAGAGCGAGGAGATCATCCGCTATATCCGGGAGGCAGGGCTGACGCCGGAGGCAATTTTCGTCACCCACGGCCACTACGACCACACCATGGCCATTGACGATATCGTACAAGACTATGATATCCCCGTGTATATCCACCCTCAAGACACCACCACAGCCCCCCGGCCCAACCCCTATCGCTACCTGGCCGATACCGGCACTCGGTTCTATGCCGAGGGGGACACGATTTCCATGGGGGATTTGACCTTTTCCATCCTGGGGACGCCGGGCCACAGCCCCGGCAGTGTGGTGATCCAGTGCGAAGACGCGCTCTTCACCGGAGATACCCTCTTTTTAGACGATTGCGGCCGAATTGATCTGCCCGGCGGGGACATGGACGTGCTCATGGGCTCCCTGCGGCGGCTGTTTCTCCTGCCGGGGAACTACACCGTATATCCCGGCCACATGCAGAAGACGACCCTGGATCGGGAGCGGCGGTTTAACCACTATTTAAAATCAGCCGGGGCCAGGAAATAGCATGAATCTGTTCTTAGTCGGACACGATTACAAATACGCCGTGGAGCAGATTATGCTCACCATCTTCCCGGAGGAGCGGCCCATATATGACGGCCCCGTAGGGCCGGAGGCCCTCTCGGCCAGAGTCAGCCTTTCCCATGGGGCGTGCTATAGCACCGCAGTGACGGTGCTATACTATGGAGGCGCGCCCCATCGGGGCACGGCCCGGATTAAGCCCCCCGATCCGGCGGATAAGCTGGAGCGGACCCGGCAGATGCAGAAACTGATTCGCTTCTCCTTTTATCGGGCGGCCACAGCCGCCACGGGACAGACCCCGGTCTGGGGGGCCCTGTCCGGGATTCGGCCCGGAAAATTGGCCACGGCACGGCTGGCGTCCGGCCAGTCGCCCCGGTCAGTCAAGGCCGTGTTGGAGCGGGAATATGATGTGAGTTCCCAGCGGGCAGAGCTGTGTATCCACACGGCGCGGGCGGGATTGGCTGTGAAAGCGCAGCTTCACCCTCGGGATATCTGCCTGTATATCGGAATCCCCTTCTGCCCCACCCGGTGTACCTATTGCAGCTTCGTCTCCAATTCCGTAGAGAAATCTATGCACCTGGTGGAGCCGTTTTTGGAGGCCCTGACCCGTGAAATCCAAGCGACGGCCGAGGTTGTAAGCCGACTGGGCTTGCGGATTGCCGCCCTCTATATAGGCGGCGGCACCCCTACCACCCTGACGGGGGCGCAATTGACCCAACTCACCGATACCCTGGCGGCCCGATTCGACCTCTCCCACCTGCAAGAGTACACCGTAGAGGCCGGGCGGCCCGATACGTTGGATCAAGACAAGCTCCGCAGGCTCTGCCAAGCGGGGGTGACCCGGCTCTCCATCAACCCCCAGTCCATGGAGGATCACGTCTTGGCCGCCATCGGGCGGCGGCACACGGCAGAGGATATCCGGCGGGCCACGGAGATGGCCAGGGCAGAGGGATTTCCCGTCCTAAATATGGATCTCATCGCAGGCCTTCCCGCCGACAGCCCCGCGGGCTTTGCCCGGACACTGGATCAAGCCCTGGAATTTGGGGCCGAAAATATTACAGTACACACCCTGTCCATGAAAAAAGGCACGAAGCTCATGCTGGAGCCCTCTGAAAGCGTTGCATCAGAATCAGTGGAGCAGATGTTGGATACGGCCTTCTCCACCCTGTCCGGCGCGGGATATCTCCCCTATTATCTCTACCGGCAAAAATTCATCGCCGGGGGATTTGAAAACGTGGGCTGGTGCAGACCGGGGACGGAGAGCTTGTATAACATCGCCATTATGGAGGAACTCTGCAGTATCCTAGCATTAGGGGGCGGGGCATCCACCAAATTGGTGGCACCTAAAACGGGGCATATCACCCGGATATTTAACGCCAAATATCCCTATGAATATATAGAAAGTCTTGATAAAATGCTGGCATCGAAAGCGCAGATTGAAGTGTTTTATCAACAGGAGGTATTTTAACTTTGGCATATGAACTCACTACCATCAACGACCGTCTCCGGCGGGAGCCGGAACAGTTTGTCTTAGAGTGCGACGGGGCCTATTCCAAAAAAGTCGCAGAGGCGGCAGATTTGATCGCCCAGAATATGCAGACGTCCCCCATCGTGCTCCTAAGCGGGCCGTCTGGCTCCGGGAAGACCACCACGGCCATGCAGATCCGGTCGGAACTGGATCGCCGGGGCATCGGCTGTACCGCCGTGAGCCTGGACCGCTATTTCCTCCCCGTGGACCCCAAGACCGTACAGCGCACCCCCGAGGGAGACATCGACTATGAATCTCCGAAGCGTTTGGATATGGAGCTCTTAGACGAACACTTCTCCATGCTTAACGAGCGGAAGGAAATTTTGATCCCCGCCTTCAACTTCACCCGGCAGATCCGCAACTGGGCCAAGGCCACGCCCCTTAAACTAGGGGACGACGAAGTGGCTATCTTCGAGGGGATTCACGCCCTCAATGACGATATCGCCGGACGGCACCCGGAGGCGTTTAAGCTCTATGTCAGCGCCCGCTCCAATATTGTGGATAAGGGCGAAGTGGTATTCAAAGGCACCTGGATGCGGCTGGTGCGCCGCATGGTGCGGGACAACAATTTCCGGGGCTTCGACCCCGCCCACACCCTGACCCATTGGGGCTACGTCCGGCAGGGGGAAAAAATGTATATCTCCCCCTTTAAAGACCAGGCCGATTACAAGTTTGACGCCACCCATCCCTATGAGGTGGGCCTCATGAAGCAGTTTGCCCAGCCCCTTTTTGAAAATCTGCCTCCCGCCGCCGATCGAATCCGTGAACTGGGCCATATCCGCCCCGCTTTCGGTCTGTTTGACGACGTTCCCGAGGCGCTTGTTCCCGCCACTTCCCTCATGCGGGAGTTTATCGGCGGCGGGATATATAAATATTAAGATGTGTATCAGAAAGGAATCTAAAATATGTCACATGAATGTACAGGATGCGGCGCCGGTTGCGGATCACAAAATGCGCAAGAGCCGCAAAAAATGCCTCTGAATCCGTTGAGCAAAGTCAAGACCGTCGTCGCTGTGGCCAGCGGCAAGGGCGGCACGGGAAAGAGCCTGGTGACGGCCCTCCTGGCCGCAGAACTCACCCGGCGGGGGAAAACAGTCGCCATTTTAGACGCGGATATTTTAAATCCCTCCATCCCCCAGCTGTTATCTATGCAGGGCTGGGCCATTAGCGGCGACCAGGGCCTCTACCCCGCGATCTCTCAGAGCGGGATCAAGGTCATGAGCCTTCAGCTCCTCATGGAGACCGAAAGGGACCCCGTCCTCTGGCCGGGGCCCATCACGGCAAAAGCCGCCGAGCAGTTTTGGTCTGATGTCATCTGGGACGAGATTGATCTCATGTTGATTGACCTCCCCGCCGGCTCCGGTGACGTACCCCAGACAGTGCTGGAAAAACTGCCCCTGTCCGGTGTAATCGTGGTCACGTCGCCCCAGGATATGGCCCGTACCGCCACCATGCGGGCGGTGCAGATGGCCCACGCTCTGGAGACGCCCCTATTGGGCCTGGTGGAGAACTATAGTACACTGCCAATCGCTGAACAAAATCCCCCGCCTCACGATATCCCGGTGTTGGATGAAGTCCCCTTTGACGAGGCCCTGACAGAGGCCGCTCTGGACGGCCAGTTAGAGGCGTTTGCGCATCGGTATCTTGTGAATACCGCGGCGGTGATTGAAAAACTGGGATAGAAAAGCCTCCTTTTCCAAAGGAGCCTTTGGGCCTCAGCCAGTCAGGCAGTATTGCGATGTGCGCACCCTGTAGGGACGACCGCCCCCGGTCGTCCGCAGGCGGTCCCTACGGGTGTTGTGCATTGGGGACACACAGGGCGTCGCGCCGCCCTACGAATGACCTAACCCGCCCCCCACACAGAAAGGAGCACAACCATGTCCACATCTATCTCTTACTACTTCTCCCACCAGGACACATTCCCCTTTCCCGGCTGGTTTGACGACCTGTCCACCCCGGCTGAGATTTTAGAAAAGGCCACATCTTTTCTGCAAGAGCTTTTGGTTAAGCCGGATGTAAAAGAAAACCACGCCACGATGAAAGGGGCCGCCCCTCACCTCTACGGCAATTATTACATCGGCGCGGGGACGGTGATCTATAACGATGTGACCATCATAGGCCCGGTGTACATCGGCAAAAACGTGGAGATCATGCCCGGCGCCGTCATCCGGCCGGGGACGATTATCAGTGATAAGTGCAGCGTGGGCCACAGCAGTGAAATCAAGCACAGTGTCCTCTTCGGCGGCGCGAAAGTGGCCAGCCTGGCCTTCGTGGGAGACTCCGTTCTGGGCAAGAGCGCCCGGATCGGCTCCGGCGTCATCACGGCCAACCGGAAGTTTGACCAATCCCGTGCCGCCATCAAGATCGACGGGGAAAAAATCGACCTGGGGACGGACTTCTTCGGATGCGTCATCGGCGACTACACCCGCCTGGGCGCCAACTGCGTCACCCAGCCGGGCACCCACATCGGCCCCCACACCTGGATTTTCCCCATGATCGGCGTCCGGGGGTTCATCCCCCGGGAAAAACGGGTGTTTGCCGAACAAAAACTGGTGATGACAGAGAATGAGATCGTAGAGCTGAAACCGTAAGCTGTGTTGGCGCACAGAAAACAGGGACAAAAAACCCCAGAAGACATTGACATAGAGAAAGGCGGCGGCTTTGATAGTAAAACCAAAGCCGCCGTTTCATACGCTACACCATCTTTGCGCTCATTTTGAATACTTGTCGAGGCGCGCCGTATGCAAGCCGTCTAGCCCAATCGGACTCAAGAGCACACAGCTCTGTGTTGCTGACCGATGACACGTTTTGCAGATTGATACCTGCCATGCTGTATGCGTCAGATAATCCTGTTAGGTACGTTTCGGACAAGCGTGGCAGACTGCGCCGCGCCATCTCGGCAGCTTCGCGCTGTTCATCATATCCTATCCACATTGTCAGCGGAGAACCAGGTTTCCCAATCAGCCGAAGCCCGTTCAGAGTGGTCGGTTCCGCCTTTGCGATGCCGTCTCTCAGACTGCCCCACGGCAGTATGACCGTGACGGCATCGGCAATCTCTATAAGTTCTGATGGCAAATCTTCGACTGACGAGATTGTGAATGAGATGTTTCCCATCCTGCGTTTCTGCGCTTTCACAGCGTTTTCTGCCATTTGTGCAGAAACAGGATCAACGCCTATCCAATACCTCTGCGGGTCGTTCAGTGCGTTCTTCAATACGAAGCGCCCGCTCCCTGTGCCAATATCCACATTGACGGAGGAAAACCCCCTTATGCGGTTCTGTAATTCGCATTTGCTTATTACGGTGGTTTTCTTGCCTGATAAAACCTTCATATCCTTTCTCCTTATCCTGTTATTTTCAAACAGGATAAGGAGGACCACGGGCTCTATAGGTGCATACCTAGCCGTAATCTGATTTTATGACACGACAAAAGCGCCTTACTCGTTGAAGGCGCCGAAAATGTTCACTACTGTTACTTAAGTCTTATCTGATCCAAGTCATATGTCATATCACCCAAAGACAGTATATCACCGGATTATCTGGAATGCAAGTTTGCGTTTTCTAATTCGCTTTTAATCCATCTTACATAGCGTTCTAAATTTTGGGTGTTATCCTAGCCGCATTACATCAGGTATAGGGAGTGAACAAATGATTATCCAAGTAGAACACCTCCACAAGTCCTACGGTGACGTGCACGCTGTACGGGATATGAGCTTCTCCGTGGGAGAGGGAGAGTTATTCTCCTTTCTCTGCGTAAACGGGGCCGGGAAATCCACCACCATCGGGGTGTTGACCACGCTTTTGGCAAAGAGCTCCGGCACAGCTCTCGTGGGCGGCTTCGATGTGGATCGAGACCCGGAGGGCGTCCGGAATCTCATCGGGGTCGTATTCCAGGAGAGTGTACTGGATAAATTGATGACCCCAGAGGAAAACCTGGCAGTCCGGGCCAGTCTGTACGGTTTAGACGGCGCCCCACGCAGACAAGCGGTGGAGCGGGCCATCCAGCTCACGGACTGCACGGAATTTGCAAAGCGGCCCTACGGCAAACTCTCCGGCGGCCAGCGGCGGCGGACAGACATCGCCCGGGCTCTGGTGCACACACCCAGGCTCCTGTTCCTCGACGAGCCCACCACGGGCCTGGATCCCAAGACCCGCAGAGACATCTGGACCCTGATCCGCACCCTGCAAAAAGATACGGGTATGACGGTGTTCCTCACCACCCACTACATGGAGGAGGCCGCCCAGAGCGACAACATCGTCGTGATCCACAAAGGCGAGATCAAGGCCCAAGGCACACCAGTGGAACTGAAAATGCGCCACTGCTCCGACATGCTGAAAATGACGTTGACAGACGGCACGTATATAGAGGAAAAATTAAACAACACCGTGGACGCCCTGGCCGTAATCGAGCAGTACAGAGACCGCCTGGCCAACGTAGAGATCGTAAACGGCACTTTGGACGATGTATTTTTGAATCTAACGGAGGGCTTAGACGATGTTGATTAAACGGAATATACTGCTCTTCTTCCGGGACCGGGCCAGCGTATTCTTCTCCCTTCTGGGGGCGCTTTTGATCCTGATGCTGTACGTACTGTTCCTCGGCGACATGTTAGAGGCCGGCCTCCGGGCGGGACTGGGGTTTGACTCCCCCTACATCCGTCCGGCCATGGCGAGTATCATCCTCGCCGGCATGGTGGCGGTGACCAGTGTGACCAGTTCTCTAGGCGCGATGGAGATAAGAGTGGCAGATCAAGAGGGTGCCGGACGAGACTTCCTCACAAGCCCCATTTCCAGGGGGAAACTCACCCGGAGCTATATGCTGGGCTCCGCTGTAATCGGGCTCATTATGACACTGCTCATTTTAGCCCTATCTGTGGCCTATATCACAGCTATGGGCGGGGCATTTCCGGGCATTACCGACTGGGCGCTCCTTGTAGTTACCGTGATACTCTGTGTACTCTGCGCAAACGCCATGATGTTCTTTGTCACGGCATTTGTAAAGAGCGCGGCGGCATTTGCCTCTTTAAGCGCGGTAATCGGCGCCTTGATCGGCTTTATCATGGGCATCTATATCCCCATCGGCACCCTACCGGATGCGGTTCAGTGGATCGTGCGGCTCTTCCCCATGAGCCACGCCGCCAGCATGTTCCGGCAAATTCTAAGCGACGCCCCGCTCCAGACCCTGTTTACGGGGGCCCCACCCGAAGTCCTGGGAGAGTTTCAGGAGCTATACGGCATCGTGTTCCACTACGGTGATTTCGTCAGCGGCTTTTGGTTCTCAACGGCCTTCCTGGCGGTTACAACAGTAATGTTTTACGCATTGAGTGTGGTGGTAGTACGCCGCCAGCGGGGGTAGGTGTCAGATTTGCTCAAATACACAAACGGCCCTTGCCTGGCATTGCCAAACAGGGCCGTTTTTATAATTCCGGACTACGCTTTTGCCTCGCCTGCCCGCATGGTCAGATACGCATTGATAAACCCGTCCAAATCTCCGTCCATGACGGCGCCGATGTTGCCGTTTTCAAAGTTCGTCCGGTGATCTTTGGCCAGGGTATAGGGCATGAACACATAGCTGCGGATCTGGCTGCCCCACTCGATGGCCCGCTGTTCGCCCTTGATATCGTCGATCTTATCCAAATGCTCCCGCTCTTTGATCTCAATCAATCGGCTGCGGAGCATTCGCATGGCGGTGTCCCGGTTTTGGTGCTGGCTCCGTTCCACCTGGCAGGCCACGACCACCCCTGTGGGGATATGGGTGATCCGAATGGCGCTCTCCGTTTTGTTGACATGCTGTCCCCCGGCCCCGGAGGAGCGATAGGTATCCACCCGCAGATCTTCCGGGCGGATATCAATCTCCACCGTGTCGTCCAGATCGGGCATAACCTCCACGGCGGCAAAGGACGTGTGACGGCGGCCCGAGGCGTCAAAGGGGCTGATCCGTACCAGGCGGTGGATGCCGCTCTCACTTTTTAGATACCCGTAGGCATTCTCCCCCGCAATGGAGATGGTGGCGCTCTTGATCCCCGCCTCCTCCCCGTCCTGGTAGTCTAGGAGTTGTACGGTGAACCCGTGGCGCTCCGCCCAGCGGGTGTACATGCGGTAAAGCATCTGGGCCCAGTCCTGGGCCTCCACCCCGCCGGCCCCGGCGTGGAAGGAGAGAATGGCGCTCTGGCTGTCGTATTCGCCGGAGAGGAGCGTGGAGAGTCGCATGGTCTCCAACTCCTGCTCCACGGCGGCGTATTCTGTGGAGAGTTCAGAGAGCAGGCTCTCGTCTTTTTCCTCAATGGCCATCTCGCAGAGGGTAGAGAGGTCGGACCAGCGGCTGTGGAGACGGTCATAGCTCTCGTATTTTTGCTTGAGTTGTTTGATCCGCTGCAAGACCTTCTGGGAATTTTGGACATCGTCCCAAAATCCGGCGGCGGCGCTGTCGGATTCCAGTTGGGCCGCCTCTGACCGGGCCTCCTGGAGATGCAAAGCCTGTCCCAGATTCAAAAGCCCAGGCTCCAAAGCGGCGATTTTCAATTTATATGCGTCAAATTCTAACATGGGATTACGCCTCTTTATCTCTTACATAGATATGCTTAATGTTCACATCCCCCGTTTGCCGTACATCGATCTCGAACCGGGGCAGGGATTTGAGCAAGGGGGTCAGCTTGGAGAATCCAAAGTGTCTGGGGTCAAAGTCCGGCTGTTTCTTGAGGAGCAGATTGCCCAGCTCACCCAGATAGGCGTATCCGTCGTCGTCGGCGATATCGGCGATGGAATCGGCGATGAATTGGATGGAATCGGAATCCATCCGGCTGGAGCCCTGCGGTTCTGGCCGCTTTGCTTTGTCAGATGTTTTTGCCGGCTGTTTGCCGGCGGGTTTCTCCTGGGTCTTTGCCCGGAATTGCGCCTGGGCCCGCTCTTCGGCCCGCTCCTCATCTTCCTGCTTGCGCTGGTGGTCCCGGATGACCTCGATGTAGATGAATTTATCACACGCCACGATAAAGGGGCTGGGGGTTTTCCGCTCCCCGATTCCGATGACTTTTTGTCCCGCCTCCCGCAGGCGGATGGCCAGCCGGGTGAAGTCGCTGTCGCTGGACAGGATCACGAATCCGTCGGTCTTGCCGCTGTATAGGATGTCCATGGCATCGATAATCATGGCGGAATCCGTGGAATTTTTCCCGGAGGTATAGCCGTACTGTTGGATCGGCGTGATGGCGTGCTCTAAGAGCGGGCCCTTCCATCCGCTGACGTTGGGGCTGGTCCAGTCGCCGTAAATCCGCTTGATGGTGGGTGTGCCGTAGATGGCGATCTCCTCCATTACGCCTTTGATACTGCTATGGGGGATATTGTCTGCGTCGATTAACACTGCTAAGTGCAGATTGTTTAAGTCCATTGATGTTCCGATCAAAATACGTCCTCCCTTCGGTTTTCGTGTTCCCTTAGTGTAGCATATTTTCTCTGTCAAAACAAACGAAAAACAAAATATAAAAACCGGAAAATATTTTTTGCACAATTTTGATCCGATTTATGATATACTATGAACAGAGCATTTTGCGCAGCGGCGTTGGTTCCGGCTGTGCAGTTTTGGAAAGGAGGGATACTTATGAACGCAATTATTTTTTGGGCAGTCCTTCTCGTCTTTTTTCTTGTACTGGAGGCCACTACAGCGGGCCTGACCTCCATCTGGTTCGCCTTGGGCGCTGTGGGTGCGCTCATCAGCGCTGCTGTCGCCCCGGCGGGGCCGTTCTGGCTCCAGTTCTTGATCTTTGTGGTCGTTTCCGGGCTCACCTTATGGCTTACCCGGCCTTTCGTCCGGAAGCATCTCAATGTCAAGCGCACGGCCACAAACGCCAACCGGGTGCTGGAAATGGTAGGTGTCGTCCGAGAGGACATTGACAACCTGGCCGGCAAAGGTGTGGTATTTGTGGGCGGAAAGCTGTGGACGGCCCGGGCCGAAGACAATCAGCCCATCCCTGCGGAGACTCCGGTGGAGATTCTCCGAATTGAGGGCGTCAAAGTCATCGTCCGCCCCGCTGAGGTGGCGGAACCTGTGATCGAGTCCGTCAAAACAGCAGAACCTGCACCTGTGACCACATCCGCCCAGGCGGAGACAAATATATAATCTATATATAAAATTGAAGGAGGAACACAACATGCTAGGCTATATCCTTATGGGGCTACTTGCACTGATTATTATCATTTTCATCGCAAACCTCCGCATCGTACAACAGTCGAGGGCCTATGTCATCGAACGGCTAGGTGCCTACAACAAGACCTGGGGTACAGGACTCAAATGGAAGATCCCCTTCGCAGACCGTGTGGCCAGGGTGGTCTCTCTCAAAGAGCAAGTTGTAGACTTCCCGCCCCAGCCCGTTATCACAAGAGATAACGTCTCCATGCAGATCGACACGGTAATCTACTTTGAGATTACAGATCCCAAGCTCTATACTTACGGCGTGGAAAATCCCTTGACCGCCATCGAGAACCTGACTGCCACCACTCTGCGTAACATCATCGGCGAGATGGAACTGGATCAGACCCTGACCAGCCGTGATACCATCAATGCCAAGATGCGGGCCATTTTGGACGAGGCCACGGATCCCTGGGGGATCAAGGTCAACCGTGTAGAGCTCCGGAACATTTTGCCGCCCCGTGATATCCAAGAGGCCATGGAGAAGCAGATGCGGGCCGAGCGTGAACGCCGCCAGAGCATCCTCCGGGCCGAAGGTGAGAAGAAGAGCGCCATCCTGGTGGCCGAGGGGGAGAAAGAAGCCGCCATCCTCCGGGCCGACGCCGAAAAACAGGCCGCCGTCCTCAGAGCCGAGGGTGAGGCGAAAGCCATCCTGGCTGTCCAGTCCGCCACTGCGGAAGGTATCCGTATGATCAACGAGTCCAATCCCTGCGGCGCTGTGATTCAGATCAAAGCCCTAGAGGCCTTTGCCACCGCCGCCAACGGCCGTGCGACGAAGATCATCATCCCCTCCGAGATCCAGGGGCTGGCAGGTCTTGCCGCCGGGATCAAAGAAATTTTCACCGACCCGGAACGGCCGCCCGCCGCAAAGTAGAAGAAAAAACGAGCAAATCGAATCGAAAGCCCGCACAATGATATTTCTATTGTGCGGGTTTATTTTTTGGGGACTTCCAAAGTGGTTGACATAAAATTTATTATGTGGTATAATGAGTCAAAACATAAGAGAGTGCGGCCTAACGAATGTATATCAACGAAACATTAATAAAAATGTGTAGTTATAAGTCAAAGCGTAAATAGGGAGCGATTTGGAAGCATGCAATTATTGGAAAAAAAACAAGAAAAACGAAGAAATATTACGAAAATGAAATAATAAAGGGCTTGACGCTACCTGTATTCTCATGTACAATCTATCCCGCGACAATAGGTAGCTTGAACAAGCAAGAGTGTACAATTTTTAATTATTAAGAAGTTAAAAAACGGTATAATTTACAGGAGGAGAAAAGTATGGGTTCCGAGTTGAGGAAAAGAATGAATCGAGTGGGCAGTTTTGCGTTGGCGTTGTTGATGATTTTAACGATTGTCCCACTAAACGCGCTTGCAATGCCAGAGGAGTATCTGGCGCACGACAACATCCTTGATTACGATTGGGATGAGAATGCAAGTGACGATGTCGGAGGGCCTGTTGGGCCGAATATTGGGCATCTAGAGGCGAGGCTTGTTGCACTTGAAGAAGCACAGCAAGCTCTGCTCTCTGACTTTCAGGAAGATATGCTAGAAGAGTTGGAGCAAATCGCAGACGAAATTCGCGCTGTCAACGACAGCATCAATGACGCCTGGGAAGCATATCTGGCCAATGATCCATATGAGCATTGCGATGAAGATCCGTGCGATTGTTATGACGAAGACGACGAAGAGCCGGAGACCGGTGAGGAAGAACCATACTACCTCAACGAGGACTACTTCTATGTACCGGCTATCGACCCGAACCCGGATTTTGTACTCCCGGTTCCCATGAGCGATGCTGAGATTACGGCGATTGTAAACGCTGAAATCAGCCAACTTTCCACCAGACACTATATTAACACCCCGGCACAGCTTCGAGATTTCCTTGGCGGCGGTATCGGTACAAACTATGACCACTACATATTGACTGCGAATATTAATGTTATTGATGGTTCAGCCGCTTTTACCACGCCGGGTCGTCCGGGTGTATTTACAGGTAGGTTTGAAAGCAGTGAGGGCAACAACTTCACGATCACCAATCTGCGGTTGCGCCCAACCAATGAGGCCCATAGAGGGGTAGGCTTTGTGCAAGAAGCCGGTGACGGTGCAGTGATCCGCAATGTGACGTTTAACAATGCCGGCACAGGCGATACAGATCGCTCCTATGATGATGCGCAAACCGGTGGAAACTGGCGAGGCAATGTCTCCGGCATCGGGATGGTAGTGGGTCGCACAACGGCTCCTGTCGGCGGTAGCGCCGTGGTTACCATCGAAAATGTAAATCTAATCGGTACGCATCAGATGACAATACGGGTTCCAACGGGACCGCAGCCTGCTGATAACACGGGTGGGCGGGTTCAACAAGGAGGGCGTAGCACACATGTGGCAGCCCTTGGAACAGGAACCCACGCAAACTCCAGAATCGGTGGTATGGTCGGTCAAGTAGACGCAAACACCACTTTGATTATGAGAGATGTTTCAGCGAGCACGATAAATCTAAACACTGCTGGCACGGCCGGTGGCGGCTGGGGCTTTATTATAGCGGCGGGCGGCGGCCTAGTCGGCGCCGTAGACGGGGGCACATTGGATATCAGGACGTCGGAGTTTGACGGAACCAATCAAGTCACCGCCGTCAGTTTTGGTCATCAAGGCCGCGGAACCGGTGGGAACGACCATGTCCAGACGACACGCGGCGTATCTTTCGGCGGCGGTGTTGTGGGCCGGGTCTTTAGCGGAAACGTGTTTATTGAAAATACCAGTGTTGGTTCGGGTACAAGCGGATCTCCCACGCCCGCTACCTATCTACACTCTGAAGTAGGTCATATTGATGCCATCAATGTGGGCGGCGGGATCATCGGTGCCGCCGGTGTCGGCACCAATATCAGGCTGGATAATGTGCACAACTTAAGCATACCGGTTGGAGCGCGTGCCCACGGTAGCATGCACGGCGATATCCCCAGAGGCAGAGCCGGCGGTCTAGTCGGCCACACGGCAGGTACGCTCACCATAGTGGACTCCAGCAATAATGCCCGTGTGCGCGGTAGCAACGGTAGTGATAGCGGGACCGCTGAACAACGCACCGCAACCTTTTTAGGCGGATTGTTGGGCTATGGTGCGCCGTCTTCCGCCGTTATCATCAACAGAAGCGAAAACGGAGCCAATGCGCACTTTGTACACCATAGAACGCTTCTTGCGGTTACGAACCACAACGCCGGGTCTGCGTCTATTGGCGGAATCATCGGTGTGGCCCGCGGTTTTACAGCCATCACCGACACCGATAACAGAGGTGTTGTAACCAAGCAACGCACAGAGGAAGCGGGCCACGGCGAAAACACCCATATCGGCGGGATTATCGGCCGTGCACAACCCGTGGCTGGCGGCGGTCTGCAATTGATCAATGTCCGTAACTTTGGCAATGTCACCATTGGTGGCAGTGGCACTGGTGGCACCGCTGCCCATCCAGGAAGAGGTAGCGTCGGCGGGATTGTCGGCGAAATTCTGCCCACCGTTGGCGGAAATGCCCCAATTGTCATTCGAGACGCAGAGAATCACAGTGAAATCAGAGGCGGGCGCCAAAACGGCGGGATCGTCGGCTGGTCTCGTGCAAATAATGTAAGAATCGACGACGCAATCAATCGTGGAGCGCTTGTGACCACTCACACAAACAGTGGTACGGCGAACAACAGAGGAAATGCAGTTCCGGATACTGGCGGCATTGTGGGCCGCATTAGTGGAGCGAGTACCACCATCAACAATCCGGTTAACCATGGTCACATTACACCGGCAAGCGCCCAGGCAGGCGGACTAGGCGGTATTGTAGGGCGTTCCCACGGAACCCGTACGACCATCGTCGGTGCAGTCAACAATGGCAATATTTCATCGACAACTGCAATCATAAGAAATGCCGGTGGTATTGTAGGCATCATTACGAGCAGCAATGCAATGATTAGCGATTCAGTGAACAACGGGAGTATAACGCTTACCGGGAACGTTGCAAATGCCGCCGGTGGTATCGTAGGACGAATCGGCGCCACAGCGGGTGCGAATAATCACACTACGGGCACCGGAAACTCCCTAAGGGCGCGGAACGCGGCAAACGCGAGCATCAACAATGTACAAAACTACGGCCAAGTCCGAGCCTCGGCGCGGGCCGGCGGGATTGTTGGATTTAGTGCCGCAAACAATACGCTTATTGAGCGCGCGATGAACTACGCTACTGTTGAGTCAACGAATACGGGTAATCAGGCCACTGCGGGCGGTATTGTTGGGTTCAATAACAGAACACGTATGACTGTAAGAAACTCCGGCAATGTTGGAACAATTACATCAGCTACCGGAACAGGTGCAGCGGGTCAACGTAACAGAAGCGCCGGTACAGGCGGCATCATTGGCCGTAGCCAGAGGGCCAATACAAGAATTGAGAGCAGCTATAATCAAGGTGCGATCAGCGGTTCGGTTGCAACCGGCGGCATTGTCGGCCGGAACGAAGCAAGTTTAATCATTCAAGATGTCTACAACATCGGCCCGGTGCACGGCGTACTGCCCGGTAGCGGGAACGGTATTGTAGGCCGTCGACGCACCGGAACGATTACAATCAGCCGTGCATGGGTATCTGCCGATGTGCGCGGCTATGCCATTGGCGTCTCTAGAAGCGCACGGAATATGCCGTCAACCAGCGGAAGGACACAAGCGGATGTACGAGGATTTAGATTCTCCCAAGTATATGTAGACGGGACGACAACAATACAAAACACAGATTTCGCATTTGGCAGTCGTCCTGCAACCCAACACGATCGTCCAGGCATTACATTAGTAGATACAGAACTCCTCACCCTAGGCCTTCTTCCCGGTATCCGTGATGGGCAGGGGCCGTGGGTCTACGGCATGATAGATGCATACGGCGAAGTAACGAATATTGAAGACTTCAGAACATACGCATATTTTAACTGGCAAGTACCGGGTAGCCGTCAAGAACTGTTCTTTGACAGCATTACGGCAATCAGCACCGATCCCGACTTGCTGCCAAATACACCAATGAACGTAATGGACTTGGTGCATTGGACAAATCCCGTGACATTCAGAAATGTCGGCGAAGCCCCGGAGTCTATTTACAATTCGATTGCGCATGCGCGTGGGCTTACAGGTGTAAGACAATTCAACACGTATCGCGGCTCTGCCGCAGGTGCGTTCACACCGGCGGCCCTTGGCGAGGTATCTACGCTAGTAGTTCCGGGCAGAGATGGTGCCTTCTCCGCAACGAACCCAACATCCATAGGTCTAATCAGCTCAAACGGTGTTGTCGGTTGGTCGCCGAGAGATGTTCATGGCCGTCTTATATTTACGGCGTATGACTGTGCCTCCGGGGAAGACATCACACACGTACAGTTCCATCTTGAATCAGAGGGGAACGGCCAATCACCCATATTCTTCAATCAATCAGTAGATTTCACGGTTGAGCCTCCCGTTGTCATTGAGACACATAACTTTGATGGCTTTGCGATTATCATGTTCCACATTAGTGACGGCAATATCTATCATCTCAACCCGAGAAATACCGGCCTTATCCCCGGTGTGGCGGCACAGTCGTTAGCGGAAGCATTGCTCCAATACACAACGGTGGGCGCAACGGCGAATCCGGGGTACGATCCCGCATGGCATACCATCACCACCGGCGATTTCGACGCATATACGGGTTCGGGCCATATTCGCATTCCCATGGTCAGGCAGCCCTTCGAGCTATATGTTTGGGTACGTGACTATTGGGAAGAGGATCCGCCAAATCCGGAAGCGGACGTATCAACTGCAAACCCAGACCCGAATCCCAACAACCATCCATTTAATGAGGATAGTGAAGTCTGGGAAGCGGACTATATTCCGGGGCAAGCCCTCGCCGTAGCCGAATTGACCCATGTGCGCCCGGAAGCTACCTGTGATTACCCCTGGAGCGTTGAATTTCCAGCGGTTTTACGTTCGACCATTCCGGCTATTGACGGTGATGGCGTAGCGGACAGCTGGACGTTAAGGGGCGGCACGAACGCACAATTAAACGCCATTACCGAAACCGCTCCCCGCCAACACTTTCCCGGCGGTCGAACTGACGGCAGCATCGGCGGACGTTACTTCAGAGTAAGTGACGCGATGTTCGGTGACACCTTCACCGGAACAGGAACGGGTCCCGCGAACACCATTGAGGCCCACGGCAACTTTACGAATCACGGAAGATATCTAATTCCGACAAGTAGAGTCCGTTCTGTTGAGAGCATTGAAAACTTAAGGTTTGAACACCTTCGTGAATTCCCAGAAGGCTCCGGCAGATGGCATCTGGACATCTATGTGGAGGCCATTGAGTTGTTACCTCCCGTCCATTTCCAGTTTGTAGATGCGCTGTATCCGCAAACGCTACTCAATATCGCAAATATTGGATTTGAGATCACCTCATGGGGCAGTAATGTAACGCCTGATACAATTGCGGTGCCGACAACGCACTATAGAACAGAACATCTGACACTTGACAGCACCTTCGACGTGCGCTGGTTGCTAAGTGACCCGGATTTCATAGACCAAATTGGGATACACACAGTGGAAGACTTCGTTTTTCATTACGAAGCCGAAGGCGAGACAGAGCCGCTTCACAGGTTCTTCACAGTGACCCAAGACGTTGATGCGTATGGTGATTTTGTAGAGACAGTGCACACAAATCCACTGGTTATAAGAGTGCCTCTCATTCGGCGCAATGAGCATATCGTCTATGTTGTCGAGCGCCTGCCGGACGGTACATATGTACCAGTAGAAGGTGCGACTGTAAGGCGCGCGGAAGTTCCCTTAGATCTAATTCCGGGCACTGAGGGTCCGCTATTCGACAACAATCGATTCCTGGTGCCGTACCTGCATGCAATGAACGTTTTTGAGGTGATTGCAGACGGCGGATTTGGAACATCATTCCATGTGAAAAATATGGAAGAGTTCCAAAGAGATGTACAAGATGAGCCGATTCCTGTTCGCATCGTACTCACTCGGGTAACTCCAAGAGTTGTGAACTTTATGTACAACACAACGCCTGCCGATACGAACATTTTCGAGACGATTCATGTCGACTACAACATGCCCATACCTGAGCCGACAGAAGATCCGGTGCGCACAGACTACAGATTCGATGGATGGCTCGCAGATAGAAACGACAGTGAAAGTCTTTGGGACTTCAGCACTAGAATAGACGAACACATGAATCTGTATGCGCTGTGGACACGTTTGCACAGAATAAACTTCATGTACAACTATCCGGACAATACAGCAATTTTCCACTATCAAGATGTCGCAAACAACGAATTTATAGATACGGATATACTCGACGCCGCAGGCACCCCGATTCGCACTGGCTATGTGTTTGCAGGCTGGTTCACAGCGGCAACTGATGGTGTAGAGTTTGACATGACAACAGCGATTACAGCTCCGCTCAATCTGCATGCACATTGGACACCGGCTCCTCAAATCACCTTCCATGCGTACACGGAGAACGAAGGACTATTGGCGATGTTTGAGGAAGACGGCGAGATCGAAGTGTTTGTAAGACCCGGCGAACCCAGAAATGAGTGGCCTGGATATGCGGAGTTGCAGGTGGCCTTGGCGGTCGGACACATTTACGGCGCAAGCGGTTCACCGGGCCATGCGTTCTGGGGTTGGTTCGATGACGAAACACTGGATGCCTCCGGGCGCGACAGAATCGTGGACGGCACTACCTTCCGGCGTCCGGCGCTGGGCGACAGATGCCTCTTAGAAGCGCTTTTAGTGCGCATAGAAGAGGGTGATGAGGCGGCGATGGAAGAGCTGTTCGGCGCAGACAACAACGTTGACATATTCGCCATCTGGTCCCGCTGGGGCGATGCAAATGATGACGATGAAGTAGATGGTGATGATATTACAGCGATGGAACAGTTCATTGCGGATGAAGTAATCAGAAGACTCAATGAAGAAATCCCCGGTCTAGACCTTCCGCTTCCATATAATGTTGCCATCAATGAGCGTGCGGCGGATGTAAATGTGAGCGGTAACGTAGATGGAGATGATATCACCATGGTGGAGCAGTTTATTGCGGATGAAGTAATCAGGAGACTCAATGAAGCAATCCCCGGCCTAAACCTTCCACTTCCATATAACGTAGTATTAGGACGGCGTCCGGCCTAAGCAAAGAGAACATGATTAAGGGGCGGGGAATTATCTCCGCCCGGCAATAAACGAATTTGCGGAAGCAAAAAAGGAGTCAAAAAATGAGAAGAAGAGTATTAGCTATACTGCTTGCGTTGCTGCTTATGCTACAAATTGCCCCAACGGCACTTGCGATAACAGGCGACCAGCTCGCAGGAGATGGCACAGTCACGGCGGCGGGAGCGGAGACGGTCATGCCTCTTGTGGACGGCAGGGAATTGGCATTTGGCGTTCCGGCCGAGACGATTGTTGCTTCCACAGCGACATTCGTGGATATCGTGATTCCGTTTACAAACACAGGCGTTACAGTCACTCAAATTGTAGTGAACTGGGAAGCCCCGTTGCAGCGCATGTCAACGGCAGGGGATACATTTCAGGGTCAAACAGGTTTTGTGGCCTCCCCAAATGCAACACTGATAAACAGTGCACCACTGACCGGGCCGATGGTTCTGCAATGGAACCATGGCTCTTCCAACGTGACAGCGGACGGGAGCATTACGCTCCGGTTCGCAATTCCGGCAGGGGCAGTATTTCCCGCCGCGGGAGCAGCGGTATCAATTGCGCCCGGGCCAATAGCGGGGAACAATACTAGTACAGGTGGACATGTGACGGTCCAAGGGAGTACCGGTGTTGTCAATGTTTTAAATGAAGTCGAAATCACGTTGGATGCCAACGGCGGCGAATTTGCGGATGAATCGGGGATGTACGGTCCGTTTACCCGTACATTTGGTACGGCATACGGTGCGCCGCTGGGTGCGGCGAACGAGCCGACCCGTTATGGCTACGCGTTTGGCGGCTGGTTGGCGCCTGCGCCGGTAAATGCGCTGGTGACAGAGACAAGCAATGTGGCGATTGCGACGAACCACACCCTGGTGGCCCAGTGGACGCCAGTGGAAAATATTGCGATCACACTAGATGCCAACGGCGGTGAATTTGCGGATGAATTGGGGACATACGGTCCGTTTACTCGTACATTTGGTACGGCATACGGTGCGCCGCTGGGTGCGGCGAACGAGCCGACCCGCTATGACTATGTATTTATAGGTTGGCTTGCACCTGCGCCGATAAATGCACTGGTGACAGAGACGAGCAATGTGGCGATTGCGACGAACCACACCCTGGTGGCCCAGTGGACGCCAGTAAACAACCTGGTGGTGAACAACCAGCCGGCGTTTTCGGATCGTCCAATGGGTCAGACCCCGAGCCAAAACGTGGACCCTGTGCCTGCGGCAGTTCCTCTGTTAGAGGGCACGCCTGATGGCGAG
>Ga0123355_10001305_pt1 | contig 34797 bp, 33 predicted proteins | sample TergutEmb28metaG_3_FD_89872 | JGI IMG/M metagenome (GOLD analysis project Ga0123355, IMG submission 89872) | Embiratermes neotenicus P1 segment gut microbial communities from Petit-Saut dam, French Guiana - Emb289 P1 | ecosystem: Host-associated > Arthropoda: Insects > Digestive system > Gut ...
ACGGTTTTTTGCAGGTCGATAATGTAAATACCGTTACGTTCGGCAAAGATATACTCTGCCATTTTGGGGTTCCAGCGTCTGGTCTGATGGCCAAAGTGTACGCCGGCTTCTAGCAATTGCTTCATTGAAATTACTGCCATTTTAGGCACCTCCATAAGTTTGGTTTTTCCTCCGTAGCATCTGTTGTTTAATCTGAAAATTCAGACACCGAAAAACAACCTTTGGATAGCTACGTGTGTAGTTGTCTACAGCCTTAGAATTATAGCCAAAAAAAAAGACTTTGTCAAAAAATCTTAGACAAAGTCTTAGAACAATCTTGGAAAAAGCCTTGGGAAACGAATATGTTGTTTATTGCATTCCGTACATATTTATTTCGCCCTCGATATTCATTATCAAGCTGCCGTCAAACAATACAACCTCAGCCTCTACGCCATAACTATCGTTGGCAGTAGTAAACAAAATTGTAGCTGTTAAACCGTTAAGCACTCTGTTTACAAACAAATCGGTTAGCACCCAGTATAAATCGTAGTCGCCATGGGTTGCAGTTCCGTCAGCGTTAAATACACGAACATCGCTATCACCCAAAATAGTGTTAACCCAAGTACCCACCAACATATCAAGAGCAAAAGCTAAATCTTCTTCGGAGATATTGTTTTCTGTGTCGTATTGCTCGTCGTCTGCTTCTTCTTCGCCATAAAGCTCTTCTTCGTTTTCGTCATATTCGTCTACATATTCTTCGGAAAGCTCATCTTCAACGAGTTCTTCCTCTGCAGGTTCTTCGGCCAAGGTTACAAAACTTACTACGCCGTTTTCAATTGTGTACTCTACACCTGCGGCAAAAGCAATTGCCTCAACCGGCAACATAAGCCTCTCATTTAATAAATGCTGAGGAAGTTCCGGAACAACGATGGTATCGTTAACTGTAAAACTTACGCCGTCTACAGGCACAATAATGGTAATCTCTGTCGTGGTTATAAGACCTGCTTGCTCTTCTTCCAGCCACACTACATCAAAGCCTAGTGCGGTAAACACTGGGCGGATAGGTAGCAGTACAAGACCGCCTTCTACAACTGGAATTTGGTCAGCAAATTCCACCACTTCGCCGTCTACATCGACAACAATTTGGCTATCAGCAAACACCAAAACAGAACTGAGCGCCAATACTAAAGCCAGTGCAACTGCAAATACTTTTCTCTTCATTTTATTTATCCTCCTAAATTTGCTTGGCAAATGTTATGCCAAGTTTTGGCACAATACTACAGAATCTCCGAGGGTGTGTCAAGCTGCGACAATATCACTCGCTAACCCCTACTAAGCTAAGCTGCTTTCGGCAGTGAATATTCTTTGTGCTTTCTAATAACGATATATCGCGCACTATAAATTTACCACGAGTAAATTTTATCGCATCCACCATATTGAGCTCTTTATTTTTCAACTTAGCTTCCTTTTTTTCCTCTTCTGTTAGCTTTTTTTTGCTATGCGAAATAGTTATACCTTTGCCCACAACCTTTTCCATCGTGCAAGGAAGAAGTACCCAAAAATTTAGCACGTGTTTCATAGCGATAAGATAAAGTTGACCGTCTATTTCCACAGTCATTAAGTCTTGGTTACCAACTACTTTACGATACATAACACGTATTGTGCCTGCGGCAATATAGAAAATAAGCATTCCCTGCTTAACCCTTGCAAGCACGGTAAAAGTAGATTGTAGTATTCCCGCTTCTGCTGCGGATTGCGAAACATAATGCAAATACGTAAAGGCTATTGCATTAAGCAACCCGATTACAAGGAAGAATTTCCAACTGTTATTTATCGTTGTCACGGTACCGTCTTCACCATTTACATTATTGGTAGTGACGCGTGCCCCCGTAGACGCCACGCCCACCCAACACGATGCAAAAACAACCGGGAACACAATAACGCTGTAAACAGGTGCGGAAAGCATAACCCATGGCAAAACTAAACCAAAACCAAAAATGGATAACAGCGTAATCCAAATTTCCATGCTGTCTGGTATACCTGCATAGTTAACCATTTTAAGCGGTATACCATAGTTTTTGGCCTGCACAAACCTTGCCAAGTTAGCTAAGAACAAGCTGGCAAACGTAAGAATCATAACGATGGTTGTAATGTTGGAAAAAACAAAATCGAACTCATAGAAAAATAAAAATGCCTGCTCTAACATGCTTTAATTTTCCTGCGGCGTAATGCACGATACACCATGAATAAAACTATCCCACCAAGAATGATACCCACAACTATGGCCACTTTCCGCATTGCCTCTTTGCTAGGGTTAAGGCTAAACCCAAAGTCTCCGTTTATATCTCCGTGAATGGAGAAATTCCAGTCTTTAATTACTTCGTAATCTTCGGTTTGTTCAAATTTTTCAGCACTTTCAGACTCGCCAAACGCCAGCAGCGCGCGAATGTACTTGCCAGCAACAGGGATATTTGCAGCCTGTGCAATCTCGTTTTTCACTTCGTTTATTTTGTCCTTTACCTTCTGCTCTTCATCTGTGTTTTTAACGCTGTCCAAATAATCTGAAAATTTCATACAAATCCACTCCTGTAATTTATGTTTTTTTAACTACTCTCATCTCAGGGCGTCTTGCCGGGCTCTGCCGCAGGGGAATTTGCCTTGCGCGCTTGCCGCCCGAACCGCCGGAAGTGTATTTCTTCCGGTGGGCGGGTGGTACTAGCGCAAGGCAATTTCCCCTGCGGCAGAGCCTGGCAAGACGCCCGCCCCCTCAACTCTAAAACATATTTGTTATTTTTTCCACCGTTAGATTTTCCCGCTCTTTTCCGCTTACGTCAAGAGCTACTTTGCCACCGTCAAACATTATTGTTCGGGTCCCCATCTCCAACGCATCTTTCATGTGGTGGGTTATCATGATGGTTGTGATATTGTCTTTTTCGATTATTTCTTTTGTTAACCGCAGCACCTTTTCTGCCGTACCGGGGTCAAGTGCAGCGGTGTGCTCGTCCAGCATTAGTAATTTTGGGGTACAAATGGTGGCCATAAGTAACGTAACTGCCTGGCGCTGCCCGCCAGACAGTAAGCCCATTTTTGTGTTTACCCTATCTTCAAGTCCAAGGTCAAGTGCAGCAAGGCGTTCTCTAAAATCATTCATCATTTTTTTGCCAATGCCTATACGGAACGGCAGGCGCGCCGCACGACCATATGCAAGAAAAAGATTTTCCCCAATGGTCATATTGGGGGCGGTGCCCTTCATTGGGTCTTGAAAGAGCCTGCCTATACTGCGGGCCCTTTTATGTTCCGGCAGAAAGGTAATGTCGGCACCGTCCAGCTTAATGCGCCCACTATCCGCTAAGAACACACCGGAAATTGCATTCATAAAGGTAGACTTACCAGCACCGTTACCGCCTATCAACGTTACAAATTCACCTTTGGCCAAAAAAACAGAAACATCATCTAGGGCAACACGCTCGTTTGGTGTACCGGGGTTGAAGGTTTTAGATATATTGCTAAATTCAAGCACTCCCTCGCCTCCTTAACCGCATCACATTCCACTTTTCCTTTATAGCAGGATACGAAATCGCTACAACAACAATTGCGGCAGAAATTGCTCTAAGGTTTGCAGGGTTAACTCTGAGACTTATTGCAAAAGCAATCAATATCCGATAGATAACCGCACCCGCGGCCACCGCACAAATATTCCAAACAACTGTGCGCCGCCCAAAAATAGCCTCGCCAATAATAAGTGACGCCAATGCCACAACCACCATGCCCACACCCATATTAAGGTCCGCAAAACCTTGGCTCTGCGCAATCAATGCGCCGCTAAGTGCCGCAATAGCATTCCCGATACAAATCCCCACGGTTTTTGTAAATGTAGAATTAATAGAAGATGCCCGCACCATCTCTTCGTTATCGCCTGTTGCGCGAACAGAAAGCCCAAGGCGGGTGTGGAAAAACACAGCAAGGAAAATACCGACAATCACCAAAACAATTGAGGCTAAAATTATACCCCCGGCTCTGCCCACGGCATCTGTAAAAGGGGTGAACAGCGTAGCCACGCGGAACAAAGGAATGTTTGGGCTGCCCCGCATAACAAATAGATTAATCGAATGCATAGCCGTCATGGTTAAAATACCGGCCAGAATAGGCTGTATCTTTAATTTAGTTTGCAGCATTGCGGTTATAAACCCGGCTATCGCCCCGGCCAAAACTGCCAAAGGTAGCCCCCACGCCAACCCGTTAACAGAAAACTCCAATTGAATTTGCGTAAACGGAATAGTTATCGCAATTATAGGATTGGCAATAAGCATGGCAGAAACTGCCGCACCTACTGTAAAACTACCTTCCACAGTAAGGTCCGGTATACCAAGCACACGAAAAGTTACATATATACCAAGGGCAAGCAAGGCGAAAATAAGCCCAAGTTCAATTGCCCCAGTTACTGCTATAAGCGACATGTTTACCGTCCTTCAAAAATTTCTACATATGCGTCGAGATTGCTTATATCCACACCGATGGCTTCTGCCGTTTGGCGGTTAACCACCGTGCGGAACTCTTGCATAGTTACAACAGGCTCGGTGTATGCAGAGGCACCGGCAAGCAAACGAGACACAAGCTTGGCTGTTTCTGCGCCAAGTATGGCATAGTCTATGCCAACAGTAGCAAGACCGCCGTCCATTACCTTAGAATCTGCACCGGTGTAAACGGGAATGCCGGCATCTATTGCAACTTGTGCAAGTACAGGCATTGCCGCCGCTACAGTGTTGTCTATCGGAGTAAATATCACATCTACATTGCCAACAAGGGATAATGCCGCCTGCTGCACATCTGCAGTAGAAGAAACAGTAGCCTCGATATAGCTTATACCCTTTGCGGCCAACACTGCCTTTGCATCATTTATAACTGAAACAGAGTTAACCTCGCCCAAGTTGTACACAAACCCTACGGTGCTAATGCCCGGGGTTAGTTCCAGTGCAAAGTTAAAAATTGCATCTACATCAATTCTGTCGGAAGTGCCCGTTACATTAACCCCCGGGCGTTCCAGCGATTCTACAAGTCCTGCCGCCACAGGGGCAGATGCCGCCGCAAACACTACAGGAATATCTGTGCCCAAAGCCTGTGCCGCCGCCGCTTGAGCCGCCGGGGTTGCAATAGCAACAATAAGGTCTACATTATTGCCAACAAATGTTTGAGCAATGGTTGTAAGTGCCGTCATATCTGCACCGGGGCCAATGCGTACGTCAAAGTTTACATCTGTGTAGCCGAGTTCTTGCATTTCCGCAATAAATGTTTCTCTAATAAGAGTTAGAGACGGGTGCTCTACCATTTGGACAATACCAATGGTAACAGTGTCGTTAGAATCGTTTGTGTCGCATGCCGCAAAGGCAAGCAACAAGATAGCCAGTAGTGCCAGTGATAAAAATTTTTTCATAAGAATCATCTCCTTGTTTTGGTTAGGTTTGGGCAATAAAAAACGCCCGCCCATGGCAAATAACATTGCCAAGGACGGACGGTAACAATCCGCGGTGCCACCTTGATTCATGGAGAAACTCCATGCGCTCGAACGGGTGCTAACACACCCTGCGTAACTAACGTATACGCTAACGTCATGCAATACTAGGCTCATACAACCAAAAGCCGTTCCGCATGCCCTCCGCGACCCATTTATGCAATCCGCATTTCCTGCTCGGCTCTCAGCTTGCGGGGATAACCCTTCCTGCAAAGCAAGGATGTTATCCCTGCTTGCGGGGATAACCCGCGTTTCCGAACTCTCTGTATGGTGCTTGAATTGCTTTTACTCTCGCATCAACGGTTTAATTGGCGTGAATCTTATATTATGTTTTTTAAATTGTCAAGCGTTTTTAAAAATTTTCGGGATTTTTCTAACGCCCAAGCACGGTGGTATTAATCATTTCGTCCAACTCGCTCCAATTATTTACTGCATTTCTCCTTAAATTTACAAAGCTTAGGTTTGGCAATTCTGTTAGAGGAGATACATCTGATATAAAATTATCTTCTGCGTCAAAACGCTGCAAATTTCGCATTCCTGCAACAAAATCTATGCTGGTAACTCCATTGTTTCTTATGCTGAGAATTTCCAAGTTGGTCAAATTGCTTAATGCGTGGGAAAAATCATCTACATCTGCGGTGCCTACAAAATAAATGCTAACCATCCCGCCACTCCTGGATATGCGGTAAGATTCCATTATGCGGATATTATTCATATGCAACACTCTTAGGTTTTGCAACCGCCCAATGCCGCCAAAATTGCCAATTACATTGTTATCAGAGATATTTAATATCTCCAAGTTTTGCAACCCATAGATAAAATCCCAGTTAAAATACAAATCATTATCGGATATATTTAGCACCCTAAGCTCTGCAAGCTGGCCAATAGCATTCATGCCCCTCACTTCGCTTTCAAAAGTCCGAGAGTCGTAAATGCGTAGCCGCCGCAAGTTGGTAAGGCTGCCCAAAGCCGAGGCATCTGTCAGCAACCAACCAAAGCTAATATCCAGCTCTTCTAATAGTTGCATACCCCGTAACCCCTCTATTGAGTCTGGGTTATGCAAGGTCATGCGCCTTACGGATGTCAGCCCTTCTAAATAGTCGGTTGGCCTTACTGTGCCGGTATTGCGCCCGGTATCTAAGTGCAACTCTTCCAACTGCGTAAACCCTGCCAAAGACGGTATTTCTGGCACATCTCGGTTTTCAAACAACCGCAAGTAGCGCAGGTTGATTAAAGGCAAAATGAAACTATAGGTTCTTGTTTCGGAACGGATAATGGTCAAAGACTCTAGGCCTGTAAGGTTGCTTATAAAGTTTAAATCTCTATCGCCACTTCGCTCTATATGCAAAGAAGATAGCCATGTCATATCTTGCAACGTGCCAAAGGAACCTAACTCGCGGTTATCTATAAGCCTAAGCTCGGTTATATGCCTTTGCTGACTAAGTACAGACAAGTCGGTTATGCCTGTAGAATTAAGCTCAATAAAACTAAGGCCTGTAAGCTCCGAAATGCCTTGCAAGCTTGCAAAATTTCTACCGGTTACAGTCAACCTTTGCAGCTCCGGTAATACCACAAAAGGCGCAAAGTCGGCTATTGTACGCCCGGCAACTACTTCCAAAACCTCAACATTTGGTAAGCCCGCCAATACATCGCCGGTAGGCTCCCCTATTCGTATAGCCACGGCCTTTAAATTATCAAAATAACGCAATTGCGATAAATCACGCACATCAACATCTGGTAGAACTGTAATGCCCGCGTTATTAATTTCTTCTATCGTATTAACACTTTCCATACCAAAAATAACTGTCTCACGTGCAACAGTTATTGCTTTAATTTGCTCGAGCGATTCCCAGCCAATATGGCGGATTTCCATACCCAACAACAATTCTAGCGACTGCCTTAGCCCCGGGTCGGTTATATGAAGATATGGTGCTTGCCTTGTAATTTCCACATAATCGTAAGACAGGTTATACTCAGGGGGCGGCTGGGTTGGCTGGGTTGCCTGAGGCGTTGGCACAGTAGCCAGCGCAGAATTTGATGACAAAACTATAATTACTACGATAAGCACAATAACAGCAGCAAGACCTGCCAGCCCGCCTATTATCAGTGTGTCCCTGTTAACACCATTGGCTTTGGCGGCATTTTTAAGAAAAGCCTCCTGCGGAACAGGCCCCCCACACATAGGGCAAGACTCTACAGCCTTTATTATTTCACTTCCGCAATATTGACATTTTACTACCATGCTATGACAGCTCCTAGACTATGTAATAAGAATCTAATGACTATTTTAAAAGATAACCTTCTATTGTCAAGTGGCAAGCTGGGCTAATATGGCTACATGCTGCCCTCAGAGCGGGTTACACCGCCTTCACCAAAAACGACAAAACCTCCGGATAATCACCGGAGGCTTGTTTTACAACTGTTTAGCAATAATTATTGTGCAAGCATATATGCTGCAACTGCACGAGTTATCACAGCACTTCTATCTAGCCCGCTGGCTACTTCGCCATCAAGCATTGCCGCAAATCCTGCTACAGTCATAACCGAGTTAACCAATACATCGGCAGCTACAATACCTTCTGCAATAGCCCAAGCAAGGGGTACTGCGTACCATGTATCCGTATCTGCTGCAACTTCCGGCGCACCTGCCAAACGCCACATAACTGTAACTGCCATGCCATAGGTAAACATACCATCAGGCGAAAATGTATTTGCTGCTGTACCTGTCATCAAGCCGTTAGAGTGCACAAAACGCACATAATCATAAAACCAATCGTCTTCGCTTACATCAACAAAGGGGTTTACCCACTCTTCTTCTGCTTCCACAGGTACAGGTATCAAATCTGCCAAAGCCATTTGCAAGCGCAAAACTGCGCCTTCTACGGCCATGGGTGTAGCAACTTCATTTTCATAAACTAAAGTTGCGGTAATCAACGCTTGTGCAAAAAGTCCCCACGCAGGCGGGTCCCATTCTGCATCCGCGGGCACATATGTTTCGCGTACGCGGGTGTTGCCGTCTGCGATAAGCGCTGCAAGCTCTTCTCCGTCTACATCTTCAAAATCAAGTTCTAGTGCGGCAAATGCTTCTGCCACTTCTTCGGCTGTGGCTGTTGGGTTAATAATTACTTCCAATGCCGCGTCTACGGCTATTGCACCTTCAACAAATAAACCGCGGATAAGCTCGGTTTTATCTGCATGCTCGTAAAGCTGAGCAAAGCCGCCCCGGTCAAATCCAAGGCCAAGGTCTGCGCCCCAACCCTCTACGGTAAATTGCCAACGTATTACATCGCCGCTTACCAACAACGCACTATCTGCCCCTACGGGTGTAAGGAAATGGTTTAACGTAAACATCCACCCGCTGGAAGTGCTGTAGTCGAATGATCCAACAGAACCGTCACCTGCTGATTCTGCAAGCGGGATAGTAATATACTCCGGCACGTTTGTTTCGCCTGGGTGCATGTCGAAAATACGGTCCAATACGCCCCAGTCGTTAAACTCAAAAGTTAGGTTTAATTCCTCTAAAAGCCCGATAGTTGCATCCATAGCGGTAGACCCCACCGGGATAGTAACTTCTGTTGGTTCTACATAAAAACCATGCCCAAGATTGTAACCCTCAAAGGATACAATAACGGTGATGTTTTGTTCTTCGGCTGCCACAAATACGGGCAACAGCCCAAGTGTTAGAACCAGTGTTAGCAAAACTGCTAAAGCTTTTTTCGTTTTCATTTTAATTTTCTCCTCTTTACTTTAGAATTTATAACATACAAAAAGCTGCCCTAATAAGCGCAAATATCACCTATATGGGACAGCCTTGCAATTGTGTGCGTTGCTTTTGCATATCATCACCCTCTTCTAAGGAACCCATGACAATAGCACAAATTTTGCACACAAAATAATATGTACATAAAAGTGGCCTGCACTTGCCGGGGCAGCAACCTAGATTTTGCCATGTATCTGACTTATCCTGCACGGTACAAAACCGTCAAGCATCACAGTGACCCGTTCGCGGGGAATCTCACCCACATTCCATGTTGCCGGGCAGTTACCCGGCTGCAAAAATCTAAACGAATTTAGTCACAGTATACAACTATTACTTAGAAATGCAATATAACAATTCCAGTCAATATTGTGCTACTGCTCAATAAAATCATCCATGCATAATTTTATGTATAGTGCTACATTTTTCACACACCTTACTAAAACATTTGTGCATTTTTGCAGAAAGATGTAGTGTTTTGCCACTAATTTTGCAATAAAAAGGAGTGCATTAAATTGACATCCAAAGAAAGAGTTTTTGCCAGACTTGATGGCAAACCTACGGACAGACCGCCAAACTACTCGATTGTAATGGGTTTTGCGGCAAAAGAAGTTGGTGCATCGTATCGCGAATTTGTTACAGATTACCGCACGTTAGTTAGAGGCGGAATACATTGCCATGAACAATATGGCATAGATGTGTTAAGTGTCATATCCGACCCTATGAGAGAAGCTGAAAGCTTTGGCATGCAAACAGAGCTACCCGAAAACGGTGTCCCTCATGGTAAAGAGCCGCTGATAAAAAGCATGTCAGACATATCAAAACTAAAAGTCCCATCCTTTAGCAAAAGGGCAGAGGATAGAATAAATGCAGTCCGCCTGTACAAAGAACAAGCAGGCAACACATGCCCCGTAATAGGCTGGGTAGAAGGCTCAATTGCCGAATCCTGCATACTACGCGGGATGCAAAACATGATGGCAGACATGCTAGACGAGCCAACTGCCGCCGCAGAACTCATGGATATTTGCGCAGACTTTGCAATAAAGTATGCACTAGCACAAATAGAGCATGGCGCGGATATTATTGGTGTTGGCGATGCCGCCGCATCACTTATAGGCCCTGCTTTATACGAAGAGTTTGTATTGCCGCGACAGCAAAAAATTATTAAAGCCTTAAATGATAAAGGCGCGAAAGTAAAATTACATATTTGCGGCAACATAACTAAGATACTGCCTTTGATTGCAAACACAGGCGCAGACATTGTAGACATCGACTGGATGGTGGACTTTGCAGAAGCTGTTGAAATACTCGGCAAAACCGACAAATCAACGGCTTGTGGCAATTTTGACCCCGTTGGTGTTCTTTTGCATGGCACACCTGCGACAATCAAAGATGCCGTAAATAAATGTATCGCTGTTTCAAACAACCAAACGGCAATCGCACCGGGTTGCGAGGTTCCGATACACACAAATCCGGACAACCTTAAAGCGGTTTACTCTGCCTTAAAGGCATATATAGACAATTAACTTGAAAATCGTCTCAACCGACATCGGAAAACACATGAAGCCATGCGGGCAAAGCCCGTGGCAGAGCCGCGTATTTTCCGCCTCGGTTTCAACTGTTTTCAAGATAAATTGCTATAAAAAAAGGAGCATAAAAATGAAAAAACTAGGCATGGCAATACTTGCATTTGCGTTGGTAATAGGCATGATTTCACATGCGGCAGAGCCAGCAATTAACTCGGTGTTATCGCTTGATTTTGACAACGTAGCAGGTTCCATAATTCCTGATACCAGCGGTGCTGGCAACAATGGCGAATTCCAGGACGAATATGGTGCTGGGATTATGTTCATAGAAGGGCCATTTGGGCAAGCCGTTCAACTAGACGGCGCAAGTCAATTTATAGAAGTTCCCGCAAATGTTTTTGACCGTGATGAAGTAACAATTGCCTTTTGGATACACTGGGAAGGCGGCATAGCTTGGCAAAGAATTTTCGAGGTTGGCTCCCTTTCCGCAGATGCCCATATTACATTCGTTCCAAGAACACACGAAGATATTATGTCATTCCAAAGCTGGAACGCCGCAGCACAACATGCTTTTGTAGCAACCCCTGCTGACAGCAGTTCTTTCCCAACCAATGAGTGGGTACATGTTGCAATAACTCAGGATGCAAACACACTTACAAGAATTTATTTTAACGGCAACCCGTTGGCACTTGATTTATTGTTTTGGACAGCCGGAGACAGTCACACCCTTGAAAACGTTACAGAGTTTGTTGCCGGTACAAGTTTTAGATATGTTAACAGCCCTACAAACTCCAACGGAGAAGACAACTTCAGCAGATTTGGCCATTCCGCAACAGCCTTTTGGGATGCGCCTATGGCAGGGTCTTTCAATGCCGTGCATGTATTTAACGGCGTGCTTTCGCAAGAGCAAATAACAAGCCTAATGGAACATAACTCTCCTTTTGTTGCTGCAAGCGGTAGTGATTTACCTTGGGTTTGGATTGCTACTGGCACAGGCGCTGTTGTAATAATTGCAGTTATCGTAGTTGTTGTATTGAAAAAAAAGAGGTGAGTTAATGCGTTTTTTTAAAGTTTGTTTGCTGTTTGGTTTTTTGTTATTTCTAGCAGCTTGTGGCGGCAACGATAGCGACCTTAGAGTGGCACGTGTAGGCGGCGGATTTTGGCCGTATCCCGGTTTTGGCGGCAACCTTACAGGTGCGCAAGTGGGTGACCCTGGCTTTTATATCTATCAGTCGCTGTTTGTAAATATCCGCGGTACTGATGAAATTATCCCAATGCTTGCCGTTTCTGCCGAACATACAGCCAATACTACAATTGTACATTTGCGTGACGATGTTTATTGGAACGACGGCGTAAAATTTACGGCGCAAGATATTTGGACGTACTACTACCTTATGAATTTCGAGTCCAGTTTAACTTTTCATCTGCTAGACTTTGTAGTGCTTGACGATTATTCATTTGAGCTTATTTTGTCCGACCCTGTGCCCTCGGAGCTTGCGCGCCAAATTATGATAACCGGCGACTGGAACGCCGTTACCCCATACCACATATTTGGCGAATTTGCACACAGAGCATACGAGATACTTCAATCTGTGCCACTTGCCACAGGCGATGCTACCCCCGGAACCTTTGGCCGAGACTTGGAAAACCCGGACTTTGGTTTGCAACGTTCACAACTGCGGCGCAATGTAAATGACTATAAAGGGGTTTCGCTTGATAGGCCAATTGGTACAGGCCCATTTATGGTTTATCGCGTAACAAACTCGGAAATGATTCTTACACAAAACCCTTATTTCTACGACCGTGAAAGCCTACAGTACGACCGTATTCACATGATTAACGTTTCCGACTTTAGCTCGCTTCTTGCATCCAATGGCCTGGATTCCTTCGTGGGCACGCTACCACTGGATATGACCAGAAGTATCCTAGACCAAAGCGGCCAAATGGTTGTATATCTTATACAAGAAACCCGCACTGTTGGCGTTTTGTTTAACCACTCGCGCGACCATTTTAGCGATGTTCAGTTCCGCCAGGCATTAAATTTTGTTTTGGACAGAAGAAACATTCGCGAGGTTGGCAATTATTGGGCAGTTGAAACCATGTTCGCAGACACCGGCATATTGCCTTCTAGCGTAGAACGATACGTAAGCCCAGAAGTTATCGCAAAAATGACCGTGTACAACACAGACCACGCCCGCGCATCCGCAATGCTAGAAGAACTTGGCTGGACACGCCAAGGCAACAACTGGGTAGACCCAAGCGGCAATGTGCCATCTTTTGTTATTGCAGCAAATGCAGGCTGGGGCTCCCAAGGCATAAATATCGCCGTAGAAGTTGCACGCCAGCTTACAGCATTTGGTATGCCTACAGAAGCCATAGCAGTAGATGCAACAGTTGTACTGGAAAGCATGAGAGATGGCCAGTTTGACATGCTGGTTGACTTTATGAACCAAACTTGGAACATTACCGACCCAATGATAAACCTAACATCGTCGTTTAATACTGTTGCTGAGAACAGTAGCCTGGACGGCAACATGTTTAATTTGCGTGATTGGAATGGCAACGAAATAATTTATGTAGGCGAACATTTTACAACCACATCTGCAAGGAACTTAGTGAACCGCTTGCGCTTTATCGAGTCGGAAGAAGACCGACAGGAGCTTGTTGACAGAATTGTATGGTCGTTAAACGAGTTTGCTATGGCCGCAAGCCTGTTCCAAAGCGTAATGGCCATTTGGGAAAATGCAGAAACGCAAGAAGGCCTGCCAATGGAGCATTTAATTACGCCTACCAACCGCATAATGCCACTGCCACAAAATGCGCAAGAATTTAGAGATATAGCTGTGTTAAACCGCGAATTTGCACACCACGGCTTGCGTTTTATAGAAGGAAATATACGCCCAAGGGTCGAAAATCCCGAGGAATAAAGGAGAAGTATATGTCTCCCACATATGTAATAAAGAAAATTGGCGTTTCGCTGCTTACTGCGTTTGTCGCGCTTATTGTAGTGTTTTTTGTGCTACGGTTAATGCCGGGTGATGTTATAGAAGTTAATGCGCGCGCAATGGCCGACCAACAGGGCATAGACTTAGAAGAAGCAAGAAGGCGCGTAGTCATGCGCTATAATCACGACCCTGACGAACCTCTACATCAACAGTTTGGCCGCTTTATGGGTGCTTTAGCGCGTGGCGATTTGGGTACAAGCATGTTTAACCCACGCCTGACGGTTAACACAATTTTGGCAAATGTTCTACCTTGGACGCTTTTTGTTGTAACCATTGCTACAGTGATAAGTTTTCTACTTGGTATATTTTTCGGTGCGCTTATGGCGGTGAAAAAGGGCATTGTCAATTTTTTGATAACGTTCTACGTAACCATTATTTCAACCACACCGGCATATATTATCGCTATTTTGCTTTCTGTGTTCTTGGTGTTTAGGGCGGGGCTATTCCCTATCGGTGGGGTGTATTCCATTCACGTAGACCCTGGGTTCAACCTGCCGTTTTTTGCAAGTGTTTTGTGGCACGCTGCTTTGCCAATATTCACTTTTGTGCTTGCCACCACCGGCGGCTGGATTTTGCAAATGAAGGGTGCATCCATTACAACCCTTGGCGAAGATTATGTTTTTGCCGCAAGAGCGCGCGGCATACCAGAGCGCATTATCCGAAACCGCTATATGAAAAAAAATGCCATGATACCGCTTGTAACTACTCTGGCAATGGCATTTGGCGGCATGATTGGTGGCGCGCCGCTGGTTGAAGGGCAATTTAGGTACATGGGTATGGGTGTACAAATGGCACAGGCCATTGGCCAAAGAGATTATATTTTGTATCAAGGTTTGCTTATTTGTGTGTCACTCTCCGTTATAGCGGCCAACTTAATTGCGGATTTATTGTACGCAAAACTTGACCCGCGCATCCGGCTGGAATAGAGGTGTAAGGCATTGAAAGATTTTTTCAAAGTTATATTCCGCTATAGGAATGCGACAATCGGGTTTTTTATTTTGGCTTTCTTTGTGTTGCTTGCTACCATTGGCCCGCTTATAGTGCCACTGGATATGACAGCGGATTTTGCAAACAGGTTTTTGCCCCCGTCTTGGGCGCACCCACTGGGCACAGACTTTATAGGCCGCGACACTTTTGCACAGGTGGTGCATGGCAGCCGGGATGTTATTTCGCTTGGCATTGTAAGTGCCTCTATGTCTATAACAATTGGTATTGTTATTGGTGCAGTGGCTGGGTTCGCAGGTAAAACTGTTGATGCCATACTTAACCTTATCATCAATGTTTTCCTTACCATTCCTGCATTTCCGCTTATGCTTATTCTTGCGGTTACGCTTAATGTTCAAACTGTTTGGGCTAGCGGCTTTATTCTGGCAAGTGTTTCGTGGGGCGGGGTTGCCCGCATCGTTCGTGGCACTATTATTTCGCAAAAATATTCGGAATATGTGTTGGCCTGCCGCGTTATGGGCTTAAACATGTGGTACATCATTTTTAAAGAGATGTTGCCAAATACAATCAGTCTTTTGACTATCCAATTTATTGCTCTTTTCCAAGGTGCTATTGCTGCAAGCATGGGGCTTATGCTACTGGGTGCGCTGGCATTTAGGCCATCCAACTGGGGTGTAATGCTTAATATGGCACTCGCCAATACAGGTGTTGCGCACAACAATGCAGGTCTTTTGTACTTCTTTACGCCAATTGTATGTTTGGCACTGCTACAGCTTGGCTGCCTATTCTTTACACAAGGCATAGACAAAGCGTTTGACCCGCGGCTTAGAACGGAGTAGTACGATGAACCTTATAGAAATAAAAGATATGACCGTACAATTTACAAAACCAAGAGGCTCCCTTTTGGCTGTTAACCATGTGAATTTTGAAATAAGGCAAGGACAACTAACCGCACTTGTAGGTGAAAGCGGCAGCGGCAAAAGCACGCTGGCTTTTTCTACTATGGGCATTTTTAGCGGCAACGGCAAACGCCTTTCCGGCGAAGTTTTGTTCGAGAGCAAAGATGTTATGCAGCTAACCGAAGAAGAATTACTTAAATTCCGCTGGCAAAAAGTTGCGATGATTTTTCAATCTGCGCAAAACGCATTAAATCCGTTAATGACAGTTAAGCAGCACTTTTTAGAAACATACGAAGTGCATAAAAAAAGAGAAAAAGGCGACGAGGCAAAACTCATCGCTTTGTTTACAAAACTGCTGGAAGATGTTCGGCTGGAGCCGGAAAGGGTTCTAAAAGCATACCCTCACGAACTTTCTGGCGGAATGCGCCAGCGGGTTATGATTGCATTTAGCATGTTGCTTGAACCCACATTTATTATTTTGGACGAACCAACAACAGCACTGGACGTTATAACTCAGGATTATATTTTTTCGATAATGGACGATATTCATAAGAAATCCGGTGTTACCATGCTGCTTCTCACACATGATATTGGTGTTGTGGCAAAGGTAGCAGACCGCGTTGCCGTTATGTACGCCGGGCGTATTGTAGAGGTTGGCGATGTAATGGAAATTTTCCAAAACTCGCTGCATCCGTACACGCATATGTTAATCCATTCCGCACCGTCGTTACTGGATACCGGAGAGATTAAAAAACCAATCGAAGGCTCACCGCCGGAGTTGATAAACCTGCCCCCTGGTTGTGCTTTTCATCCTCGGTGCCCGTTTGCTACAGATATTTGCAAGCAGGAAGTGCCTGCCCTAACCGAAATAAGTAACGACCATTTAAGCGCATGCCATTTAAACAGCCAAAACGAGAGGGGATGGACTTATTGACCCCGTTGCTTTCATTAAAAAATGTAGACTTGGTGTACACCGTCCGTAGCAGCGTGTTTAAACCGCCGCTTAAAATTGGTGCCGCGCTGGATATTAACCTAGACATTAATCCCGGCGAAGTAGTTGCAGTTGTAGGCGAAAGCGGATGCGGCAAAACTACAATCGGCCAAGCAATAATAGGCATGATGAAACCTACCGCCGGACAGATTATCTTTGACGGCAAAGATATTTCTAAAATGACAAAAGCCGAGTTTAAGGCATACCGTAGTGGTGTGCAGCTGGTGCAGCAGAATTCATACGCCGCGCTTAACCCCATGCGCACAATTTATAAATCGCTATGCGACCCTATTTTGCACAAAGGCCTTGCCAAAAACCGCAAAGACGCATTAGAAAAAGCGCAAGCCGCAATGAGCATGGTAGAACTTGACCCAAACGATATTGACAAATACCCGCACGAACTTTCCGGTGGGCAACGTCAACGGCTGCTTATGGCACGTGCGATACTAATGAAACCACGCCTTATAGTAGCCGACGAGCCTGTTTCTATGATAGACGTGTCGCTTAGGATTTCTATTTTAAACTTGATGGCTCGCTTAAACGAACAACTGGGAATCGCATTTGTTTATATAACGCACGATTTTGGCACCGCACGTTATATCGCTAAAAACGGCAAAATTCTGATTATGTATTTAGCAAAAATGGCAGAGTACGGAGATGTGCAAACCGTTTTGGAACATCCATCGCATCCCTACTTGCAGGCTCTGCTAACAGCCGTACCAATACCCGACCCTGTTATAGCACGCCAAAAGCGGGAATTGCCGTTAAAGAGCATAGACATGCCAAGTGCGGCAGCCCCACCGCCCGGTTGCAGATTTCATCCACGTTGCCCATATGCAACGGAAATTTGCGAAACAGCAGAGCCGGAGCTACTCCCACACAAGGATGTGCTGTGCGCCTGCCATAGGGTTACAGAAATACCAAGCTGGTCGCTGCGAGGTGACTTAAATGAGTAAGTATTCAATTTATAAAGCCGTTTTAAGGATGCTTATTATTTTGGCTGTGCTAACAACGCTGTGCTTGCTATGGGTAGAGCCGAACACTGCACCGTTTTATGTAAGTGTGATAACACTGGCAATAAATTTAATTACAATTATTTTTATCGTTGCACGGCTGGTAGTGGCGTACATCAAAGGGCAACGCTTGGATGCGGAAGAATTTAAACTGCGGAAGTGACGAAGCCAAATCCGAACCCGCCTTCGGCGGGTTCCCCGCAGCACAGCGAGGAAGCGGAAGCGGGCTTTGCCCGCTGTAGTGGCGGGGGCTTGGGGGCAGAGCCCCCATTTAAAACGAAATAAGGAGAATTTTTATGCTTTTAAATATAGGACAAGCAAAACCCGAAGGTTGGATAAAAGAGCACTTAATACGTGACCGCGACGGCATAACCGGCAACCTAGACAAGCTGTGCGAAGACGCAAAAAGCGGCATTTTTACAAAAAACAGAGTCGAACACAAAATAGATGGCTATTGGAGCAGCTGGTGGCCAGGCGAGACAGAGGGCAACTGGATAATTGCATTTATCGAGCTTGCAGTCGCGTTAAAAGAAAAAGATTTGCTCGAAAGAGCAACTACATGGGTTAACGATTGCATAGCATACCAAGACCCGGACGGTTATATGGGCATATACTTGCCCGGCGAGCGGTACGGTAACGCCGAAAGAAACGGCGACTTATGGACGCAAAGCAGGCTTATGATGGCCTTTCTTAGCCTGTATAAACATAACGGCGATAAAGCTATTATTGCCGCACTGGAGCGGCTGACAGATTTAACGGTTAAACAATACGGCCCGCTTGCAGGCGGCCGTTCGTTTTATCAAGCACCATGCGAAGATGGCAGCAAAACGCATGGCTTAATGGTTATCGAGCCTATTCTATTGATGTATAAAGAACTGGGCAAACAGGAGTACCTGGACTTTTGCGAGTGGCTTTACTTGGATTATTCCAAGTACGACAGCAAGTTCCCTACATCTGATATAGCGATGCACAACGCACTAGACCCGGACATAGATTTTGTAGGGCATGGGCCGCATACCTGCGAACAACTAAGAATACCCCTGTTGCTTCACGCATACACAAAAAACCCAGTATATAAAGCAGTATACACAGCAGCCGCACAAAAAATCCGCAAAGTAACTACACTTTCCGGCTCGTGCAAGTCCGACGAACTTATTGGCGTTTTCAAGTCTTACATACCAAAAGACGAACGTGTGGGCTTTAATATGGAGGGCTGTATCCCTATTCCAAGTGCGGGTTACGAATTCTGCTCTACTACCGAGCTATTTTATTCATACATGGCAGGGTTTGATGTTTTAAACGACAGCAAATATGCCGACTGGACAGAGTGGATGGTATTTAATGCCGCAATGGCCGCACGCCGAGCAGACGGCAAGGCAATTCAATATCTATGTGCCGACAATGGCTTAGATGCGACACGCAAAAAAGGCGAACGGTGGGATTATTCGCCAACGCATATAGATGCGGCGGTTTGCTGCGCGCCCAATGCGGGCAAATTAATGCCTGCATATTTGGGCAACATGTGGAGGCAGAATAGCAAAGGCGAATTATTTGTTGCGCTTTACGGCCCTTCGAGTTTAATTGCAGATGGATATGAAATTAAGCAGGATACAAACTATCCATTTGAAAATGAAATACGTTTTGAGTTTGTTACGCAACAACCAAAGAACTTAACCATTAACTTTAGAATACCGGAATGGAGTAACGGCTTTGAATTAATATATAACAACAAGCCAGCTGATAATTCGGCCATCAACTCAACATTTAATAACGGCGATAAAATAATTTTGCGCTTTACCGAAAATTTAGAACTAAAAAAAGCCGCAGACGGCACATTTGCGCTGTCACATGGGCCACTTTTGTACGCACTTGATGTCCCTGCAACGGCAGATGACTATTTTGCATACGAGCACGAAGGTTTTTACGATACCGACTATCTACCAGCAGAAGGTACCAAATGGAATTATACATTCACACATGACGCCAAACGTAGAACAAAAGTTGTTCTTAATAAAGACGCAACCGCCTTCCCTTGGGAAAGTTCCCCCATAAAGCTGGAAACCATAATGTTATCCGACTGGGCAGTACCCGAAAAAGTTGAACTGATACCTATTGGGTGCACACTGCTAAAGAGGACTACTTTTCCTAAAGCCTAAACCGTATTTTGGTCTTTTGGATGAAAGCTTACCAGCCTCGGCACGAGCTTGCTCGCATGCCCTGTATTTATCCCGGCTGTTGCCTTTTTAGCTGTAAAATGTTATACAAAATTGAAGGCCGAAAGGAGCATTTTTTAATGCGCACAGCACTTACAAAAAATCAAGTAATACAAGCAATAGAACGCACCTCGGATTCGGCTCATGTGCCGTTATTGATGTGCAAATGGTGGGGCGTTGGCACTGCGGAAAAATACGGCACCAAGTTAACAGAAATGGCTGCCAAATACCCGGATGATATTTATATAACTTGGCACACCGCCCCCGGTGCAGATGTATCACCCATTGCCAACCCAGATTATAGGTTTGGCTTCAAAGCAGACTACCGTGACGCATCCCGTCACAGTATTGCAGAAGCACCGGTGGTATTACCGAGCTGGGACGAGTTAGATTTATTTCTTGAAAACTTCCCAAACCCCCATGAAAAAGAAATTTTTGACCCTGTAATAAACGATATGCAAAATGCAGGCAACAGATATAAAGTAGGCGGATTTTGGAACGTCTTCCATGAACAACTATGGAAAATAAGGGGTATGGAAAATCTATTTGTCGATTATTTTGATGAAATGGGCAAGCTAAAAATAGTAGCAAAAAAAATACTGGAGTTTCACAAAGTAATTGTAGACAGGTATGCCGCACTGGGGTTTGATGGTATTTTCACATCTGATGACTTAGGACACCAATCCGGCCCAATGATGTCTCCTGCAATTTTTAAGGAATTCTATCTACCGCTGTACAAAGAATTTATTTCATATGTGCATTCCAAAGGCATGCATGTGTTTTTGCATTCCTGCGGCGATAATTCATTGCTTATGAATTATCTTGTTGAAGCAAAACTTGATGTGTTCCATCCCGTACAAAAAGGCTGCATGGACGAAAAGGAAACAGCAGAAAAATTTGGCGACAACATATCATTTTTATACGGTATAGATGTGCAACACCTGCTGCCGGAAGGCACAGTAGAAGATGTTAGAAGCGGCATTATCGACGCCGCAAAGACTTTTTATAAAAAATCGGGCGGGTTACTATTTGCTGCGGGCAACGGTATAATGCCGGACGTTCCGCTGGAAAACATAGAATGCATGTTAGAAACGGTAACGAATATAAAGTCATATATCCTAAAGTAAGGGGTGTCACCGTGCAATCATACACAGCCAATATGCATTTTCACGAAGATGTTGTCATGCCGGAAGTAGAATTTCCTATAAAATACTATAGTTTTTCTTCCTTAAACGATGACAGCTTGGCTGTAATTATGCATTGGCATAAAGAACTTGAGCTTGTATATATAATCGAAGGAACATTGACCTCCCAAATCGGTGACGAAAAATACTATGCCGGGAAGGGCGAAACCATATTAGTAAACCCAAACGAGCCCCACAGTTATACTGTAGAAAAGGGGCCGTTTTCTTTGTTTGTAATACTTCTAGACCTTTCCTTGCTGCCGGGCAGGTTGCTTAACGCAGACGATTTTATGTACCTAACCCCACTTATGAGCCAAAAAGTAAAAATAGCAAATTTTCTACCCGCAGACGAAGCACTTAAACATTGCATAGACGGGCTGATACTTGAAAACAGCGAAAAAAAGCCCGGATATTGTTATGCGGTAAAATCTTACGTATACGGTTTAATTGTCCGCCTTTTTAGACAATACACACCCGAACTCCCGAAAGAAAGCACCGCAAAAGTAATATCACGAACTTTGGCGCAGGTTAATCAAGCTATTCAATTTATAGAAACAAAATACGCGCAGGAGATTAACTTAGACGACCTAGCAGAGATGCTTAACATATCCAAGCCGCATTTATGCAGGATTTTTAAACGTGCGACAGGTCAAACCTTTGTGCACTACTTAAACCAGCTTAGGGTAAACCACAGCCTTAAACTGCTTGAAAACAGAAATAAAACCGTGACCGATATTGCCTTTGAAGTAGGATTTAGCGATTCGAACTATTTTAGCCGCGTGTTCCACGATTTAATGAAACAAACGCCTACCGGGTTCCGCAATGGGTTGTAAACTCGCCGCTTGGGCTTACAAACAGAAAATCTTCGCCGCAGAAGTTGATATTTTTGCCGCCCAAGCTTTCGTTTATATTTAAGAGGTTGCCTGTGGGTTTATTGCCTAGTGCACTATAAATCATCGAACCGTCTTGGTATACAACGCCGTACTTGCTGCGGTTTTTAGACACATTCCATCGTTCCAGTGTAGTTATTGCATGCAAAACAGAAACATCTTCACCGGATGCAAATGCCAAATCTGTGGCAGAATACGGGGTGCCATCGCTGTAGCGGCTACCTTTTCCTAAAACCAGCAGTCTGTCTGCGTTTAGTGTGCGTAAATAATCGAAATACGATTTTTCTAAAAGGTCAGGGTACAGGAGAATAACGGCATCGTATTCTTGGCTGCCGTAAACAGCTTTGCCGCCTATCATTTTTAACGAGCCGTTGCGAATTTCTGATGTTGGCACAAGGTCGCAAAGCGTGTCGGCAAACAGTTCTTTCGCGAAGATTAAAACTTCCCGCAAAATATCATGGTCGCAATCAAACGGAGGGTGCCAGCCTTTACCATCCGGCCAGCTTTGCGCCGCCTCTATCGAGAATAACACCAGTACGCGGCAGTCTGGTTGGGTATTTTGTAAGCTGTCTAAAACCCTCACAAGGCTATCCATTTGTTCAATTGTTTCTAAAACACCTTCCGGCTTTAACTCTAAAACTACATTTTCGTTTGGGCATTCGTAACCGAGGTAGTGTGTGCGCCCGCCATATAATATGTTGCTCCATGTTTCTGTGTAGTAGGTGTTAATATCGCGGGTGCCCATCGAGTACCACATATTGTACCAATAAGGACTATGCCATTTATGCGCCAATGCAGTGCGTATTGGCATTATGACTACTTCGTCTGTTTGCGCAATATCACGTTTTGCTTCCCACCAATAAAAACCGTTTTTAAAAAATTCAAAAAACTGCTGGTTTTCGCTACCCCACCATGTTGGATGCACACCTACAAATGTGTCTGCACCAAGCGTTTCCTTTGCCATGTTGTACATATCTTCATCGTTTTGCGCCATGATTGCGCGCAAGGCATTAAAATAATCCGCTCTTACTTTGCAGCACTTGCTTTTGGTTTCTAGCGACTCGAAATACATATGCAACAGGTCTTCATACAAATTGCCTCCGCTTTCAAGTTTATATCGCTTTGCCAAATGCTCCGAGACAGAAATATGTCGCATTGTAACTGTATCTTGATAAAAATTTGTTAGTCTTTCGATTTTTAGTATGACATCGTATCCCCATTCGTCGGAACATACGCCGTCTATCGGGATATGCTTAACACTATCTAACATTTGCTTGTACAGCTTGTTGATATCCGAAGATGCAATATCCGGAATTGCTTGATATTCGCCATAAAAGACAATGGCACTTTTTCCTGCGTTTTCTTTGCCGGCGGAAACTGAGATATGCGCTGTCGATTCTTGAAATACCAAACTTGTATTGTGCGTTATGTTTTGCAAACTGGCATTATCATATGTGTGAGTGCCGGTTTTGTTTAAAGCGAAACCAGAAATAATACGCCCCCTGCCGGGTGTCTCCTGCCGCCAAAAATGGTGCACGGTTTCTGAAATAAAGGAAATTGATCCGTTTCCGTTTTCATCTAGTTCACACTCATAAAAAGAGACCAAGCAACAGGCGTCTGTTGAAATTTTCTCAAATGCCGCAAGCTCGCATCTCGGGCACAGCTCTATATACAGTTTTCTGCCGTGTTTGTGCAATTCGTTACACGCGGTTTCGATGGCGGAGATAACTTGTAGGTCGGTAAACGGACGCTTAATCCAATGCAACCCCACAAAAACCGCACCAATTTGTGTACGACCGCATAAATCTTCTATTTTGGATTTTAGATTTTCCCCAAAAATATCATCGTCCCATTTCCAATAGATTAGTGAACGGTTTTCCATAAACGCACCTCTGTTTTCATTTTATTAATAGAGTAATCTGTGGCATTAACACTGTCCTTGAATATATTCGCATAAAAGGAGAATTTGAAATGTCTTACAACTGGAACGGCATGGCCAAAAATTTGAATGCGTTAATTAACAAAGGTCAAGATTTAGGTGCGCAATTATGCGTTTACCACGAAGGCAAACTTGTTTTAGACCTTGCTGTGGGCAAGATGGCCGAAGACAACGAAACACCCGTTACACACGATACTCTTTTCCCTGTATTTTCCGTAACAAAAGGGTTTGTTGCTGGTGCGGCGCACATTTTAGCAGAAAAAGGCCTATACGATTACGATACAAAAATATGCGAAGTATGGCCGGAGTTTGCAGCAAACGGAAAAGAAAACGCAACAATAAGACATGCACTTTCGCACCTAACAGGGGTGTCACGTATGCCAAAAGGCATTCTGCCGGAGGATATATTAAGTTGGGATAAGATGTGTTCGTTAATTGCCGAGATGCCGCCTAAAAACCCACCGGGCGAGTATTATGACTACCACGCCATAACATTTGGCTGGGTTGTTGGAGAAATTATGCGCCGCATAGACGGGCGCAATATCGAAACCATAGTTAAAGAAGAAATATGCGACCCGCTTGGGATAAAAGACTTTTTTATAGGCTTACCCGAAAAAGAGGCAAACAGAGTAGCCACACTGTACGAGCCGCATGCAAATATTACTACAGCAGACGAAAACGTAAGCGACTTTATGCGCCCATTTACCAATTGGATGAACAGCCGTATAGGGCAGCAAGCTGTAATGCCCGGTGCGTGTGGCATAACAAATGCAAGAAGTATCGCCCGTTATTATGCATCTTTGCTACCCGGGGGCGTGGACGGTATCGAACTACTGCCGCAATCCCGCATTAAAACCGCTACTTCATTTTACTCTATTGGCGAAGACGCGAGCGGCGGCATGACACTTGGGTTTGGCGTGCATCGCTTACACCAAAATAAAAAAGCGGCGGCGCCGCCGCTTTTGCTGTCGGAAGGTAGTGGAAATTGCAATTGCAATTTCCTACAACCTGAAAAAACCCGCTTACCCAACTTCGGGCACAACGGGTATGGTGGGGCATATGGAATGGCTTATCCAGAACATAATATAGCCATTGGCTTTACAAAAAACTTGTTTACCGCTGTTGATTCTTGCGGCGAGTTGTTAAATAGTTTGCTAGGTTAACTATATTCTATCTGCTTAACGGAGCCTTCGTTTATGTGCCTTTCGTATACGATGGCTCCTTTTTCGTCCCTTCGCAACAACCTGATGTAGTTTTTATGTACACGGCACATTTGCGGGCTACAACTGTATTCTATAACTTCGCCATCTACAAGGGTTATTTTCATTTGAGAATATACGTACTTACTTGTTGCGTAAACCAGCATAGCCATCAGCGTAAACCACCATGCGGTAATAATCCAGCTTACAGCACTTATTACACCAAAGAAAAAACCACCTTCCCCCATTAGCAGAAAAGCAGAGTATATGTAACCAAGCACTACAGAAACAGCCGTAACCCAGTGCAGCATATAAAACAACCGCTTACCAACAACTTTAGCTTTATCAAACATTTCCTTTACACGCTTTGTACGGAAAAGCCATAACCAACACACAAGAATGTTGATTGCAGAGAAAATTAATACATAAGGCATAAGTGGCATAACGGAATTGAATTCGCCAAATTCTATTACAATCCCAAGACCAAATCCCAAGACAAATGCAACTATATTCATATAGAAGAAAAACAGTAACACAGCAACAGCCATGCGCTTATCTATTTTGCGATAGTTAACCGACCGTTTGGACAACCAAGACATAACTACTCCGGCCAAGCCACTTATAATCATGCCCCCAACTTTAATTACGGTAAAGTCTAAACCGCTTATGAAGTCTAACATGAGAACACCGTCCCCTCTTCTATCTTGCGCCCCCTGAGATAGTCCGGCGCGCTTAAACGCTTGCTGCCTTCACCCTGCAACTCTGTTATCCAAAGGGCAGCATCGCCTGTTTTGACAAGCACACCTTTTAAAGGGTCAACCGCTAAAACTTCCCCCGGCAAGCCTGGGGCAAAGCCCGGTAAGCCTGGGGCAGAGCCTGGTGTGCCGTTTGCCCCATCGCCTTTTTCTGCTTGCCAAATTTTTAGCGGTGCGCCCTTGTACATAGTATAACAGCCCGGCCACGGGTCTAAGGCGCGGGTTTGGTTGATTATTGCTTCGGTTGACAAGTTCCAGTTTATCAAACCGTCGGTTTTTTTAATCATTGGGGCATAGCAAGAAAGACTGTCGTCTTGTTTTTCCCTGGGGGCAGTGCCTTTTTCTAGCATGTCCAATGCGTCAAGCAATGCATCGGCTCCCAGGTCTGCCATGCGCCCAAGTAGGCTTGGGAAGTGCTCACCATCGGTTATATCGAGTTCTTTTTTATTAATCATATCGCCTGTATCGATGCCGGATTCCATATGAATTATAGTTATGCCAGTTTCTGTGTCACCATTTAGCAGTGCGGCGTGTATTGGCGATGCTCCGCGATATTTTGGCAGCAAAGAGCCGTGCACATTTATGCAACCCAAAGGCGGCATTTCCAATATGCCTTTGGGCAGAATAAGTCCGTATGCGGCAACCACAAAAACATCTGCACCCAGCGACTTTAAGTAACTGCGTATTTCTCTTGATTCAGAAAGTTTTAGCGTTTCCGGCTGCAAAACCTCTATACCGCTTTCTTCCGCTACTTGTTTAACGGGGCTTTTAGCAACCTTATGCCCCCGCCCGGATGGACGGTCGGGTTGGGTTAACACTGCAAGTACCGTATGGTGCGCGATTAAGGCCTTGAGGGATGGCACGGCAAATTCCGGCGTACCCATGAAGATTATTTTCACATAAATCAGTCCTTTTTATTTAAAAGCATAGCCCACGGAAAAAGCAGAAAGAGCGGATAAAAGCAGATTAAACACTGCTCTTGCGCCGCCACTGCGGCACAGGGCAATCCGCCTTTATCCGCCTTTTCCGCTCTTTCCGTGGGCTATGATTTTTCCCTTTTCCTTTTGCGTTCTTCGCGTTTTTCTGCATCTAACGGCTGTATGTTGGTTGCCGTATCGGTAAATAACACACCGTTTAAGTGGTCGATTTCGTGGCAAAAAACAGTGGCCATAAAGTCCTCTGCTTCAACTGTAAATTCGTTGCCATTCCTGTCTTGCGCTTTTACCGTAACCTTTTTAGGACGCACTACATCCCCACAAAGCCCGGCTACGGATAGGCAAGCCTCGTTGCTATCTTGCTGGCCTTCTTGCGCTAGTATTTCCGGATTTATAAGTTCGTAAAACGCTTCTTCGTGGGAAACAAGCGCAATGCGTTTAAGCATCCCAACCTGCGGGGCGGCAATGCCCACGCCGTCGTGGTGGTCCATTGTCTGCTTCATATCGTCCAACAATGCCAAAATTGCTGGGGTTATTTCTGTTACCGGTTTGGCTTTTTTGCCTAAAATAGCATCGTCTTTTTGGCGTATTTGTCTAAGTCCCATGTTTTATCACTCCATTATTATTGGGTTAAGCGTTAGGTGAACAGTTAAACCCGTAAGCGGGTCATTATCTTTTAATTTCTTTATACAATATAGCACAAAGGCCTTTAATGGTTCCTCTTCTTCGGATTTAAGCAGCAATTTCCAGCGGAAGAGGTTTTTTATTTTGGAAACGAAAGCGGGAGAAATGCCTATTAAATGAAAGCGGTTTTTCCCGTCTCGCTTATTTACATAGTCCATTATTGCCACAAGTTTTTGTAGCTGAACAATCACTTCCTTTTCGCTTGCGCCGGAAAACATTACAGAAAACACATGCGAAAACGGCGGGTAATTCATGGCTTCCCTTATCGCAATTTCATGCTTGTAAAAACCTTTGTAGTCCGCCGTGCCAGCCAAAGTAATTGCGTAGTTTTCCGGGTTATAAGTTTGCAAGTAAACCTTGCCTGCAAGTGCCGCGCGCCCTGCTCGGCCGGAAACTTGCGTTAGTAGCTGGAAGGTGTGCTCCCCTGCCCTAAAATCGCCCGCATGTAGCGACATATCCGCCGCAACAACGCCAACCAGCGTTACATTAGGGAAATCCAGCCCCTTGGCAACCATTTGCGTGCCAATAAGCACCTGCGCCTCGCCTTTACGGAAAGCATCCAGCACTTTTGCATGGCCGGTTTTTCCCTTGGTTGTATCTATGTCCATGCGCAAAACACTTACTTCGGGGAAAAGTGTTTTTACTTCTTCTTCAATTTTTTGTGTACCCATGCCATAGAGTTTAATATGTTTTGAATTGCACGCAGGGCAAATTTCCGGCAGGGGTACGCCTGTGCCACAATAGTGGCACAACATACGGTTTTTATCTTTATGATATGTATGATTTACCCTGCATTTTGAGCACTGGAGCACAAACCCACACCAGCGGCAAGATGCAAAGGAAGAAAACCCACGACGGTTTAAAAATAAAATAGCCTGTTGCCCAGCTTTAATTGTTGCCGCAAGTTCCTCTGCAAACTCTTCTGCAAAAAGGGACGCGTTGCCTCTTGCAAGTTCTTTACGCATATCGATTATGTGTACGTCGGGGGCGGTTTTGTTAATACGTTCGGGCAGTTCTATCAGCTTGTATTTTTTTTGCCCGGCAAAGTAGTAGCTTTCCAAAGAAGGGGTTGCCGAGCCTAGAACAACACTTGCACCGGTTAGTTCTGCCCGTTTTATTGCAACTTCTCTTGCGTCGTACTTTGGCGTAGTTTCTGAGTGATATGTATGTTCATGTTCTTCGTCTATAACAATAAGCCCCAAATTGGCAAACGGCGCAAAAATAGCGGAACGGGGGCCAATTACAAGTTTAATTTCGCCTCTCTTTGCCAGTTTCCAAATTTGAAAACGCTCTCCAGCTGTTAGTCTGCTGTGCGTCACCGCTACTTTTGAACCAAAGCGCAACGTAAACAGATTAACCATTTGTGGGGTAAGCGCAATTTCCGGCACAAGTACAATTGCGTCTTGGCCTTTTTTTATTACCTCTTCTATCACATGAAGATAAACCTCTGTTTTTCCGCTACCTGTTACGCCATGTAATAAAAAAATGCCGCCTTTTGAAATTTCTCGCACTGCAAACTCTTGGGCAGAAGTTAGATTTATCGTCGGTGCCTCGCCCTTTAACTCCTTGTTAACTTTGCGCTTTGTAGTAGGAAATTTGCCGTTTGCTTTTGAACTTGGGGTTATTGCCCGTATTGCAGCCGCCAAAGTACAGTAGTATTTTTCCTTCATCCATAATGCTAGCGAAAGCGTATCGCTTGTTAAAATGTCGAAATCATCTGCTACAGATACTATCGTTTTTAGTTTGGCGGGGTCGTAGTCCGCTGTATCGGTTACATCCACTACAACTCCAAAAATAGGTTTGTTGCCCATGCCAAAAGGGACGCAAACACGGCGTCCCACAGTAATGTCCATTGCTGGCGGTATTTTATAGTGAAAAAGACGGTCTACATCCGAATGCAAAACATCTATAGAGACTAGAGCGTAATACATATCATCACCAAACCCACGGCACATCATATTTATGGATATTCTCATCGGCCGTGATAATGGTTAACCCTTCGGCCATAGCCGTTGAAATAATCAATCTGTCGAATGGGTCCTTGTGGATTTGCGGTAGGGTTAATAGTCCATTCAAATAAAACCGCCTAACCGATAGGCTAAAAAAATTATTGGCATCAATAATTTTATAGAAACCTTCAAGTCCACCTTGAATATCTAATATCTCTTTACCCTTCAATAATTTAATTGCGATTTCCCACGCAGATGCAATACTAACGCATTTTACAGCATCGCTAAGAAGGATACTCTTTACATTTTCTGATAGCTTAGAAGGTTCCGACGCCATCCAAAGAATTACATGTGTATCCAACAAATATTTCATCGTCACATGTACTCCTCAAAATCATCAAGAGGCGCATCAAAATCATCAGACATAGTAATCTTGCCCTCCCAACCACCAAGCAACGCTGGTGTACCAACCATGATACTACTAAGGGTCATTGCAGCAGGCTGGATTATGCTAATGCAAGCCGGTTCTCTACGAGCGATTTGCTCCAAAAATTGATTTACAGCAGTTACCACATCCAGCCCCATATCATTAAAAACGGCTTGTGCTTGAGTTTTAATTTCATTTTTTATAGGTATCGCCAGCATTGCTTCTGCCACAAAAATACCTCCTCAAAACCATAGTCTATTCCTCTTCAAAAATGTCGTCTGTTTCCTCGGCATCTTCAAACAAGTCAAATTCCGGGGCATCTTCTTCTGCGTCGTCTGTGTCAACATCTGTTAGGCTTAAATCGTCGTCATCTGCAGTTTCAAAAACTTCCGTCTCATATATTTCGCCACTTGTGTCGTCTTCGTCTTCTAGTTTGTAGGTGCGGGCTGTTGTGTAATCGTCTTTTAAATCTTCACGCAAGTCGTCTTTGGAAAGAGCAGCTAAAGCACGATAACGCCCCTTGTCTTTAATCAAACGCTCGTAACCTTCGTCCATAATTTCGTCGTGTACTTTAACCCTAAGTTTACCTTCGCTTAACTCTTTTACCGCAATGGAAACAGCACGGTCGGTAGTGGCGTAAGTAAGTGGCTCGTGCCCGTCGGTTAATTGCCTTGCGCGCCTTGCGGCGGCTAACACTACTGTGTAACGGCTGGCTACACGGTTATCTACCTCGCCGCCCTTTTTGATAACGTCCATTAATTCTGAATAAGATGGTTGTAACATTTTTATATCTCCTTCCGGTTATTTATTATTTCGGTTATTTCTTGTACCGTTAACTGCACAACATTGTTAATTACAACGTGGTCGTACTTTTCCGTCAAACTCATTTCTTCTTGCGCTTTGACTAACCTTGCTTCTACCGTTTCCGGGCTTTCTGTATTGCGCCCGATTAAACGGCTACGCAATTCGTCCACAGAAGGCGGCTTTAGGAAAATAAGCAACGCCTCGGGCATTTTTTCTTTTACTTGCAATGCGCCCACAACTTCTATATCCAAAAGCACTACTTTACCCAAGGATATTTGATGCTCGATATACTTCCGTGGGGTGCCATAGAAATTGCCTACATACTCTGCATATTCTAGCAGATTGTCTTCTGCGATAAGTGCCAAAAATTCGTCCCGGCTTACAAAAAAGTATTCTCTGCCGTTTTCCTCGCCCGGGCGGGGCTTTCTTGTTGTGGCAGAAATAGAAAATACATAGTTATCGTCCCGCAACAGTTCTTTTACGATGGTGCCCTTGCCCGCGCCGGAAGGCCCGGATATTACAACCAGCATTCCTTTGCCCCCTCTATTCTATGTTTAAAACCTGCTCGTATATTTTTTCCGTTAACACTTTGGCTTCTATTATCGCGCTTGTGATGAATACATCTATGGCTTTTGCGCTTATTGTGTGGGTTTCGCGCTTTAGTTCTTTTACTGTAAATTCTAGCTCCCGGCCTATTGCACCGGACTGGTTTAGCCTGTCCGTTATTTGCTGCAAGTGGCTTTTTGTGCGCACAATTTCTTCGTTAATACACCTGCGGTTTACGAAGGAGCCTACTTCTGACACCAAAATTGCGATGTCCGGTTCCTCGTTAAAGCGGTCTGCGATTTGGCTTATGCGTTCCAGAATTTTTTCCGACTGCTCTTTTTCTACATCGGGCAGTCTTTTTTCTATGCTGCTTATAAGTGCGGCTAAACTTGAAACTTTTGTTCTTATATCTTCTACGGTTGCCATGCCTTCTGCCATGCGGCTTTTATTCAGTGCGGCAATAGCTTCATCCAGCGCTGCTTGCAATGTTTCCCACAGTTCGTTTTCGTTTGTGGGGGAACTTTGTTTGCTTGATAATTTAAAAATATCCGACCGCCCTGCAAGAATTTCCATTGCCTTTTGGCTGTCCAATTCTCCAAAGCTGTATCTTTCATTTAACGATTTAAGCCCTTCAACAAATGCATCTGCCAGTGCATAGTTAATTTCCAGCTTAAATTCTTCCACGGCAAAGTTTTCCACATGAATGGTTGCATGGATTATACCCCTTGTAATATCCGTTAGCAGCCTGCGGCGGATATTATTTTCAAAGGGGTCGAGCACAGACGGCATTCTTATAGAAATATCGGCAGAATTATCTCGCTTGTTTGTGGCACGTATTTCTACTTTAATTTTTCTGCTGTAGCGGGTGCATTCCCCGCTGCCAAAACCTGTCATGCTTTTTGGCATTTGGTAACCTCCGGAAACCCGCTTTCGGTGCATAAGCGAGTAAATTTTTTGTCAGACAAGGAGGCGCAAGCGCCGCATATACAGAAGAATCTGCAAGCTTGCGCCGACGCAGTATGGCGGGAAATTTACCGCTTAGGCGCCGGAATGGGGTTTCCGGAGGTTGCCACACTTAATATCTCCTTCGTCTATCTATAGTGTCCCAACGTTCCATACGGCGCAAACGCCTGTGCGTGGAAATTGCAAAGATTGTCCCCACTACTCCAAACACAGTGCCAAAGAAACCAAACCAGTAAGGCAACCCGCGCATTGTAAATATATTTGAGAAGAATATATCCATATAATAGTCCATATCGCTGTCGAATGTACGGGTTAACACCTGCCTGTCTGCCAAAAGAGGTGCAGAAAATAAAGTAGCATTGCCCATAGAATACGTTATGGTGCCCACTGCTTCATCTTCTTCTATAGGCGTGCGCAAAACTGTTTGGCCATAGTCGTCTTCCTGCGGCATAAACCTGGATGCATAAGATATTGCGCGCTGGATGGAATTGTACTCATCATCGCTTAGCAGCAAACTTGTTTGCTCCCGCATGAAAATATCCAGCGTATCAGATTCGCCAAGGCGAGGGTTGTTAATGAATACTGTTTCCACTAATTCGTTATTTGAACCCAAAGTACGGAACTGAAAATTCTGAAAACCGTGGTCTATGAGCATTCTGGTATCTACCCAGCGGGTGTCTTCCTGTGCTCTTAAAACAACAGATATAAGCGATAAATTGCCATTGTCTGCAAAACCCACAAAGCAGTGCCCGGCAGGTGTGGTAAAGCCTGTCCGCCCGCCTGTTACATGAGGGTGCCCAAGCGCCGCACCGGGCAACATTTGGTTTGTATTTCTAAAAGAAAGATTCCGGCTTTCCGAGCCATATGGAGGCGTGCGCCCTTCCATGCTATCGCCGTCAAAAGAGAGTGTTCCCGTTATTTCCATTAATATAGGGTTGTTTGCAAATTCGCGGGCGATAAGAGATAGGTCGTAAGCGGTGGTAAAGTGGAACTCGTTATGCAAGCCGTAGGGGTTGTTAAAGTTGCTGTTTTCTGCGCCCAGGGCACGGGATTTTGCGTTCATTAAAGTGGAGAAGCGGGGCTTTGCGTCGATATACTGCATGTCGCGCTCGCCTGTGGTGGTGCGGATAACTTCTAACGCAAGCACACGCCCAGATTCATTACTGGAGCGCATTAAAAATGCGTGTAACAGTACCCTTACGGTGATGGCTTCGCCTTCGATGTGAACACCGGTGGCAAAACCTGTGGGCATGTTATGTATCTCGGGGCCTACTACTATTACGGTGTCTAGGTCTAGGTGGTCCATAACTACGAGTGCGGTTAGTAGTTTAGTAGTGCTTGCCGGGAACATTTCTTCATGCATGTTGCGCTCGTACAGGATACGGCCGGTCGTTTGCTCTACCAGGATGGCGGCCTCGCCGTGCAGGGGGAGAGTTATGTTGGGGCTGGAAGGCAAATCCATGGGCTGCCCAGTGGGCGTTGTTGTTGATGCGTTTGCAGAAAATGACGGCGATAAAATAATAGTAGCGAGGATGCACGAGAAAATGAGTTTTCGCATGATACCACCTCCTTTGGGGAAAGGCTTGCGCCTGGTTCGTTACCAAGTCCACGATACTTCATATTTCTGAATATTTTCATCAATAGTTATGATGGTTAACCTCTCGGTAACTGCTGTAGCAATCAGTAATCTATCGAATGGGTCTTTGTGTATGAATGGTAGCGTTGAAAGCCCTTTCATATGGCATATGTGGCGAATCTTCAAAGTACCATATCAAGGCGTGCGTATCTAACAGATAGTCCACTACATGTACTCCTTCAATTCTTCGATCGGCGCATTGAAGTCATCTGTCATGCAGACTTTGCCCTTTAATAAGCCCCTTAACTCTGAAAGTGGGCGTTTTCCCGTATGTGCGGTTTCATCCTTATGTGCACCAGGCGGCATGAAATCAAGTATCGTAATTATGGCTTGGCTTCCCTTGGGAATAACTACAGGCTCGTATGGGACAAAAGATCCATCGTCGTAATACGCTCTATACGATTTAACTGCTTGCATAAAAAAGCCTCCTAACACATCGCCCTCACGAAACAAGCCCTGCAGCATATTCTTAGGCATTTTCTAAGAGTATAGCAAATCCGTAGGTAAATGCAAGAAAAGCACATAAAAAGCACGGAAATCAATTTTCAGATTAAGCAAAAAATAAATAATCTGCTTTTTGCTTGATTATCGCCGTTGCTGTTTCTTTTTGATAGTTTTTCCTGTTGAGCGTATTGTTTTACCGTCAAAGGAAACGGTATATCCTCTTACTCCATTCGGCAACAACGATTCTACCCAACTGATAACGCACTCGATCAACGATTTTGGGTTTAATTAGCATTTGTTTGGGTGTTTGAATATTGATTCCCGTGGATGGCAGGGCCAATATCTGGCAAATTGGCTGTATTTGTATTGGAAAAAGCGGGGGGGGGGCAAATTTCAAGAATTTGCTTGACAAGATTCGACAATTCTCTTAGTATCAAATAACTAGCACAGCCGCTTTGGCAGTGTACTATGATACAAGGAGGAACCACCATGGCAGGCCAAATACGCATGACTCCGGAAACCATGCGCACACGCGCAACCGAAGTACGCCACCAAGGCGAGACTTTTCAAGAAGTGATCACCCGTATGCATGGTATCATTACCGA
>Ga0123355_10001306_pt1 | contig 34778 bp, 33 predicted proteins | sample TergutEmb28metaG_3_FD_89872 | JGI IMG/M metagenome (GOLD analysis project Ga0123355, IMG submission 89872) | Embiratermes neotenicus P1 segment gut microbial communities from Petit-Saut dam, French Guiana - Emb289 P1 | ecosystem: Host-associated > Arthropoda: Insects > Digestive system > Gut ...
GCGGACTTCATTCGCCCTTCAATTTTTAGGCTGGAAACTCCCGACGCCACTAGTTTTGGGATATGCTCAATCAAACATAAATCCTTTGAGTTCATAATATATGTGCCCCGCTCGTTCTCATAAACTGGGAGATATTCTCCGGGGCGTTTTTCTTCCATTAAATGATATTGCCACCTGCAAGGCTGGGCGCAGTCGCCTTTATTAGAGTCCCGCCCTGTCATATAACTGCTTAGCAAACATCGTCCAGAATATGAAACGCACATTGCGCCATGGGCAAAGGCCTCCGTTTGAAATGTTTCGTCTGCTACGTGGTCGTTTATTTTACGTATTTCATCAAATGTAAGCTCCCGGGCAAGAATTACGCGGTGGGCACCGAGGTTTTTGTACATTTGGGCACTTTGATAGCTTGTTACGTTTGCTTGTGTGCTAATATGGACTTCTAAGTCGGGTATTTTACGTGCAATATCAAAAACGCCCAAGTCTGCAACAATAACTGCATCTGCACCGATATTTTTTAATTCTTGCAGATAGTCAGAAAGTCCATCAATGTCTGCATTATGGGCAAATATATTGACTGCTACGTACACCCTGACATGATGTGTGTGGGCGTATTCAATCGCTTTTATAAGCTCCGAGTTGTCAAAATTCTTTGTTTTTGCCCTTAGGCTAAATTGCTTGCCGCCAATATAAACTGCATCTGCACCATAGGCTATCGCAAATTGTAATTTTTCAAAATCTCCGGCGGGGGCCAGAATTTCAGGTTTTTGACCCTTATTTTTTAGGCTTGCCATAGAAAAATCCTCCTATAATCGCCAGCACAACAAACACCGCTAAGTATACCACCGCATGTTCCCAACTTCTTTGGACCAATGCAAAAGTCATAAATCCTGCGCCGCCAATTGCAATAATAGGCGCAGCAAAACGGTTAAACCAGTGGATGGTTTTATCTCTGTAATTACGCGCTATAAACCCGATAAAAATAGGAATCTGCAAAATAAAGAAAATCATATTATAAAAATCCGGCAAGAAAAACCAAAATGGGCTGCCGCCGGGTAAGCTGTACCAGCCATTATAGTTGCCATAGATAATCATTAGCCAAAGAAAGCTTACACCTACACATGTAACCATGCTGCAAACAGGTACGCCGGTTTTAGGGTCTAGCTGAACCATTCTATCCGGTATGGGGCCACGTCCGCGCCGTGCAAGCGCGTACAGCCCGCGGCTCATTCCCATGCAGCACATATTTAAAATACCCAAGCCGGAAATAATAACAAAAATCATAATAATATAGCTTGCATGATATCCAAATATATTTGCAAATGCGGCTCTTGTTGCCACCTGATTAAGTGCTGGGTTCATTAATGCGTATGGGTCTGCCGCGCTAACAACGCCAATAAAATACAACACGTAAATTACCATTACTAAAAAGAAGCCTAGCAGCAGCGCTACCGGAAATTTACGTTTGCTATCGTCCACTTCGCTATTAAATGCAATCGCTGCCTGCCAGCCATTATAAGCAAAGGCTGTTGCAAAAACCGCGCCCATAAAACCGGATCGGGTAACATTTCCTACTACAAATTCAGCCGTCTGTAAATACCCTGTTCCATCACCTGCAATGCGGGCAAGAACCACACCCATCGTGCCCATAAGGATCAACGGAATAACACGCAAAACGGTGGTTGTAGAATTAAACCTAATGGGTAGTTTGGGCGCAAGGTAGTTAAGGGCAAAAGTAATTACCATGTAAAATGCCGTCAAGAAAAACACAAATGCTGTGTTTCTAGTAGTCTCGTGGCCTGCTAAGGCGGCGGTAAAGCTGGCAGTTATCCATGCAATAATAGCATAACCTGCCGTTTGATACATGATGGCAAAAAACCAGCCAGCTAAGTAGCCAAATTTTTTGCCGACAACGGCCTCGGCATAGTCCACCATACCATGCACATTTTCATACTTTCGCGCTAGCACAGAGAACATATATACACAGGTGGCGATCGCTACGCCGCCTACTATCCAAGCAAGTACACCCATCCACATGTTGCCATCAACATATCTATATACGGTTGGGGGCTGCCAAAAAATCCCCGTTCCTACAATAAAGCCGATAACAATGCAAACTGTAACAAAAAATCTATATTGTCTTTTTAATATATTGTTGTTCATAGCCGCACAATCTCCATTTCATAAATATGTATACAAGGTCTTAGGAATAATTAAAAACCATGATATCACGGCATGTGATTTATCGTCAACCAGGGAGAATAATCGCCAACACCGCCAGGTGTATAGGGTATGACGCATAAAAGAACCATTTTAAACTTGGCCCACGCTTACCATTGTAAAGCCCTACCAGCAAAACAGGTAGCAGTGTTGCTGGAATAAGCATCCATGTAAGTATGGGAATATATCCAGCGTACCCAGTTAGTGCAAAACGAATAATGGCATTGTGTTGCCAGAGACATAACCCTGCCATAACCGCAATTTGCATACCCTTGGGTACATTGCCATTATTCGCTTGCCCAATCCAATACATACCAAATACAAATATCACGCCATAGGCGCCATAATCGCTGGAAAACAACGCTGCAAGCCACATAAATAAAAGCAGAGGTAACAGGGCAATAATACTAAAATTCGCTTTATTTATATATTTATAAGCTGAAATTGCAGCACCACCAAAAAACAGGGTATAAAAAATATTAGTATTTGCAAAAAAACTCACATTCTCAAAAGAGTCAACGCCACGCAAGGCTATTTGAAAAACAGGCTGGGATATCATTGCAAATACAAAAAGCCTTGCAAGAAATTTTGCAGGGCTTTTTGTATGTTTAAATCCTTCTGCCACAAGATACACATAAATAGGGAACGCAAGCCTTCCAATAACCCTAAATTCAAAGCCAAATTGGCCTGGGAAAACGACGCCCATATGGTCGATAATCATGGCGGTAAGAGCGATTATTTTTAAGGTGAATGCATTCATTTGTTCAAAACTTGCGTAAGCTTTGCAAACTGAAAAATACTCAGTGCCTCGCCACGGACTTTTGGATCAAGTTCGCAACTTTGCAAGATATTTGCAAGATCCTCCTTGCCATTTCCAAAACCGGCGCTGTCTAATGTGTTAACCAGTGTTTTTCGTCTATGATTAAAGGCGGCATGTATAATTTTAAACATAGCGTCTTTATTAACATCCACACGTGGCTTTTCTAAAACATTCAAATGCACAACAGCAGAATCTACGGCAGGCCGGGGCATAAAGCAATTTACTGGCACATTTGCAGCGATGGTAACATCTGCATAATACTGCACAGCAAGGGTTAGGGACCCATAGTCTTTAGTTCCGGGTTTCGCCGCCATGCGCTGTGCTACTTCCTTTTGTATCATTACAGTTATAGATTTAAATGGAAGCCCACTCTCAAGCAAATACATAATAACTGGCGTTGTTATATAGTAAGGGAGATTTGCCACTGCCTTAATATTCATGTTTTCATAAACAGCAAGGATTTCTGGCAAATTAATGCGTAAAATATCACCCTGTATAATGGTTAAATGCGCTCCTGCAAATTGGTTTTTGAGTACAGGAATTAACTGTTTGTCCAGTTCAACTGCCACAACATGGCCTGCGCGGGTTAAGAGTCCTTGAGTTAGCCCACCAATTCCCGGGCCAATTTCTAAGATAACATCATGTGGCCCTACGTCTGCGGCATTCAAAATTTTTTGTAAAACATGGCCATCTACCAAAAAATGCTGGCCCAGCTTTTTTTTTGCAGCAAGGCCATGTTTTGCTACAACTTCGCGCACACCGGTTCGGGTTGTTAAATAATTATCATGCAAAATTTGTAACTCCTTCGTCGGAAGATTCCTGCGTAGTATAACATAGTACGCCCCTTTGTGGTAACCACAATTGCCTGTATAATTTTTTCGTGATACTATACTCGTGATACAAAATATTTTCTAAGTTATTAAGGATGTTTTTGCGCATTATAAAAATATAAATATTAAGGAAACTAATCATGCTAAATATCATACTGCCGCCTGTTATGGGCGGCCTTATTGCTCTATCAACGAACTGGCTTGCTATAAAAATGCTATTTCGCCCTCATAAAGCAAAATACATTTTTGGCCTAAAGCTGCCGTTTACACCAGGGTTAATTCCAAAAGAGCGCGCAAAACTTGCCAAAAAGCTTGCAGAGGCAATTAGTACACGACTGCTAACGCCAGAAGTTTTAGCTGCAGAATTAACAAACTTCTCTACATGGCAGTTTCCCAATATAACAATAGGGGAAGCGCTTGCTACGATTGGTATTGAAAATCCAACGATAATGCTTGAGGCGAAACTAAAAGAAATGGTCGACACTATGTTTCCAAAAATTCTTTCAGTGTTAACCTCTGTACAATTGCCAGCAGAATTTGATGAAAAACTCGCTGAGATAACCTATAAAATAATAGACGAGAATGTTGGCACCTTGGCAAGTATATTTATCTCCAAAGAAAAAATTTATACAAGTATAAAAACCAACACTTTTGAATACTTAGTAAGCCCGGAAAATCATGAGTTTATAAAAGAAAAACTGCATGAGGGTATTGGGTTAATTCTCTCACATGAGATATCTCATAACGTTATAGAAGAAAAATTAGCATTAAACATACAAAATATATTTGTCTCTTTTCAGCATGCACAAAAAGAAAAACACGCGGTTTCCCACGTGTTTGAAAAAATAATATTGCATATCGCTAAAAGCATACCTATCGCAACGATGATAGAGAATAAACTAAACAGCTTTGAGGTTTCTGAAGCCGAAGATTTGATTTTAACTGTTGCAGGGCGCGAACTTAAGTTAATAATTCTACTCGGCGGTGTTTTGGGATTTCTCATCGGCGGCCTTATGGTTATCGTTTAAGCTGTTGGCAACAGGTGCTGTCTCTAAATTTGCCCTGTTTGCCTTTAAATACTCATTAATCCCATATCCCATGCCAAGGAGGACAAAGAATACCCCGGTAGAGCCGATGGTGCTATCCGTTGCCATGCTAGACATAACAAACCCACTAACACCGGCTAAAAGTCCTAATCTTAATCCATAAACAAATATCGGCTCACCTTTAGACTTTATTAAGCCTATAAAAGTTACAAACAAATAATGTGCAAACAATCCATATAAAGCGATTGCAGATATTCCACCTGTAGAAATCCATGTTTGAATAAATATATTATGCGCCTTATCTACTATTTGGAATGGGTTGCGAAACGCCAGATTTAACCCGGACATATCATGGTTAGGAAATACATTTATAAAAGCATCGGGGCCACTACCAATTATAGTACGGCTTGGCATTAACGGAAACGAACGCGACCATATATATCCACGGCTAGATCCCCATGTTTCGCGGCCTTCAAAGCCCCATGCCGGTACAGCTTGAGATAAATCAACTCTTGCTTCATGTTCTATGCGCCGGGTATACCCATATAGGCGTCCATTTTCTAAGGTTAAGATAAATCCTTCTGATCTGTTTGGTCTTAATGAAACTATAAACATCGTGCTGCCACGAGATATCGTTACACGTCTAAAACCCGGAACAGCAAATGTATACATAAGTGTTCCATCTTCTGCCTGTGCAAGATCTTCGATGGGAACTTCCTGCCCATACCCATCGCGAACAGTTACCCAATTATGCAACTCGTTAGTATCTATTGTATGCACAGTTAACGAAAAGACCCTATCGGTGCCCTGATAAATAACCATCGTATCGCCTAAAAACACAGCTCTGTCTGTTATCTCACTTTCTGCCACCGCAGCCGCTTCAAGACGAGAAAGCAAAAACGTAATACGTTCGTTTAGTGGTGGCACAAACAAAACTGCAAGGGTAATTAACACAACAACAGCACCCGACATAATTCCGATTCTGTTTAAAATAGCTTTATTTGCTATGTTTTCGCGTTTTACCATTATATATACAAATCTACATATACAAGTAATTATAATGGCGGCAACTGCTGCGGCAATGCCAATAAGACCACCTAATGATCCACTTGCAAAAACACCAACAAGCATTAATGCTCCACCCAAAAGAATTGACCACTTTATATAACTTTTGCCATCATAAACAATGCCTACAAGCAGTAAAATTGGTGCGACCATAGCGGTGTATTTGCCAAAAGTATTCGGGTTAAATAATGTGCCGTGTGCAATGGTAAAAACGGTGCCAATTTCTGAAATGCCTGTTCCGCCAACAATAATCATAGCCGCAAGGCGTGTATTAAAAAAGTCGCGCCCAACAAGCTGTCCGGCACCAATAGCACCCATTAAAATAGAGGAAAATGCAAGTCCCCACAATATGGGCTTGGTGTATTTTGGGTCTTGCACATAAAACATTGCAGCTATAAACGCGATAAAATAAACGATCCACATAAGTGCCCCTTCTGCACGATGGATTGTACCAAACCAGGCCGTATGGGGATAAGGCGACGCGATGGCGGAAATAATCACAAATACCAAGTAGATAACCGATAAAATAATAGGTGCGCGCCGGAAAATAGATTTGAAATCAGGCAATTTGCCTCCAAGAAACCAGCCACTCACACAGAAGAATACAATGACTAATGCTGGAACAACCAGATACACGGCCTTCCATATTGTAAATACATCTGGATGGCTAGTATGTGGAAATAAAAATTCCAAATCTGGAGATGTTGTTCGCATTGTAAAACGTAAAACAAGGGGCATGATACCGACTATTACTGCAAGCATTACACCATATAATTTATCGATATTTGACATAGTGTTTGCAGCACGCATATTTCTTTTTTTTCGGCTAGACATAATTCACTTCCTTTGACATAATTAACATACAGACAATTGACCTGAAAGCACCTCAAGCGACCTGCAAGAACGCAGTTAAAGCCCTGGGTGTTGGCGTCACTTTCGGTTGTTTTTAAGATAAACTGCTGTACTTCAAATACATTGTACATTATTGAAAGCGTGGTGTAAACATGCGTATATTCTGGAAGCAATTATTACTTCACTTGGGCACACTTATTATTAGCTTTTTAATACTTGCCCTTGTGTTGGCACAAGGCATACGCAACTTTTTAACCGAACAAAAATTACGAGAACTCACCCAGCTTGCACAGCGTGTAGCAGTTTCTATGGAAAACTTTACAGTGCATGGTATTTTCAATTGGCATTTGCTGGCCACAGAAATTATGAATATCTACCAATATACAGATGCAATGGTTATGATAATAGACAGCAATTACGAAATTGTAATACCTATTGGTCTTGAAGAAATAATTGAATGGGAGGAGCTATCACCACTTATGCAAGGGGAAACCGTTGCTGTTTTTGGCACCGCAAACCAGCCCGAACTATCAAGGCTTTTAATTGTAGGTTACCCCTTTTGGTTTGATGACCAAATTGCAGGGGCCGCATTGGTTGGTTTTTCTATGGTAGAGCTTGAAGACGCTATTTCGGAAATGTATCGGATAACACTTATTGCCCTTGCAGGTACAGGTGCATTTGCATTTATACTTATTTATATATCAAGCAAAACAATTAGCAGCCCTCTTCGCCAAATGAACGAAGCCGCCAGCGTAATTGCCGGAGGGGATTTTGACAAGCGCATTCCCATCCACAGTAGTGACGAAGTTGGTGAGCTTGCGAGCCAATTTAATCGCATGGCAGAAAGTTTGCAAGCACAAGAACTTTATCGCAGGGAGTTTATCGCTAACTTGTCTCATGATATGCGCTCTCCGCTTACGTCCATGCACGGTTTTTTAACGGCTTTTAGCGATGGTACAATCCCACAAGAAGCGCAGTCACATTATTTAAATATTATAATGGATGAAAGCGAACGGTTAATAAAACTCTCTAATAATATTTTAGATCTCTATCGCATACAGGATGCAGAAATAAAGCTTTCTGAGACACAATTTGATATTAACGATTTAATTCGCAAAACTATTTTAGGTTTTGAAAAACGCGCTTTGGATAAGCGTATTATGATCACCAGCCATTTTGCACATCCTCGGGATATTGTGTTTGCTGACGAAGAAAAAATACGCCGGGCCATATACAACCTTGTAGACAATGCAATAAAATTTACGGCGGAAGATGGCGAAATTACTGTAGAGACCACTGTAGATACTGCAAATGAAAAGGTTTTTATATCTGTAAGCGATAATGGGTGCGGTATGACCGAGGATGAACAAAAGCGCATATTTGACCGCTTCTACAAAGGAGATCCTACGCGTAATGAAGATAAAATGGGCAGTGGCCTTGGTCTTTCCATTGTAAAAGAGTTTATTCGGGCGCATGGGGGGGCAATTGCTGTAAAAAGCGAAGAAGGCAAGGGGTCGGTCTTTACATTCGCATTAAAATTGCATAATTAGTGATGCTGTGAACCTTTTCGGCCACATGGTTAATATTAACTTTTTATTTGACACCGTAAAATAAAAAAGTTATTATGTTAAATACGCCCGAAGACCAGTTCTAAAACGGTTTACTTTAGAAGGTCAAAAGGCTTAATATATAGGAGGTGTAATGATGCTAACGGCAGTATTGTATATTTTAACTGCCGCTGTAGCTGGTTGTTTTGGTTTTTTCGCTGCTGTAATGTATTTCAAAAAAGTTTCCGAAGCCAAAGTAGGTTCTGCACAACAACAAGCAGATAACATTATTGAGGAAGCCAAGCGTAGTGCTGAGGCGCGCGCGAAAGAGATGCTACTTGAAGCAAAAGAAGAAAGCATCAAAGCAAAGCATGAAGCGGAGAAAGATGCGAAAGAGCATAGGAGCGAGTTGCAGCGTTTAGAAAAACGTTTATTGCAAAAAGAAGAAACGCTAGACCGTAAAGTTGAAAGAGCCCAAGAACGTGAAGAGAGATTTAAGCAAAAAGGCGAAGATTTAGATGCAAAAAAAGCCGAAGTTGAAAAAATCATAGGCGAGCAACAAAAGGAGCTTGAGCGCATTGCAAGAATGACAGCAGACGAAGCCAAAGATATATTGGTTGCTGCCATAGAGCAAGATGCAAGAATAGAAGCCGCTAAGCGACTTAGAGATATTGAGCAACAAACAAAGGCAGATGCAGATAAAAAAGTAAGAGAAATTTTAGCAAGTGCCGTCCAGCGCTGTGCCGTAGACCACATTGCAGAAAGTACAGTTTCTGTCGTCAGTTTGCCGAGTGATGAAATGAAAGGACGCATCATCGGTAGGGAAGGGCGGAATATACGCGCAATTGAGTCACTTACAGGCATTGATCTAATCATTGATGATACACCTGAAGCGGTTATACTTTCTGGGTTTGACCCAATGCGGCGAGAAATAGCCCGCCTAGCACTTGAAAAGCTGGTTGTAGATGGCCGTATTCACCCTACACGTATTGAAGAAATGGTTGAAAAAGCCAGCAAGGAAGTAGAGCAGCAAATTAAGGAAGAAGGAGAAGCCGCAACTTTTGAAACAGGCGTTCATGGTATTCATCACGAACTAACACGCCTCTTAGGCAAAATGAAGTTCCGCACAAGTTATGGGCAAAATGTGCTAAAGCACTCTATTGAGGTGGCCTATTTATGCGGTCTTATAGCCGCTGAGCTGGGTGCAGACGTAAAGCTTGCAAAACGTGCAGGTTTATTACATGACATTGGTAAAGCAATTGATCATGATGTTGAAGGTTCCCATGTATCCATTGGTGCTGCATTATGTAAAAAATACAAAGAATCTCCGCTTATTGTAAATGCGGTAGAATCTCACCACGGAGATGTTGAAGCCACCAATATAATCTCTATTATTACACAAATTGCAGATGCAATTTCCGGTGCCCGTCCAGGTGCCAGACGAGAAACATTAGAATCTTATATCAAGCGCCTTCAAAACTTGGAGGCAATTGCAGACAGTTTTGCTGGAGTAGAAAAATCATTTGCAATCCAGGCTGGCCGGGAACTGCGCATTGTTATAATACCGGAAGCCGTGAGTGATGCAGAGTTAACATTGCTGGCACGAGATATTGCAAAACGTGTAGAAACCGAACTGGAGTATCCGGGGCAAATTAAAATCAGTTTAATCCGCGAAACACGCGCTATCGAATATGCGAAGTAGAGATAAATAAAAGCCCGCATTTGCGGGCTTTACTTTTGGGTTTAATTAGCAGCCAGAGTCTTCAAAGCTGTCGCATTCCGTTTCACGTTTTTCATGAGGAGTTGCACAAGAATTGCCAACTTCAATCGTATCTAAACAGCAATTGTTTGCTTGGTTATTGTGCTTGCAGCTTTTAACGCAGCATTTAATATGGGGGTTAATCATGGTTTTACCTCCTTTTTATTTTTAAATAGGGTTCTGCCTCAAACCCTCTCGTAAGCTTCGCTTACTGGCCCTCTCGCACGCAAGCGTGCTGGCTGGGTGGCCCAGTGCTATCGCACTGCCGCCTTCGGCGGCGTATTTCGGGCGGCCTGCCGCTTTACGGCACCTGCTACGCAGGAGTTTGCCCTGCCGCTGGGCAAAGCCCAGCTACGCTTCCTTCGTGTTCGCTTCGGGTATACTCAGTATTTTCGCTACGCGAAAACGGCTCTTTGAGTCGCCCGCCTTCTTGCGGATACATGTTGTACGTGCAAATAGTTTTCATAAATTATTCTTGTCACCAGTAAGTTTGCCCGAAAATTTGGGGATTATTCTAAAAACATAAATCCTGGACGGCAACTTGCCGTCCACGACTTTGCAGTTTGCAAAAAGAGGAGAAAACAATGGACTTGAAAAATCATATTCGTGAAATACAAGACTTTCCGATACCTGGTATTTTATTTAGAGATATTACTACGGTGTTAAAAGATCCGGCTGCGCTTAAAAGCGCGATTGACGCAATGATGCAGCTTGCAAACGGCTTGGAATTTGACACAATTTTAGGGCCGGAATCTCGCGGGTTCATTTTTGGTGTGCCAATGGCGTATAACATGGGTAAGGGGTTTGTACCTGTGCGTAAAGCAGGAAAATTGCCGGGAGAAGTTTCCGCAAAAGAATACGCACTAGAATACGGCACCGCTACGATAGAAATACATCGTGATGCAATATCCCCTGGGCAACGATTTATTATTGTGGATGATCTTTTGGCAACAGGTGGCACAGCGAAAGCCGTTGCAGAATTGGTTACAGAAATGGGCGGTATTGTAGTTGCGCAATTGTATTTTATAGAATTAGAAAACCTGGATGGCCGCGCTGTGCTTGAAGGGTCCGATGTGCGTACAGCAGTTTCGTATAATTGAAAATAAATACTAATCAGATGTCATTTATCTAGGGCGTGCTCATTAATAGGAGCGCGCCCTAATCAGTTTTTTTATTTTTGCAAATATAATAACTTAAAAGTATGAGCAATAAAGCGGTAGTACTGCTTGCCATTAGCAATACGCTCATTAAATTATTCATTTGCAGCTCTTTCTACAACGTTTAAAAACACGTTGTCCATATTTCCTTTCTCCAATCAACACAGTATTACAACACCAAAACAATAACCTGTAACTTTTCTAAGGTAAGCTGCAAAAAAGGCAAGTATGATTCATATTGCCCTATCTTCAAACATTGCGCTATAATGCTTGTGTGTTAAAAAATTAGACTAAGTCAAAGGACGTGCTCTTATGAAAATGACATTCAGGTGGTTTGGAGAAAACCATGACCCAATCAGTTTAAGCGACATTAGGCAAATCCCTGGTATGACAGGTGTCGTAACCAGCTTGTTAGATATGCCGGCAGGTGAAGCATGGCCGGAAGACCGTATAAAAACCACAAGGGAAAAAGTTACAGCGGCTGGACTGGAAATGGAAGTTATCGAAAGCGTAAATGTTAGCGAAGATATAAAACTTGGCGGAGCTGCCCGGGATAAGCACATAGAAAATTACATTATAACAATGGAACGCCTTGCAAAATACGGTGTAAAATGCATTTGCTATAATATGATGCCGGTTATAGACTGGGCCAGAAGCAATTTGTATTATGAATTGCCGGATGGTTCAAACACAATGAAATATGATGCTAAGGCCATGGCGGGAATAACTCCCGAAGCCCTTGCCGCCCAGTATGCAAAAGAATCCGGAATGTTTGAGATGCCCGGCTGGGAGCCAGCGCGCATGAAAAAAGTGAACGAGGCGATAAAAGCCTACGAAGGAATGACCACGGATGATTTCTACGCAAATATGAAATACTTCCTTGACGCAATCATCCCCCATGCGGAAAGGCTTGATATTTTAATGGGTGTACACCCGGATGATCCGCCACAGCCAATTTTTGGTCTGCCGAAGCTCATAATCAGTCATGAAAATATTCGCAAATATCTTGATCTTTACCCAAGTAAGCATAATGGCTTAAGTCTTTGTACTGGTTCGCTTGGCGCACGGAAAGGTGCGGATATTCCAGCCATGATACGAGAATTTGGCGGGGAAGGCCGTATTCACTTTACGCATATAAGAAACCTCCGTTTTGAAAATGAAACAGATTTTTATGAATCTGCGCATTTGACTTCTATGGGGTCTCTTGATATGTATGCAATTATGAAAGCATACCATGACACAGATTTTAAAGGCTGGGTCAGACCCGACCATGGTCGCATGATTTGGGATGAAACCACCAAAAAAGGCCGCCCGGGATATGGCTTGTATGACCGCGCGTTAGGTGCTACGTATTTGCAGGGACTGTGGGAAGCGCTTGAGCGCGCATAAAGGAGATGCCCAACATATGAAACTTAACTTAAACGGCATCAACAATTTACCTCCTTCTTACAAGATTCCAAACTTTGATATTTCGGCTATGGTTGCCCGCACAAAAAAAGCCCCAACATGGCTACACATTGGGGCGGGTAATATTTTTCGCATACTAATGGCAGGTGTGCAGCAAGACCTGCTAAACAATGGCCATGCGGATACAGGTATAATCGTATTTGAACCTTATGACGAGTCAATTATACCTCTGGCATTTATCCCCCACGATAATTTGACATTAGCCGTCACCTTGCATGCAAATGGCGCTGTGGACAGGCAGGTGATCGCAAGCATTGCAGATGGATTTAGTCACGATTTGCCTTCTCTGTGTCAAGTAGTAATAAATCCGAGCCTGCAAATGGTAAGCTTAACCATTACCGAAAAAGGGTATTCTACCGACCATATATGCTTGAAACCGAGCTTTGCAATCACTGCAATCGAACTTGTAACTGCTGCCCTGTTCCATCGATTTCAGCTCGGCGCAAAGCCTATCGCTCTTGTTAGCATGGACAATTTTGCCGAAAATGGAGCGCATCTAAAAAAAGCGGTTGTCACCGTAGCAACCGCATGGGAAGCAAATGAAAAAATTCAAACTGGGTCTTCACAATTAGCTGGATTTACGGATTATGTAAAATCGCTCTCCTATCCGTGGACCATGGTTGATAAAATAACCCCGCGCCCATCGGAGGAGGTCGCAAAATTGCTGGCAGCAGATGGCTTTGACGATGTGGCTATCCACAAAACACCCAAAAACACATTTGTGGCATCTTTTGTAAACGCAGAATCTCCTGAATATCTCATAATAGAAGATAGCTTTCCAAATGGCCGTCCACCTCTTGAAAAAGCCGGAGTTTACATGACAGACAGGGAAACTGTACGCAAAATGGATCAGATGAAGGTTTGTGCCTGTCTAAATCCACTGCATACCGTACTTGCAATCGGAGGAATGTTGTTAAACAAATCGACAATTGCAGACTGTATGAAGGATCCTCGACTAACCAAACTGCTATGTAGGGTTGTGGATGAATTAATGCCAACCGTAGTGAACCCTGGCATTATAGACCCAAATGATTTTTTAAGGGAAGTCCTTACAGAGCGCTTCCCTAATCCCTTCATACCTGACGAACCTGCAAGAATTGCCTGTGACACATCCCAAAAAGTACCGGTACGTTTTGGCGTAACATTAAAATTACGCAAGGACCGAGATCTGCCTTGTGCCAATCTGGAAGGCATACCTCTATTCATCGCACTTTGGCTGCGTTATCGCATAGGGCTTGATGACACCGGCGCACCAATGGAACTAAGCCCTGATCCAAGATTGCCTGAGACGCTAAAAGTTTTGGATGGCTTGCAGTTTGGTGAAAAAGTTAATCTCAAGCCAATTCTTTCAGATAAAAATCTTTTTGGCGTAGATTTATATGCGGCGGGGCTTGGCGAAAAAATTGAAGCATTGTTTTATAAATTATCTGCCAATGCCTGGGCCGTGGCAGATAATTTGGCTACTTAAACTCAATTTCGCGTATATCATCATTCCATCTGATGTACATTTCATTAAATTCTTTTTCAAAAAATAATCGGCAATATTGCACAGTTTCATTAGAGAATACTTCATTAGGCTGTGCCATAAGGGCGGCAGGGTTACACCAAAAATGCTGTCCTTTTTCAAATTCGGGAATCAGTTCGCCACTATATGTTTGGGTTTTGTACAAAAATACCAGATATTTATCGCCAGTATCTATGTTATCCCAGTGTACAACACCGCATGACTCTAAATTGCTTATGTTGAGGCCTGTTTCCTCTTTTATTTCGCGTATGGCACAATTGTGAAAATTTTCGCCAGGATCAGCTTTGCCGCCAGGGAAGCTGTATCCTGGCCATTTTTTTGTGCGGTTTTGCACTAAAACTTCGCTTGTGTTGGGGTTTTGTATCATTACCATAGTGGTTAGTTCAACGTTCACTTGTAATTCTCCTTTAGTAGAATATACCGTAGTTCATCAAAATGCTTATCCAATTGCTTGGCGTGATAAACACCATTTCTAACAAATGTAAATCCGCATTTTTCTATTACCCGCCGGCTTTGGTTATTTTCAACAAAATGCTCAATAGAAAATGCCTCAAGGCCAAGGTTTTTAAAGCCATAGTTCATAACTGCCTTTACGGCCTCTGGTACTAGACCTTGCCCCCAATAATCTTTGGAAAGTACGTAGCCAATATTTTTTGCCCGCAAATGATTGTACTTTTCTTCTCTATTAAGCCATGAATTATGCACACCGAGTGAACCGATTACCCTGCGATCGGCCTTATGGAATATTGCAAAAACATCCTTGTTATCCAAAAATGCCTGTAAAATTACCTTAGATGTTTCTATTGACTTGTGATATGGCCAGCCAGCCATTTCTCCTACACCTGGAATAGATGCGTAAGCATAAAAATCATCCAAATCCGATTCTTCAAACGCTCGTAAAAGCAAGCGATCCGTTTCGATTATAATATTGGTCACGTCTATTGGAAAGTCCATTTGCAAATCATCTCCTTTTGGCCTGCATTATATCATGCAAAACATGTTATTGACCAATGCACATTTCAAGCACCAATTATTATAGTTGCCTATTACCTTGATTAGCCTATTAAACATTGATATACTTTACCAAATGTGTATTATGTGTTTTGATATGTGCCTAATAACTAACAATATGGAGGAAGAATTTATGCAAATACAAAAAATCACAAACAGAAATGTAATTTTTACCGCAAATGAAAATGCAACAGGCACAGTAAACACGGGGATTATCCGTGGTAAAGCTTATAATTTTATTATCGACACTGGGACAGGTGGAGACTTTGCAAAAGCCATGATTGATTATTTATCTGAAGATCCTCTGCCGATAGTTGTGATCAACACCCATCATCACTGGGATCACGTTTATGGCAATTGGATGTTTGAGGGGCGGCCAATTATTGCACACAAGCTTTGTGCGGAGCTTTTAGACAATGACTGGAATAAAAAAATGGCTGAAGTAAAAGCGCGTGGCGCAATTTTTCTTGGAGAAGTAAATAAACATTTACCTCACAAGTTAATTGACACACCGCTCCACTTTCCTGATGATGGTGTGCTGATTTTTCCAAACCCTGGGCATAGTGCGGACTGTATTAGTGTTTTTGATGAAATTGATAAAGTGTTATACCTTGGCGACAATTTCGGTATTGGGGAAGATAAAAGGTTTTATTATTGGGGGTACGAGCTTACAGAAGCGGATAGATCCGCTACCGAAGAAGCGATTAGCGCTAGATATAAGGCCAGCTTTTTTGCAATGATGAAGCTTTTAAACAAGTATGACTATGAATCTGCAGTAGTTTCTCATGGTGGATGGATAAGCCGTGGGGATTTTACGGCATTAGAAGAAGGCTTGGCAGAGTAAGGACTATTGTTATTGAGCGAGGAATCCGCAATGCGTACAGAACCGGAAATATTAAACCTGATAATAGATGTTGCAAAAGAAGATGAGCGAATAAGAGCAGTGCAAATGCAAGGTTCACGCACTAATCCTAATGTGCTGCCTGACTGCTTTCAAGATTTTGATATTTGCTATTATGTCAAGGACATAGATTCATTTATCGAAAATAAAAATTGGATTGATGTGTTTGGCAAAAGGCTTATGCTCCAATTTTTAGAGGTAAGCGACAGCATTTTTCTTTATTCTATGTTGTTTACTGATGGTAATCGGATTGACTTAGTTCTTCTTCCTGAAAAGACGTTTGAGCAGGGTGTAGGGGGGAATGAAGATGATGAAGCTGTTTGGCTATATACAAAAGATGATCTATTTAAGCCGCGGCCGCCTGCCACACATGCAAGGTACAATATAAATCCGCCAGGCAAAAAGGATTATCACTTAGCAATAGATTTTGGTGGAACACTCAAAATGTAGCGAAGGGGATTTTTCGCAAAGAATTGCCGTATGTAATGTATTTCTTAAATACAGGCATGCGAGATGAATTTAATAAAGTGATAGAGTGGTATATAGGCCAAAAAAATAATTATTCCGTTTCTGCCGGAAAATATGGAAAATACTTTGAATCTTATCTTGATGCGCGCCAATTTGATATGGTTCGCATGTCATATGCGAATGGGGACTATGATGATATATGGAGGGCGTTATTTGTCATGTGTGATTTGTTTCGAGAATTGGCAGTGGAAGTTGCTGAGTATAATAAGTTTGAATATCCAACAATGGATGACAAAAGTATGGCTTATTATTTGAAACATACAGTTTGGAAAATTAATAAAAAATTGCCATTATGTTGACTGACTGGAGATGTGCGGGTATAATGGCTAATATTATCCTAGGATAAGAGGGGAGATGCTGATTATGATCAGTACTATAAAAACAAATATTAAGAAGTTTCCAAATTTGCCGAGGCGTTTTGCTGCAATTGCGCTTGCTTGTGTTCTTATCATTGGTGTTAGTATTACTGCGGGCTCATATGAATATGGTTATACAAACGATACAGCAGAGTATCCTCAATATGAAGATGTACATGGTGACGATTCGAATGTAGCCTATGGTGATGACTATTATAGTGAATCCTCTCCGGAAAATGATGATGACTACGCTGATAGCGATGCCGGCGAAGGGGATGATGATTCTGATTATTATCCTGATGGCTATCTGGGTACAGATGGCGATTACGGTGATAGCGACTATTCCACAGTGCCTGGCGATTTTGATGATTCGGATATCATGTATCTTGTAGCGCGGCGCATAACGGTTGCTGCAATAAATGTCGATAGTTACGTGATGGTAAATGTGGAAATAGCTATTTACGATAATAGCGGCAGCTATGTAATAAGTGGTATTACCGATGAGTATGGAGAAGTTGGATTTTACTTATACGAGGGCGGTTATGTAATTATAGTAACACATGAAGATTATTTGCCTGATGAAATTGACGTTGATGTTACCGACGATGAAATTATAATAGTCATATTGCAAGCTTTGCCCGATGATTCAGAAGCCATTGATCCTCCTGATCGTGGCCCTAGCTCTCATTATTATGTAACCCTTAGCGGGCCAAATAGGCGTTGGAGCGGCAGGCGCGGAGAGAGAGCCGGTGAACCTAACAGCGAACCAAGTAGAGTGATATCTTTCGAAAATATGTATGACTATGACGGTTATATTGTAGTTAATTTTACTATTGGGGAAGGCGCGACCAGAGATTATGTTATAGCTGACCATGATCCATATTATTGGGCATTGGTTGAGCTCGATGTTGACGAAAACAATCTGGTTACAATTTCCTTTAGGCATTCGGCCAAGATTTATGGTGTGGTCGCAGATGCAGATACAGGTGCAGGCATTGTAGATGCGATGGTAACACTGTTTGATGGCAATGATACTGTTGTTGTTACAACAAATGCAGATGGATATTTTGAATTTGCTGAACTGTATATAGATGCTGATTTTAGGATTGAGGTAAGTCATCCGGATTTCTTCGGTGGTGAGGACTCTGGCACAGTAGTGCGTGGTGGAAATCGGGCTAATGTAGAGCTTAGTGCGAGATAGTAAAAAATTAAAGCAAAACAAAAGCCTCGCAATGTGCGAGGCTTTTGTTTTATTTGTTAGATTTTTGGTGTAGCATTTTCAAGCCATGTTTTTTCTTCATCGGTTAAAAACGGTGCAAGTGTGTTTCGTACAGTATTGTGGTACTCATTCACAAAATCTTTTTCTTCTTGGGTTAGCATGTTTGGATTTACGCCGCGCAAATCATATGGGCAGCAGGTTAAGGTTTCAAAGTTTAGAAAGGTGCCGTATTCGTTTTTACATAATTCTTTTACTGCAATAATGTTTTCTGTGCGTATACCATACTTGCCTTCTTTGTATAGGGCTGGTTCGTTTGATGCTAACATGCCGGGGACTAGCTCTACTTTGTTTTGCCTTATTGATATGCCGTGAGGCCCCTCATGCACGCAGAGGCAATAACCGATGCCATGACCTGTGCCGTGGCCGAAGTTTTGCAGATCCTGTAAAATTGGTTGCCGTGAAATTAAGTCAAGTGCATTACCTGTTGTGCCAGGTGTGAAAACGGCACGAGATAATGCAATATGCGCTTTTAACACAAGTGTGAAGTCGTGCTTCATTTTATCAGTTAAATTTCCGACAACAATTGTGCGGGTTGTGTCTGTTGTTCCATCTAAATATTGCGCGCCTGTGTCAATGAGTAAAAACCCTTCTGGTTGTATGGTTGCGCCATCGCCTTTTAGGCGATAGTGGGCCATTGCACCATTTGCCATGTATCCCGAAATAGTTTCAAATCCGTCGCTTAGATAATGGTCTTGCTGTTTGCGCAGCTCTATTAATTTTTCTACTACGTCATTTTCTGTGAGTGTTGTGCCATTGTTTATTGCATCGTCAATCCATTTAAAGGCTTTTGTCATTACCGCGCCTTCTCTAATATAGGCGTTTCTTGAGTTTGAGAGCTCTATTTCAGACTTTATGCCTTTTAAATGGGCAAGTATATCATCGATATCACATTTCTGTTCAATTTTTTGTGGAATGGAATCTGCCAGCAGCACGTTGGTTTTGTCTTTGTTAAAATATACTGTGCCTAATGGCGGCAGGGCTTTCACTGCGTCAGCTATAGCGCCATAATCTTTAATGGAAAACCCTTGGCATGTTAATTTGCTGGCAATTTCCTCTATTTTTTTATTGTCAATAAAAACGAATGCATCTGCTTTTGTAATGAGAACAAAGGCATACACCAAAGGTGTGTTTTGAATATCCCAGCCGCGTATGTTAAGTAACCATGCAATATCGTCCAGTGCTGTAGCAATGTAGGTATCGATATTTTGTTTCTGCATTTTTGTGCGTAGGTTTTGGAGTTTATCTGCTGCGGATAATCCTGCAAATTTTGGCAGATGCTCAAATGCTGGTAAATTGGGTAGTGCTGGACGGTTAGCCCATAGGCTTCCGACTAGGTCTGTATTGTATGCGTATGTGAACTTATCGCCTTTTAGCGTTTCTTTTAATTCATCAAAATTGGCGGCAGACATTGTATTTCCATCAAAGCCTATTTTTGCGCCATTTGGAAATTTGTTTAGTAAAAATTCCTGATAGGTTGGCACTTTTGGTTGGCCTATTTTGTACAAGTCAAATCCGGTACCGTTTAGCTCTTCTGCGGCTTGGATAAAATATCTTCCATCTGTCCAAAGGCCGGCGTCGTTATGCGTAATAACTGCCGTTCCTGCAGAGCCTGTAAAGCCGGAAATCCATTCCCTAAGGCGCCAATATGGTGGTAGATATTCGCTATTATGTGGGTCGCCGCTTGGGACTATATATGCGTCTAGTCCGTGTTCTTTCATTAAGTTTTGGAGGTTTTGTAATTTGTTCATTAATTTGCCGCCTTTCTAGTATTTGATATTGGTAGGGAGATGATATCTTCGCTGGTATCCGCATCCGCTGGGCGATTGTCAAAATTGCGGAGGAATTCTTCAAATTCGGTGGTTACTTTTGCAAGTTCAGATTTTAGGGTTTCAACTTCGTTGTTTAGGTTTGTGTTTTCGGCTTTAAGGGTTTGTACCTTGCTGTTTAATGCAGTCTTTTCTTTTTCTCTGATTTTTTTAAGCTCATCACTAAGTGTGGTGTTTTCATTTTTTAATGTTTTTATTTGTTCCACGAAGCTATCGCTTTTCTTTTCTAATCGAGCAACTTCCTGGGTTAGTTTTTTGTTGACAACATCTGTGGCTGTATGGCGGTCTTTTATTTTAAAATAGTCGTCTGCCAAGTTTACGGCAATAAGTAAGGCACGTACACGTTCGTCTACAACAGAGGAGAGGTTTTTGGCTTTAAGATCCAAAATTTTTTGATCCACATGCAGGGCTACTTTTTGCATGTATTCAGGACTTTCGTTGGATTTTAGGGTTAAAACTTTTCCATTGATGACAACATCTACTTTGTCTTTCATGGTGAATCCTCCTTTTAACGTTGTATTAGAACTGGTATTCGACTTACTTTTAGCACTGCATTGAAATTGACGTTAGTCCTACGTTTTGACTTTGTAGCAAAATTAAAAGAAATGAATCGCATTTTATAATGGAATTTTTTTACATGCAATGCCTGTATGTTAATGTACTCGTTACCAATTTGACATAAATTCTTAACATTGTCAAGGAAATTGTTAATTGGTTTTTATATTAATATACTGTGGATTTTTTGTATGTAAAAACGGATACCTTTAGATATCTGCTTTCTAAATGAAAGCATGCCAAATTTAACCTTGAGGTTAGTTATAATTTCATCTTAAACCGTTACAAGCTCCCGCAGCCGTTCCAGTGTGGTAGCGCCGATTTGTGCAACATTGATTAGCTCATCTATAGAAGAGAACCAACCGTTTGCTTCTCTAAAGTCGATGATATTTTGTGCAATTACAGGGCCTACGCCGGGTAAGGTTTGTAGTTGGGTGCCTGTTGCGGTGTTGATGTTTACTAATCCACTGTTTTGCGCTGGGGTAATTGGCGATGCCGCATATTCATATGTAATAACGTTTTCTACTTCATCACCAATTGCTGGTACGACAATTTGCATTGCATCTCGCAAAAAGGCTGCCAAATTGATGGCAGAGATGTTTGCGTATTCGGTTACGCCACCGGCCAGTTGTACTGCGTCGTTAATACGTGAGCCATAAGGCAGCTCAAAAACACCAGGACTATTTACCTCACCGGCAATGTGTACAACCACAATTTGTGCTTCTGTTGCCGTTTGCACTTCTGTGACTGCTGGTGTGTCTGATGTTTCTTCTATGGGTAGCGTATAGGGGGTGTAGGTGGAAATAATAGCGTCATCTCGAATAATGCGAGCCGGTTGTGGTCGGCTAACAATATAAATAATACCAACAATGATAACAACAACTACGCCTAAAATTACATAAATATGATCCTTTATAAAATCCAGTGTATCGCTAGTAATTTTCATTTGTATCCCTCACATTTGTATCATTTTTTTGGTTTATTATAGCACAGCGGAAGAATTGCAACACGTACAAAATGTATTATTTGCTCTTTTGCATAAACTCCGAGAGCTTGTCATATATTTCTTTATAGTCACTGAGACTGATATAGAGGAGTTTTTATTATGTTGCTAAGGATGGCAGGTGTATTTGCAATAATGCTGGGCTGCACAGGGCTTGGTTTGTTTTATTCCCTTAAAGAAAGCTTTCGTGTTAAAGAGTTGCAGGAGTTTAAAAAGGCGTTATTGATTCTTTCTTCTGAAATAGAGTATATGCGCACACCGCTGAACATTGCCTGTGCAAATATTGCAAAACGTACGGAGTCTACGATTACGGCACTGTTTGCTGCTTTTGCATCGGGCTTGGCGGATGGAAAGGGTGAGACGGCTTATCAGTTATGGACTGCTGCCGTTGCTGAAATAAAAGGAAAAACATCCCTAGCTGCCGAAGATTTTTCGGTGATAGACGGCTTTGGCAAAACATTAGGGTATTTGGACAAGCATATGCAGCAAAACGCTATAAAATATGCCGTGGATTATATTGATGATAAGGTGGTGTCTTTACAGGCACAGGGGGATAAAAATAAGCGTATGTATCGAAGTTTGGGTGTAATAAGTGGAATATTGATATCAGTGGTGTTGTGGTAAGGGATAGAGCTTTGAGATAATTCAACTGGTAGAGATTTTTGCCGGTTGAAATTTTTGATGCGGGAGGAATGGTCATAAATGGATATTGGCGCACTTTTTCAGATTGCGGCGGTGGGAATTTTGGTTGCGGTGCTTAATCAGGTGTTGATTCGTGCAGGTAGGGAAGAGCAGGCCATGATGATTAGCCTTGCAGGAATAGTTTTGGTGTTGTTTTGGGTCATTCAATACGTGAATGAGCTTTTTACAGAGGTGCAGACAATTTTTAATTTATAAAAATGTTAACAACATTTTATAAAAATTTAAATAAATTTAATTAATTTGTAACATTTTACAGTTGCTAATTTCCTTAAAACTCTTTATTATGATACAGTACATTTTCTAGGAATTTGTCTGAGTATTTTGCTAAAGAGAGAGTGAGTATTATGTTAAAAAGAATTTTGTTTTTATGCACAGCAGTTTTGTCTATTGCAATGTTTTCGCAAGTAGCTTATGGAGTGGAGATATTGTTTGAACATCGCACCCAGACTCAACCTTCCCGAGGGGTTACATACGAGCAGAATCGTATGGTAACAACAAACGGTATGCTTGATGTTCACGTTTTAATCGTAGATCTTAATCAGCCACATATCTACATAGATCCTGTGACAAGCGCAAATGAAATTGGCCGTAAGGAAACAACAACTACATTATTACGAGACGCCGGTGCAATAGGCGGTATAAACGCAGACTTTTTTGGTTTGGCGGGATCTCATTCTGTCCATTTTGGGCCTATGGTAATTGATGGTGAGCTGCTGGCTGCAAACGCATACACAAACAATCGAAACAATGAATTTGCAACGTTTTTTATGGATATGCATAATACGCCATTTTATAGATACTTACGTTCATATATACGTTTTTATAACAATGGAAACACAAACATTGAACTGAATGCATTTAACACTATAGGCAATGCAATATATTGGCCAATTGTTGTTGATCGCCAAATAATGGATGATACAATTGCGCTGGACAGACGTTTTCCGGGATTATCAAAAATTGTTGTAGATAATGGGCGAATCACTCGTGTTTCACAACCGGGTGAGCCGATCATCATTCCTGAAAATGGATATATTGTAATTTTACCTGCACGTATGGCCTATCGCCGCCGCTATTTTAATGTGGGAGAAACCGCTAACTTGGTGCTTAGCAATAACCAATCTTTTGATTTTTCTGCAATGCGCACAGCCGTAGGTGGGGGCGCTATGGTTCTTTCTGGCGGCGAGGTGGTTAGCAACCGTGGTGTTGCCCCAGCGGCGCGTCACCCGCGTTCGGCAATTGGGACAAGCAGAGATGGCCGCAGATTAATTTTAATGGCTGTAGATGGCAGAAATCATTCTGTGGGTGTAACCCATGCAGAGTTAGGGCAGCTTTTGCTCCGCTATGGTGCCTATAATGCCATGCACTTTGATGGCGGCGGTTCTACTACGCTGGTATCAAGTACACGTGGCGAGAACCATTTTGTTGCAAACACGCCTTCGGATGGGGGGCAGCGCCGCGTTATAAACGCATTTGGAATTTTTGACCGATCTCCTGTTGGTGCAATGCTAGACATTTCTCTTGAAATGGAAACTCCTCGCGCCATTGTTGGTCTTCCGTTAACGGCACAAGTTTTTGGGGTTGATAATTTTGAAAATCATATCCCTTTAAATATGGCCAATGTGACCCTAGCCGCCGCAAATGCGGATTTGGGTAGTTGGCAAAATGGACAGTATACGCCACGTAGGCAGGGTGCGCATGTGTTGACGGCTGCGTATGGCACATTTAACACAACTTTAACTATTAATGCATACACTTTGGCGGCACTTCAGCCAACGGTAAACGCGCTTTCAATGTTTGAAGGTGATAGTGCTTCCCTCGGATTTACAGGTGTCGCTACATGCGGAACGTCTCTTCCTATACCGGCGTTTGAAGGGTTAAGCGTTAACCCGCCAACCCTTGGACACTTTGAAAATGGTATGTTTGTTGCAACAAGTGCGGGAGCGGGGTATATTTCTGCTGTAATTGGTACGGTGAGTGCGTTTATTCCGGTATCTGTAGGCGGTTTTCCTCAGACTATTAATATGAATGCTGGGCAAGTTTCTGCACATGCAAGCCCTGGAAATATTGTAAACAACCGCGTTGCCAGAGAAGCCGGGCGCATTAACATGAATTTTTCATTTAACCGTCACGCACAAACCCAGAATGCATATACAGTCTTTAATCCGCCATTGGCAATACCTGCCGGTGCGATTGGACTTCGCTTAGATATGTATGGAGATGGCTCTGGTCACTGGTTAAGAGGGCGGGTAAGAGATGCTGAGGGGAATACCCATCTTATCGATTTTACACGCAATGCGGACTTTACCGGGCGAGAAACGGTGATTGCCAGATTGCCAAATGTGCCGGGGCCACTTACTATTGATCAGATTCTGTTATCGACCTTGGACTCATTTGGTTATACCAGGCATTCCGTCGCTTTTTATGGGCTTGATGCATTGTTTGCCCCTAGAAACCAAGTTACAGTGCCGCAAAGCACAGGTTTTGTAGACCAACTGCAGGTCAATGCGCATTTTACGGGTTTATCCGGCACAAATATTTATTCTTTTAACGTGCCCCAGGAAGCTGAATACTCGTTTGCCCGCCGTTCAAATTTTGCGGTAATAACAATGGCCGCCTCAGGTGGTGGTATTTCTGCTGCAAACCGAGACCAATGGGCATACCTTGCACGTGATACGCGTGCATTAAATTCTGAAAATGTAGTTATACTAATGGATGCAAACCCGCTACGTTTTACACAGCGTATGGAATTTGAGCTTTTCCATCTTGTAATGCAAGATTTGCGAAACGAGGGGAGACTCGTATTTGTGGTAAGTGCCACCGGTGACTCTACACAGCTTACAATGCGGGATGGTGTGCGGTATATAAACCTTGCAAGGCCGCAAGATGGCGATACTGCTGCAATTGAGCTTTTGACTAGTACCGGACAGGTTTGGTGGAGGTAGAGTTGAAACACGCATCTGACGTAAAAGCGGCTCGTACCGTTGTGGTAATGATGGCGATTACAATCATAGGCAAGATAATGGGTGTGTTGCGTGACCGAATGCAGGCGATTGAATTTGGCGCGGATACGGCCGAGAGTATTGCTTTTGCGCAAGCGAGTGTTTTGCCTCGTAATTTTTTAGATATTATGTTTGCGGCGGCTTTTTCCGCAAGCTTTATTCCTGTGTTTACGATGTATATGGAAACAAAAGGGAAAAGAGCGGCCTTTGACTTGGCTGCTCTTTTTATTAGCGTTGTAACGGTGCTGACTGTAGGCGTAGCTGTAGTGTCCATGTTTTTTGCAGGGCAGATTTTTACAATTTCCCTCGGTGGGGATAATTTGCCTTATGGTACAGTGCCTTTAGGTGTTACACTGTTGCGCTATATGTTTCCGCTTATGGTATTAAGCGGACTTGCGTTTTCGTTTACAGGGATACTACAATCTTTGGGCGAGTTTAGAATCCCAGCCGCAATGAGTATTGTGTCTAATGGAATTATTTTAGTGTATTACTTCTTATTTATAGACCGGTTTGGGGTTTATGGCTTGGCCATAGCGTTTTTAATTGGGTGGGGTGCACAGGCTCTTATTCAAATTCCGTTTTTGATTAAGCATAAATTTAAGTTTCGGTTTAACATTGACCTGAAGGACCCGGGGCTTAGGCAAATAGGAAAACTTGCATTGCCGGTAATGATGGGGTCTTGGGTGATTCCTATAAATATTTTGGTAAATGCCCGGGCTGCCGCCGATTTGTATGGAGGCGAATTTGGTGTTAATGCAATTTATTTTGCAAATAGTCTTTTTGCAATCATTAGCGGTGTTTTTATACTTAGCGTTACGAATGTTGTTTTTCCAAAGTTATCCCGGCAAACGGCAACAAATGATGTTGAGGGCTTTGGAGAAACTATTAACGAAACTGTTAGGGTTTTGTTATTCTTTCTTTTACCACTAACATTTGGGCTTATGGCACTTAGCCAGCCCTTGGTAAGTATGATATATGGCGGCGGCTTGTTTGGTGATGCGGCCATACAAATTACGAGCCGGGCATTGTTTTATTTTGCGCCTGGTGTGGTTGGTTTTGGGCTGTTGTCTATATTAAACCGTGCTTGTTATGCTATGTTTGATGGGCGCACGCCTGTTATTGCTGCTGTGGTTGCAATCGTGGCAAATGCTATATTAAGTTTTGCTCTTGCGCCCCATATGGGAATTGCCGGGCCTGCTCTGGCCAGTGCAATAGCTCAGACGTTGGGAGCGTGTATATTGATGGCAAAATTAACCAAAAAAAGGATATTGAAATGGCAATTAACCACAATTGGTGATATTGCAAAAATGGTTGTGCTTGCCCTTGTTATGTTTTTGATTGTAAATATATGTATCCGCCAAATGGCGGATATGCATGTAATTTTGCAAGTTGCCATATCTGCTGCTGCTGGCGGAATTGTGTATATTGGATTGGCGGCAGCTTTACGCATGAAGGAAATAATGTGGGTTTTAAAGGGAAAAGGTTAAACGAGAAATCGCGTAACGTATAGTAATAAAAGTCCGGGTATGCCTAATAGGCCAACAATTAGAGCGGTTATTGCATTTACGCCAACGGCTAGTCCTCTTTCGTAAAGAACGAAGTTTAACCCGAGCATTGCAATGATACCAATTACGATGTTGCGCACCACGCCTAAAACCCATCTAAATTGTCGTGTGTATAGCAAATATGCTAAGAAGCCAAAACCAAGTGCCAGCATAAACCATATTATAGAATCCATTTGAACCTCCGCTATCTATCGTGTTTGGGACAGTTCCGGGATATCTCCGCAAACGATGCCTTTTTCCTTGCACAGACCAATGTAATATTGATACTTTAGGTTTGCGGCCTTTAATTCGTAAATCAGGCTGTCTACAAGAATTGCTTCGGTTGTTTGGTCGAAGCAGTTATGTAGAAACTCTATGTCGCTTCTAACCGCCTCAAGTGCCGCAACAACTTCGATATCTTCTCGAGATAACCGTTTAGATTTTTTACCTAGTCGTTTTCTTTCTTTTGGAGTAACTGTGGTTGCAGTCCATGTGTCTGCATGTTGTGTGTATCCTACAGTTTGAGCCATTTGTCGCACCCCTTTACTGGTGTAAATTTTATAGACAATTAAGTTGAAAATCCCCTTAGAATTTTAAATAGCCCTATGGGCTGCCCGATCTCTTTCAGGCTCATTTCAAGCTTTGTCCAAGAACGCAATGAATGTCTTGGGTTTTGGTTTCGCTTTCGGGCTGTTTTCAAGGTAAATTGCTATACTATAATCATAGTCACAAATATGCCGATTTATTCCATTGGTGTATTAAAAATTCAAAATTTAAAGGAGTTTTTTTATGGAACTGTGGTTGGTTTATGCGCTTTTAGCTTCTTTGCTCGCGGGTGTAACGGCAGTACTTGCCAAAATGGGAGTGAAGGGAGTGAATTCCCATTTGGCCACGGCTGTGCGTACGGTTGTTATTGTTATATTTTCTTGGGTGATGGTGTTTTCATTTGACAGCCATTTGGGATTAGCCAATGTAAGTGGCCGCACATGGATATTTTTGGCGGCATCTGGGCTTGCAACGGGGGCATCTTGGTTATGTTTTTTTTATGCTCTAAAATTTGGTTCTGTGTCCAATGTTACGCCTCTAAAAAAGAGCAGCACCGTACTTACGATTATTTTGGCATTTTTAATTTTAGGTGAACCTGCTGGGTTGCCGGAAATACTGGGTATCGTATTTATTATCGCCGGTACATTAATTATGCTTGAGAAAAAGGATGGTTCCAAAGGCAAGAGCGAAGGCGGGGGAAACTGGCTGTTGTTGGGGATCTTGGCTGCTGTTTTTGCCAGTTTAGTTACAATATTTGGTGCAATAGGCATTGCGGATGTGAATGCGGATTTGGGCAATGCAATTAGGGTAGTTGTTGTGCTTATTGTTAGTTGGGGGATGGTGTTTTTCACCGGCAAGCAGGGTGGCATTAAAGATATAAGTAAAAAAAGTTGGATATTTTTAGCTTTGTCAGGGCTGGCAACAGGCGGGTCGTGGTTGTTTTTCTTCCGTGCTTTGCAAATAGGCCCGGTAAGTGCGATTGTGCCTATTGATAAGTTAAGTATTATATTTAATATTTTGTTTGCGTGTTTATTCCTTAGGGAAAAGCAGTCTTTAAAGCGAATTGCAGGGCTTACCTGTTTAGTAATAGGAACGCTTGTGCTAGTTATATGGTAAATTGCTATAGAAAGGGCTGGTGTTATGATTATTCGCGCGTATATGGGGGCAGATGAGCAAAGTGTTATAAAGCTGTGGAATGTTGCGTTAAAGGCGGACATTATTAACCGCGAAAACTTTTATAATCGCATTATATTTGATGCAAACTTTGATCCTGCATTATTTCTTGTGGCAGAAGGAAATGGAGAATTGCAGGGCTTTGTTTATGGAACCAAGCGGCGTGTGCCGGATGAAACCTTGGGCTTAGAACCGAATAATGCTTGGATTGTTGCGATGGGTGTGCTCCCCAGAGCCAGACGAAAAGGAATAGGCTCAGCGCTTGTTCGGGCTTTGGAACAGGCGTTAAAGCAGGATGGGGCAAGTGATATAACCCTTGGCGCCTATAGCGCGAATTATATTTTCCCCGGTGTGGATAACGCGGCTTACGAAGATGCTGTAGGATTCTTTAAATCATTAGGTTACGAAGAAAAAGGCACTTGCGCATCTATGAACCTTTGCTTGCAAAACTATGAAATTCCGGCAAAATATATGGAAAGGCAGAAGCAATTGGAGTCCGACGGTTATGTATTTACTCCATTTAAAAAGGAATTGTATTTGCCTATGGCTGATTTTTTTCGTATACATTTTCCGTCGTGGCTGCAAATTGTGCGGAAGAATGTGTTGGAAGGCAGGGGCGAAGAAAGTATACAGCTTGCAATTGCGCCGGATAAGCAGGTGATTGGCTTCGCTATGCGGGCAATGGACGGTACGCCTGGGCGTTTTGGGCCTTTTGGGGTGGATCCTTCTATGCAAGGTACAGGTATTGGTGGAGTCATATTTCATAGTATGATGGCTGATATGATGGTGCGGCGCATTTTTTTTACATGGTTTCTATGGACAGGCGGGCGCAATTTAGACATTTATGCCGCTTGGGGCATGAAAGTGTTTAGAAATTACGCGGTGATGGGGAGACAGCTCGCGTGAAGAAAACCACTTCACACTAAATTTGAGGGTCAAATGCGAATGCAAGTAGCCGCACTTGACCGCTAGGAGATTATAATGAAGCACATAATGGCCATAGGCGCCCATATTGGAGACGCGGAATTAACATGCGGTAAAACGCTTGCTACCCATAGTATTAGGGGTGACAAAATAACGACCGTAGCTGTAACTGCGGGGGAACGAGGTGCACCTCCAGGCAGAGACCAACAGGAGTTTAAGCAGCATAACATAGACTGTGCCACAAGCTTTGCAGAAGCTTTGGGCGGCAAGTTTATATGCCTCAATTACCCAGATGGCGAAGCTCCCGATAATGAAGCACTTCGCTATAATATATGCGATATTATACGCACAGAAAAACCAGATGTAGTGTTAACCCACTGGCATGGCACAATGCATAAAGACCATCGCATAACCTCCCAGGCTGTGGAGGATGCCATATATTATGCGGCACTACGCGGTTTTGAGCGTACTGCCGCGGGTGGCACCGCACTTCTCCCACATTTTGCAAATGGGCCATATTATGCCGAAAACTGGGAAGATGCCGATGGGTTTGAGCCGTATATTTATATTAATGTAAGCGAAGGTTATGATCTTTGGTATGAAAATATTCAAAAGCTGTGGCTTACAAATAATTCCCCATGGTTTAAATATCGGGAATATTATGATGCGCTTTCTCGCCAGAGGGGCGTTCGTATACGCAAGGAGCGTGCGGAGTGTTTTGCCGTGCCGCCCCATAAGAGATATGTAGTACAGGAGGGGTTTTGATGCCCCTCTTTTTTAATTGTTTTCTCGGGAGAGCTTCCACATTTTAGGTTCGTATTCCTGGATGAAAGGTCTGATTTCTGCACTTTTTTTGTTGTCTCCAGCAATATAGTAAAGGGCATATAAGAAATATTTTATGTTAAATAAGGTGTGGGTATATGGAAATTCTGCATCGGTATATTGTACTATTTCATTGCTAATTTGAGGGAGCATGCTTTTTATCCAGTTTTGGAGGGCGTCAATACTAAGTCCTTTTTCCATTAATGAAGGTATTACCCTGGCAAGTCTGCGCTCTTCTCCGGCGGCAAAACTGTCTTGTGATGTAATGTGAAATTTTATGCAGTCAAGAATTTTGTCTGTATATTCTATTGGAAATTTGGGGTTTTCAACCAAGCAACAGAGTAAATCTGATCCATGTGCAGGTGCGTGGGCCCAGCCCTTGCCCATTACATAACCGCGCCTGTCTACTTCTTTTTGCATATAATCGATGGCTTTGTTAAGCAACAACATGTATTGTTCTTGTGTAAGTAGATCAAGTGCTTCGTCTTTATCTGCAAAATATGCAAGGTAGAGAGACGAAAATGAGCGAGTAAATACGAGGTCATCGTCTTTGCTACCGAGGCTTTTAAATAAATTTGTTAGACTGCCGTCAAAAAGTGTTGCATATTCTTCTTTGCTTAGAAGTTTTTCATCAACAAGCCTGTCGTGGATTCCCATCATGTTTTCTCTAATAAGTGAGTTTGTGTTACCCGCATTGGTCAAAATTTCTTGAATGAGCTGCGCTCGTCCGACTTCTGTAATTAGGCTGGGTAAGTCTACTTCTGCGTAAGCCATACCGGTTTTTAATTTTTCAAATAATTTTTGCATTCCCATGCTTTCACTCCTTGTGGTTTTAATTTTGTTTATGTAAGGTTATCAGGTATTTTGGCAAATTCAAGATAAAAGATGGCTATAATTATTTCAGTTGGTAAGGATTTGTTGCCAACTGAAACTATTTTATTCTTATTTCATTGGTTTTGCATAGTCATCCCCAAAAAATATTATGTAGTATTTTGCCCAACTGCATGGTATGCTATTTTAAAATAGAAAGGAAGTAGAAATATTATGCAACGGACTTATATAGCTAACGTACAGCCTGGGACAAAGGTACAAATAAGCGGCTTTTTAGAAAATATCCGTAACAAGCGCGCAATGGCTTTTTTAGTATTGCGAGATATAACAGGCAAAATACAAATAACTGTAATAAAAGATGAAAACCCGGAAATAGCAGAAAAAATAGATGCCCTCACCATTGACACGGTCGTTACTATAACGGGAGAGGTCGTAGCTAACCCTCATGTTAAGCTAAACGGCTTAGAAATATTGCCTGAAACACTTCATATCGATTCTGTTGCGGATGCACTGCCTATTCAGGATGATTCTGCTATTGACCATAAAATGGATTTCCGGTGGGTAGATCTACGAAGCGAGCGTAATCAACTGATTTTCAAAGTGCAGACCTGGATTGCAAATTCCTTTAGGCAGACTTTGCTTAATGAGAATTTCTTAGAAATTCATACGCCAAAACTTATTAATACCGCCAGCGAAAGTGGCTCAGATGTGTTTGCGTTGGAATATTTTGACCGTCAGGCTTATTTAGCCCAAAGCCCTCAATTTTACAAGCAGATGGCTATGTCTGCCGGTTTTGAGCGGGTGTTTGAGTGTGGCCCTGTATTTAGAGCCGAAAAGTCATATACTAACCGCCATGCCACGGAATTTACTGGGTTTGATATCGAAATGAGCTATATTGACTCGTACCGTGATGTAATGCAAATGCAAGAAAAAATGCTGCATAGTATGCTTTTAGCCGTGAATGAAAAGTTTGGTGAAGATATCAAGCGTCTTTTCGATGTAGAAATTATTGTGCCTCAGACACCGTTTCCTGTTATGAAATTAGAGGAAGTATATGCGGAGCTTAGCAACCGTTATGGTTATACAGTGCCTATAGAAGAACAAGGGGATTTAACCACCGAAGCAGAGCAATTGTGTGAAAAACTTGCGTGGGATAAATTTAACCACGAATTTTTGTTTGTTACCCATTATGGGGCCAAGAAGCGAGCATTCTACCATATGCGTGATGAAAATGGCACACCTCTTGGTTATGATTTAATTTGGAAAGGTATAGAGATCACCACTGGTGCACAACGTGAGCATCGTTATGAGTATTTAGAAAAACAAGCCCAAGAAAAGGGATTGTTTGCGGATGTGGAGCACTATTTAGAGTTTTTTAAATATGGTTGTCCACCTCATGGGGGTTTTGGCATGGGGCTTGACCGAATTACTATGCTTGCGCTTAACATTGCAATAAAAGAAGTCATGTTTTTATTCCGCGGGCCTAACAGACTAACGCCATAAATGTTTTAGTGCGTGATGGAATTTGTAAAGCCGCCGGATTTTTGTTGCGCGCCCTAAAGTGGGCGAGGGCAATAAAAATTCGGCGGCTTTTATATTGGAATGCTGCTACTTTTTGCGAATTAACTCATGGTAAAAATAATTTACCATATTTATATCTTCTGCCTTGGCATAGTCTGCCAACTCCTTGCTTAACTCAATCCAAAAGGTTTTGTCCCTATGATTGTATATGGTTTCGTAAAGTGGTATAAGGTGGGGATGGTTGCATTTTATATAATTTATAATTACTTGCTTGTAGCTGCCGCGTAAGTTTAAATTTTCTAGCCAGTAGGTATTGCAGTGGGTTCTTGTGGCTTCCACAATTTCTTGCACACAGGTGATGACGGGGAATATTGGCGAAATGAATGTTACGGTATTTATTCCATTAGTGTGGAGGATTTTCATTGCTTCAATGCGCTCTTTTATGCTTGGGGCGTTATCCATATGTTTTTGGAATGCTTCGTCCAGTGTGTTAATAGAAAATGCAACCGTAAGGTGCTTTATCTGCTTTAAAATTTCTAAATCTCTTACAATTAAGTTGGACTTGGTGGTGATGGTTATATCTGCATTTGTGCCGATAAACTGTTTTAGTATTGTCTGAGTTTTTTTGTACTCGGCTTCATACTCGTTATAACAATCTGTTACAGAGCCAAAAAATAGCTTTTTGCCATCATATTTTGATGGGTTTATGATTGGCGGAAATTCTTTAACGTCCAAAAATTCGCCCCAAGGCTCTGTGTGGCCGGTAAATCGTTTCATGAAACAGGCATAACAGTAAACACATTTGTGAGGGCAGCCTATATAAGGGTTTATTGCATAATCGGAATCAGGGAGTTTTGATTTTGTCATTATGGTTTTGACTGGTCTGTGCTTGATAATCATTTGCTTTTATGCCTCCTATGTTAGGGAATTTGCAAGTTCAAGTGGTGGCGTTCCGCCACCACCTGAATTTATTTTAAGGGTATATAAAATTCTACGCAATAGCTAAATTGCTTTTTTGCAGAATAATACTAACTTGCAAAACATATATTTAACAGGATAGACAATTCACTTTTTTCTGCCTCAAACTTCGTCCGGGAATGCGCTTGCTGCCGCGCGTTTCGGCCTCGTTTTCAGCTAGCAAAAACTAAATTGCTATATTTCTTAGGGAAAGGCGGCTCGCCATGTTAAGCATTAAAGAAAAACTAACAAGTGCGTTGGCATTGCCAAAAGAAATTGCACTGAATCTCGCTGTGGTAACAATAATGGGCCAGGGTGAAATAGCCGTTGAAAATTATAAAAATTTATTAGAATTTTCTGAAACAAAAATACGCATACGTACTCAAAATCAAGTGATATCAATAGAAGGTGAACGATTGATGCTGCAGCAAATAACCACAGAGAATTTAACAATAATAGGCCGCATAACAACAATTTCTTACATTTAACTTAATAGGTGGATTGATATGCTAAAAACATTACAATACGCAAAAGGATATGTGCGTATAAAAGTGACAGGATTTAGTTTGGAGCGCTTTCTTAATATGGCGGCGTTTCGTGGTATTTATATTTGGAATGCCGTGCGTACACCAGAGGGCATAGAGTTTAACGTATCCATTAAGGGATTTAAGCTGCTAAAAGGCTGTGCGAAAAAAACCAGCTGTCGTACAAGAATAGTAGAAAAAAACGGAATCCCATTTATTTTACATCGCTACCGCTATCGCAAGGTACTTATGGGCGGCGTTCTTTTTTTTATACTTGGGTTATTTGCGTTATCAACCTTTGTTTGGCGAATAGAAATTGAGGGTAACGAAAGCTTGCATCAGGAAACAATCATGGTTTTTTTGGAAGCACAGGGACTGCGCGTTGGTGCATCTAAATTTACTTTAAGCGACAGTGCCATCCAGCAATCCCTTTTAAGTAGTTTTGATGAATTAAGCTGGGCAGATGTACATACACGCGGCACGCGCAC
>Ga0123355_10001307_pt1 | contig 34776 bp, 20 predicted proteins | sample TergutEmb28metaG_3_FD_89872 | JGI IMG/M metagenome (GOLD analysis project Ga0123355, IMG submission 89872) | Embiratermes neotenicus P1 segment gut microbial communities from Petit-Saut dam, French Guiana - Emb289 P1 | ecosystem: Host-associated > Arthropoda: Insects > Digestive system > Gut ...
TGACGTTTTGCTGACCGTGCATCTCAGTATATTTATCTCAGTAATTAGCCAACTTGATGCACAAAATTTTTGTTTTACAATAAGTTTATTTCGTGCCTCTACATGTTTCGAGCACATGTGCTCATTATCCGGAGGTCAAAACTGCATTACACAGCCTCTGGTATCATCACACCTATAGGTGGCCGTCTCGTGCACAGGTTGAGAGACGACTCTCTCAACCTGTGCACGAGACGGCCACCTACAGGTGTGATGATACCAGAGGCTGTGTAATGCAGTTTTGACCTCCTGATGATAAGCACACGTGCTCGAAATATGTAGAGGCATGAAATAAACTTACTGTAAAACACATTTTGTGCATCAAGTTGGTTAATTACTGAGATAAATCAAATCGTAAGTTTCCTCAGAAGCCAACAAGGACCCCAAGGTCACCCCTTACGGCAACCATCAAACACAACACGTGTTTCATACTTCTCTACAATTTCTGATCGGAACATTCGTCGCTCCGGCATATATTGAGCGAGTTACGCCCTTGATGCACGACAGATGAACATAAACGTTCATATAAAGCAGCCGTTAAAAATGCCCACCTAAATAAAAAAACATAAATAGTTCGAAATTTTCTCAATTTCCAATAAAAATCCGTGACAGGGTATGGAGCTGTGACATGCGTACAAACGAGCAGATTAACACAGCGATTATCTGGTCGCTGAGAGTGGAAGGAAACTCTTCTGAAAATTAGGTATAAACTCGAGATACACGGTCACCGCGATCGAGTCCGCGGCTGAACGACAGTCACTCAAACACAGCCGGTTGTCTTAAAATTTTCCACATTAAACGCTCCTATTGATATGAGTGTTGAACGCCACGAGGGCCACAAAACTAGAAACGCGGCAACTTCTCCATCAGGAGTGTGTGGAGTGCTGCCTAAACACCGCGCTAGAGGCTATTCAAGAGGGGGTAAAAATTATTCCAAATGTTCAACACCGCGTGTCTGAAGCTCAAGCCACAACCCCCTCTGCACACCGCACCACAATATTCTCAGACAAGTAAATTCGATGTTTTACATGTTTAAATCTAAATTTATATTGTATCTGCACGCACTTGGACTCACTAGCAACACGCTGTTCCCGCTTCTCCGATACTAACCAACAATCGTCCTTCTCTCAGTCGTTATCTACAATGATACATGAAGTACAGGGGGGAGGGTAGATTCGGGTTCAGATAAATTATTTAACGGCACTTAAAGTCTGAGATTACATATAAGTCTACCCGTCAGGGTTAAAGAAATCGGGCAACTGGAGTAATGTAACTACTGCCCTGGTCGCAGAGCCCGAAGGTTCGACACCAAAGTCAGACCCCCGTCCCCCTCCCCCATCAAACACAAAACCAAGTCACGCTCATCTTCCACCCATCCTCATAATGCCCCCCCCCCTCCCCCTCCGAAAATCATCATTTGCATTATCCCCATCTTCTTATCTATATCTATCTTCCAAATTCTGTATGTGTTTTTGACTCCCCGAACCAACACATTCCGAACTTCTATAATTCCTTATGTACACTAAGTATGCTGCTTTGTTTAAAAACAAACAGTAATGCAACACATGTCGTAACAGTAACAAAAACAGTAACAAACTGTGGCAGCTCGACTGCGCCCAAACAACGAAATTTTGCGAGATTTCAGGCTTCCGCCGCGGTGTACTTGACGCCTCGAAAATGGAGATGATAAGTTCATCCGAAGCGTCGTTAAAGAGCTACCAACTAACGCCGCGTAACATCCCAGAAGAGCAAAGGCCAAAAGTAAAGTCGCCCTTGTAAACGCCATAAAGACATATGGGAGTAAAGGTATACCTCCACTCATTCGTAACCTCGGCACTAAACGGAGGTGCGCGGTCTGCTTCGTTCCCCGGCCGTTTTACCCCCGGGGAAACAGTCGCCGGTACGCTAGGTGGGCAATATAGCCGGTCTGGAAGCTGTGGAGAACTACCAAAAAAAATCTTGTGCCCTTGCCGGGAATGAAAAATAATAATTCCTCGGATCGCCTAACATATCACAAAATAATCACTTCAAATTAAGCCGTGCTTTCCTTAATTCCGTGTCCAATTGCTTCTGCTCTACGTAAAAGAATCTGTATTTTAACACATACTTCAAGATCTTTAATTGAACTAAGATGAAATCAGTTCATTCGAATGAACGGTTTTCTTCTACCCTTTCTACCAACGGGTAATATTGTGCCACATGGCTTGCAGAGCGACAAAACATCCTACACTACAACTTCTTTGTTCTCATCAGTCGGATTGTTAATTCCATTCTTTAGTTTGTTGCCTTATTTCTTACTTCCCTTCTTGCTCATGACTCAGTGCAGTACCAAGTTTCTTGGTACACTTTTTCACTCCTCTTGCAACTGACGACTTCACGTTGTCTTTAAGGGAAAACACACACGGCTGGTTATTTTCAATTCACGGTTTACTAGGCGAATTAAAATCAGTGCGAACAGTATTTTGTTGCACATCGGCGTGACATACATGTTTAAATTCTCCCAGGCTGATTCCATCAATATGTTCAGCATGTATGCACGTCTTATGTGAAGGTTGAATAAAACACGTAACTACCACTTTCTTTAGAACAAACCGTACTCAAGATTTCGGTACCATTTTGAAGACATTGATCTAAGTAATGACGTACGATGAAAGCGGTAACACTCTTTCATGGCAGAGATTTCTCTTATGTATGTTCTCTCCTACTTCAATTGCGTCAAGAATAGCACAAACAGGAAGTAATAAAACAGACTGAAACACTCCCTGCCACACCCGCTCGCTCTTCCTTCGTGACACCAATTTAACACAACCGAACCAACACCGACAATCAATAACGGAAGTGCTTACAATAGTTCGTGCAACTTAATTACTCTACGTCGTCATTCGAATCGCAGTGTCGGTGGCCTTCCCCAGCAAGAAAACACTATGACACCATGGATACTGTTTCCTCTGCACAATTTATAATCCATTACGTCGTCTTCACAACAAGGCATTTTTCACATCAGCCGACCCACCACATACCGTCTGAAAAAGTAAAGCCACATCCAAGAAACGCCTTCTTGTGAATCTAAGTTCAAAGATACACACACTCAGTAAATCGAAGACGCCTCTACATACATCTGAGATCTTAAACATATCTTATTAACATCTCAACCGTAACTTCTCTGCCTTTTCAGAAGTAAGTTGGACTTCGCTTCACCGCGTGTTAATAGCTATTACATAACACATAATGTACAGAAATTGTAACAGACCACTACAAACCAACTTCTCACACCTAAAGTATCACTGAAATGTATAATGTGCTTTAGGAGATGAAAATTAAAAGGGATGACGACAAACGAATTACGTCTCTACAAGGCATTTTTGGTCTTAACGTGCATTATACATATACGACACATACAATGCCCACTATTTCTGTAAGTACGCTAAGTATTTTATAATTTTTTGCACCGTGCATTGTGATACAATCATGCAACATAAAGCAAAGAAATGCACAACTTTCTGATTAATGTATTTAATTTGAAAAGTGTGCATTTCGTTGGTTTCCGTTGCATAATACGCTAAGTATCTTCACACCAAACAGTTTATATGCCTAAGCACAATAAATTACAGTCATGACATGAAGAAACTGCGGTCTTCCTTAAGAGGAGTGGAGGGCATGTGCTTTGACGCAGAGCATCACTTCAGAGGGGAGGTGGGCTCAAAGGTAAGGGCAAAGAGATCTCACGACATAAATTCAGAATTTTTTAATTCAGACTTTCAGATATCTTAAGATACGTTGGATGCTGCACAGAATTCCTAATGATTGGTAAACATGGACATAAAATATTCTGTAATTTATATTAAATTACTATTTCATATTTCACATATGCAGTTGTAACTGCGTATAGCCAGTGGCACATTTAGAAAAAGACCACGTAAGCCTAAGGCCACGTTTTAGAGCGGGACCTAAAAACTTGGAAAAAAAGAAAGAAAACAGAATCTCAAAAACCTCAGAAATATTTATAAAATATTTAGTTATGAGGAAGGAACTGGCTTTATATTACAGATAAGCGACACATCAGATAACACTGATCCACTGTGCTGGAATATCGCCCAAAACCACCCAGTACATGCCTGGCTCTTCAGTTCAGCATATTTCAACCTGTTTATGTCTGCTTACAACATCTTAACCAATATTTTATATCTGCAGAGGGCAGACTGGTTTTAAAGTAAATACATTACGTCAATTGGCTCTATCCTAAAAGGAATGCTTGCTTGGCATCTTCGTTTTTCCCACATTTATAAAGAACTGTACTTCATGCATAATGCAGTATCACCACATTTTGCGTTCCCTGTTCGTGCGTGGCTTGACAACTGTTTTCCTGGTCGGTGGAATGGGCGTCGAGAACCAAGAAAATGGCCTCCTTGTAAACTTTTTGTTGTTGAACAACAAATTGGAGACACCTTTGATGCTGTTCCTCTTGACTTCTTAAGGAAAATGTTGAGTCTGTGTTTTTCAGGATGCTTTAAATAATAGTTTACAGGCTTTAAAACTGGTGCAGTAATTCCAACAATATAGGACTCTGTTTAGTTGATACAGCTATTTAAAATTATATAATTATTTCCTAATCATCCTGTAAATCCGGACATAAATAGGAATGGAATATTAAATGGGACAATTTTAAAAGATTTAAAACAGATGTAAGAGCTGCTTCACAGATATTACCAAAAAATATGCAAAAACTAGGAAAAGGGGAGTTATGACCAGGGATAATGGAATAATTTCACACACAATAAAAAAAAAGCTTGTGTACAGTCTCTTCATGCAGGATCTAAGTAATTAAAAAATTAATATAAATGGAGATGTCCGTTTGTGAAGAGACAAATTAAAAAACTACAAAGGGTAAGCTGTGATACATATGCTAGTAATAATGAATACAAGACAGGCAATATACGTAGAACATAACAGTGAGGCCCGTTCATGCAACCACTGTTGCATTGGCAAATCATTAAAGATTACATATTCTGAGAGTGTGTTTACAGCCTTAGTTATCCAGCATGCAAAGCTCATGCACCATATTGTCATTTGTGGCCTGCCCAGCTCTACAATATTTTTCCACACTGCACAATTTTTGGAAAAAATTAGAAAAATACAAAGTTATTAAACTAAAATATGTTTTAATTTTCCCTATAACTTTTGTCTGAAACATTTCTCATCCTAAGAAGAACTGAGCGAGATATGATTAAAAAAAGTTTATTAGTCTTCATGTAAACTATCCGTCACTCTTATCAGATTAAAAAAAAAATTGAATTTCCTCGACAAATTTTCGAAAATACTCAAATGTCAAATTTCATAAGAAACCATCCAGTGACAACCCAGCTGTTCAATGCAGATGGACAAGCAGACATGACGAAACTAACAGTCGCATTTCATAATTTTGTGAACACGCCTAAAAATGATATTCAATTGGCCCAAGTAAGATGTATAAAATAATGCACAATTTCAACAAATAAGAAAAAGATATACACCAGATTCGAAAACTGTGAAGATACAAGTCTAAATTATTATAAATGTTTACAGACAAATGCTCAAAACAGGAACCTAATACACAAAAAATACGAAATGTCATATACCATCCCCAAAGTGTACATGACATGCTTAACAGAATCAGTTTGTACTCACTGTATTTAAAAAAGGCAATGGAAATGGTTCCCTTTTGGATAGCAGACACGTGTCACATTTAACAAACGTAATGTTTTATCACATGTTGATATTTAGCTTGCAAAGTCAAAAATGCATATCCTGAATGCTCTCATTACAGTTGTCTTCAGTGCAAGAATTGTCACCACACACTTCATTTGTAACATATTTCACAACTAAAATCACAAGGTTTCAGATGTAGCACACAAAGATGGTAGAATCCCCAGCTTTTTATTATACAAAAAACATTCCATACACTGTGCACAGAACTAGTTGTGTTGTGAGCTGTGACACGAGTTTGTTCTCACTTAATTGAGAGATTTCTCAAAACATGTTATCAGAATGCATTTACCATGTTGCTTGGATTTATGGGCTCAGAAAAAAAATCCAAATGGCATTCATAACACAGCATATGAAAACTCTAACATCATGGGATGGCACTTCACAGATCAATTCAGGATTTTATGAACATCTGTACTTGTATTCTGAGAATTTGTATGTCCAGTATCATGAAACAAAGTTTTGTCATTACCACAATGACTGCAGAATCAATTTTAAAGGTACCACTTCAAAAAAATTCAGTCTCGCTTCATGATCTGTGCTGTAGAGTTTGTGAACCAATTGTCTAATGAGGACACAAATGCGACTGTGTTGCATTTCATTTTGATGATACAGACACACCTGTATGCTGTGCAAGACTTCTAGGCAATGTATCCAATCTCACACCTGCTTTTGACTCAGCATGTGTTGGCATGTTCCTGACCATTCTAAAAGAAACATGTTGCTCAAGACCTCTTTGTGTACAGTATTTGTAATTGTTTTTCTGTTTGGACTAGGCACATCAGGGAGCTTTAAATTCATTACAGCATTTTCTGGAGGAAATGTATTTACCATATGCATGAGACAACAACATACAATGCAAAGCAACTGCACTTAACACACAGGTGCCTAGCAACCTCTCTGACAAGCAGTTTTGGAGCAAGCCGATTAGCAGGCCTAACATATGGCATAAGCATTCTAACAGGGACTAGCACCTGTGGTAATTTAAAATAATAGCACTGCACATCTTGTGCTGCTGCTTCTGCAGATTTTCTGCCTTGGTCCAAATTATCATTTGTTCTGCTGCCTGATTAGCTTCAACAGGATGTAAGAGGCCAATTTCAGTAACAGCATCTAGCATGTTGAATCCTCATTCAGCAATACTTCTGTCTGACCATAACTTGCATTGATGCCAGCAACCACAACGTCTAAAATACACCCACCCAGTACCATAAAAATAGTCCCAGGTGCATGTTACCACACACAACTACTGAAAATTTCAATGGAATTGTGTGTGTGTTTAAGTAGTCAAAATGTCAGCAGGTGACATCAGATACGTTCTGAATATGCACTTTAGTACATCCATCTGTGGACTCAAGAATAGAATGCAGTTTGTACAACTTTTCTCAAGCCAGTGAATTCTGGTATTTGCACCAACATGTTAAACTTCTGCGAAATCCATGCCACACTGTATGATCTGTGAACAGTTTCTGGAAATAACTTGACCGTGCTGTTCTCATCACTTAAAAAATTACAAGTGTTCCTTTGTATCAGTACCACACCATATTTTTTAAGCATTTAAACTTCTGGATCATGAAATTGTCCACCTCATCCAATACCTGTTTTTCCATACACCTCTTGTCTTCTGCATTGCGTTACGCAAACTTCTCTCATTATCTTCCGAAAACGTAGCACACAGTCTGGTTCCAGAACCTTAATAACTCTGATAATTAACTTCAAAAGGGTAACAGCCACAGGTCTGCGCACACGCTTGTTTTTTGTCAGCACATCTCATGTCATACAACACAGTTTACGCAACAAAATTCATTTCTGTTCATAGTTTCATAGCGAACGTCAATGCAGATTTCACATCACATTCACCGCCAACTATATCAGCTTTCTTGTCAAACTATTCTGACAACTTTTAGCTCTTTAATTACCTCCCACAAAAAAATTTTTCACTGCCACAGACCTTGCACTTCACATATCTATTTACAAAAGAGAGAGCGGATACCAGAAACAATGTCTCCACTAATACTGTACTTACATTCCCATACACGTTACGTACCAATTCAAGAGTGTGTCGAAACTCACCCGCTATTTCTTCAGCACACTGCTTACAACATTTGTAATGTGAAGAACTTCGATACCGGAATGTCCTGTGGTTGTATCAATAATGCACATAACCTGTTTGTCGTTATACACTTATTGTCGCTGAACTTCCATAGAGGGATGAATTTCGTAATCCTAGACGTACTGGTACTAAGTTCATTGTATTTACAGTAAACAGTACATTATGTATTAACACGTAATTACTAAAACCGGAATCGAACAATTAGCTCACTTGGCGCACACACATTCATCTGCTCACGGATAATGCAATGCTACTTGCAATTGTTTCGTTCTGTAACAGTGCAGGCAACTTCCGCTGCAAACATAAATTACCTACGAGATTTATTTCCGAAAGATTCCAGTCTTTTGGGCTATGACGCCGAATGAATTTTATACATTATTCACGCTTCGGAGGAACTTGCTGCGTCCATCGTCAGGATAGTCCAAGAAGAAATGATTTGTACTAACCTGAAGACGGAAGCTACAAGCTTCGCCGAAACGGTGGTAATGTACCAATCTACACATGTCCATCTCAGAACACTATCATCATCATCAGAAGTTACCTTATCGGTTATTCAGATTTACGGCAGGGGTTGTTCAAATTACATTTGTCTTGGTTTCAACTGGCTGAAGGTTTGTGGTCTGCCTTTGTATTGGAAGAATGTGCTGCCACAATTTTCTGGATAATTATGTCCAGGCAGATGATTAGGCTATTTGGGTAATAAAATGGGCCAATTACATAGGTTGGAACAGAACAGGCCCACATGTATTGTGAAATGGTAAAGCTGAGAAAACGAGGGCACTGAAGTTGCCTTCAGTGCCAACACAGGAGAAAATGTGATAATGTAGACAGTCTCTATTACATATATACTAGACTCCAGCACATGGGAAGTGAAAAGTGAGGACTTGTATGAGGACATACATATGATGGTGTCATTTCAGGCAGACACAACTCTCCTACCCTTGGTAAAAGCCTTCTACTTCCCATCCTTGGTGGGGTGCAGCTCAGTCTCTACTGCTGCCCTTATGAACTGGTCCATATGCCTACATCCCTCCCATTCATACAGTTTGACAGGACAGAAGCGCTCATCAGCCCTGGTACTGATGCAGACACCAGTCTGTCCAATACATACCTATCCATGTGTATATGCCTAGCACACACCAAAAAAAAAAATTAATTAAATAAAAAAATATCTTAAAAAATATATAAATAAAAAATAAAGTGGAGGCTTTCCTAACTGGAAGGCCTGCTGTCTTCATGTAATGGTTGGATAGAACCCTACTAAGGTAGGTAAGTGTTTGGATGAACGGCTGGAAGGCCACTTGTGGTCACCTCTGGATGGTCACGTTTTGTGCAAGCCATAAAATTACTGCATTACAGCAATCACTGCATTCTGCTTCCATATTCTAAGTTCCACATGGAATAACAAGCTTATGGATGTTTATTTCTGTGCTTTCTACACCCACCCACCCACCTAACTGCATACCACATTAAGCTCGGGAGTCAAGATAACCAAGTTTAATAATTATTTGATAAGCTAATGACTGGAGTTTCATCCCATTTAGGGGCAAGATTTTTTGTCCACACTACTGTGTCCAAACAAATTCTGAGGACCACCCAAACTCACATCCAATGGGTACTAGCAACTCTTTCCCAAAAGCACAAAGTAACCACACCAGGAGGCAAAACAATCAGTACATCTAGTGCCTAGATCAAAATGTGTGAAGTGACACCTTTTACCCTCTGTATGTCTTCATGGCATATATTTATGTATGCTCACAAACAAATATGATGAATTTGTATGAAGGTTATGTCACTGTTCTACACTGTTAATTTCATGGTGCCTTTAAGATTCTGTTGACGTAAAACATAAAGTATTTTACTTACTGCAGAAGATTTGAGGGTTTCATGCACAAAGATTTATACTATGGTCATGTGGGTTTTCACGTGCAGTCTGTTATGTACCAGTGCTTCAGGGTAACATACTGTCTCCCTGAAGATGCGGGCAGTACATTCCTCCGAAGCACTGGTCCTTCAATGTAACATCCTGGAAATCTGTATAACATGCACAAAGGAGCAAACTTAAAGCCACTTTCACATTCAACTGAAAAGAAAGGTATATAATTTAAGGTTCATGTCATCTGGGTTGTTCTGCAGTATCCACTGGCAAAAGAGTTACTAGCTGACAGCATAGCAACGAAGAAGACCTGAATCCTCCGCAGCATTGCTGTGAGAACTGCAAATCTTCACTTCTGACAACAGTAACTAATGAAGCATTGTGCTCACACATGTAAAACGTGGTTTGATCTACACAAAAGTGTTGTACAAAACTAATAAATGAGTACAAAAAATTTTATGCTGTATTTTAGAAATCCTATATTTATGCACAGAAGGAAGATAAAATACTGTATTTACTCGAATGCAAGATGAGGGTTTCCCCTAAATTGGGCGCTTAAATGTGTGACATAGTCTTAAGTTCACATATGAAGCGCCCAAATGGACTCGTCAAACCAGATCACTCTGAACCAGACAATGAGGAGCCAAACTCAGGCATGCATCGCCAAATCATTATGTGCGAACTTAGCTCTTCTGAGGTATTATGCAGCATAGAATAGTAAATCCTTACCGACATTTTGGGACAAACTATCATTCCCATCTTCAAGGGTAAAGAAATCAAAAAGAGAAAACACAGCATGATTGAAGTTAACTGACAAAATCTTCTTGTTTGTAACTTCGTTCATCATCTAATTTTTTAAAGAAGCACAATATTTTGGAAGCTGACTCTTTCCATTTTCAGGCAAAGAAGCGCCTAACCTCGTGGACCCCTTAGATTGAGCTACTCTCAGTCACTGGGCACCAAAGAACAGTAACTTGTTAAGATATACACCTGAGAACAGATTTAGTCCAAGGGTTGAACAGGAAAATCGCTACTGAAAAATTAAAAATTAACTACAAGCCTCCAAAACAAAACCTGGACCAATTCACAAATTAAAAACCAAACAGACATGAATTCAGACTTATCAGACAACAGTGACGACGCAAAGATCCAGAACGCATGTATTTAAATTCTTAACCAAAAACACCATCTGTGGCGAAAACTGTGAATCTCCATTGGTTCAAGTAAATTTACAAACCAAGAAATATAAATGTATTTTTTAACCAACGTGAATCACAGTGGCATGGCAGCACATCTCACCAGAAGTGACTGTGAAGGGTTTGTTAAGAAATGCTGTATATCCAAAACATTGGATGAGACTGATGATGATATGTTGTGGAATGGCAGCGAAGAGGAGGGGAACGATAAGAGTTAGTGTGTAGAAGATGAAGGCATTGACTGTGAAGATGGAAATAGTGGACACTGCTTGGTAAAGGTGTACAGAACCTAACATGCTTTGTGTACAAAATTAATAGTAAAATATTTATTAAGCAAATGTTTTTATTTAAGACCATCTGAAGTTTCATAAAAACATTTTCCCTTGGCAGACATGTTTTTTTAGGGGGTCATCTTAGATTATAGTCGTCTTGCATTCGGGTAAATATTGTAAATGTATTCCCAGAAAGTTCTGTTAATGCTTGTAAGTAGTTAATATGTGGGAAATAACTGGTTTATGGGAATTCCTTTTTCCTACATGTACACTAAATATTTTGATCACGGTAGTAGAGTGAAACAAGAGTGTAATACAATTGCTACAACTTTTCACAAATCTTGAAACCAACCACACACATTCTATTGCTAGCCTTAATTCATGATGAATATCAGAAAAAAAAAAATTCTTCATTAAAATAGTGGTTTATTAAACTTGGTGCGAAACACAATTCCCATTTGTGTCTATTAAATTTTAGAAGAATTAATTATACTGTAATTTTTCAAGAATACCAAAATTTGGCAATAAAACTCCTGGTAACAGAAGATTATGAATAGAATATATCTAATTATTCCAACGGAAAACACGAATTTCAATAGCCAGTTCACCGTACCATTTTCCACATCCGTACCAAAAAAACACAGATAAAGAAGTTCCGACCATAAAATGATTTATGAATACTACGGAGACATACATATATGGACTGTCCATGACAACAAACAATTTCAGTTGCAGCAACTTTTACTTTTTCAATCAACACAACCGCCAATAATTCTCAGTTCTAGCCAACACTGTGCCCCACAATTCATTCAGTAACAGTGACGGTTTCAATGCTGCCACTATATCCTCTACTGCTGTTACTTAGGAACCAATTTTTGTATGTGATCAAAACAGGATGACTTACTACAAACACTATGAAATTATATTAGAATAATCACTTCATACTGAATACAACTTTGGCTCTTCTTCCAAGTCTGAATACATGTTGAACTTTCCTTACACTGGAAACATCATTGATCCATGGGAAGAAATACTGAATTACATCATTCAGGAACATTTCTTCATCCTTTTAATAAAAACTAATCTTGCATGCATGAACCATAAACTGTGTATATGTATCTAAGTTACAATTATGATTTGTATGTAATTTTAAACACAGCCATAACAGAGCAGTTGTTCATGCCTTACACAGAAATATTACAACCAGAATGCTGTAACAGATGTGAACTGTTGAAATTTCATGGTGAATCAGTTACATAACAAACCAGAATATAGCTAGAAATATTTACTTCAGTTCTTACCTTTATTAAACTATACAAAGCATCAAATGATTACATACCAAAACATTTTATGTACTACAAATATCTACCACAAATTGCTAACCCAGAACCATAGATTTAAATCTCCAATCTGATTAAATGCAAAAACAAAGAATGCTTTCATTTGACATCTAACACTTTCAGAAAAAAGCATGACATCTACCAACCATATTTTCCACGTGAATAAATTATGACAGGTAGTTAGTTTCTGAATTAGTGTTGGTAAATGAAGAAACCTACAATGTGAACATATACCAACAGTAATTCTACAAAGCAACAGGTTAAAGTAAGAGGTAACTCAAAAGGGCATGTGTAGTTCAATGCTGTGTCTGTACATACATCACAGTCATAAAACCATCCTAATTAAGTTTTTTCATAAATACAAGACCCACTAAATCCACATGTCGGAGACAGCAGTATCAGAGTATGAATCTGAACACTTGTCTAAATTTTTACAGGACTTCACTCACAATCTGAAAAAAAGTGTTTGTGCATTTCATTGAAATACCAACTTCCAGCATTAGCCATATGCTACCAGGAATTTACAGAAATCCGAAGAACAGGTCCATCCTGCTTTAAATGAGACTGTTTCATGTTTCAGAAAAAGTTCCTTTATATTATCTTAAGGCATTAAAATCAGTGCATCAAAATTGTATGTCTTAAAATATCACAATACATACATGCAAAACTGTCCTTTGTTATTCCTATGCCAAAACCCAAAATATACACTTAAAAATGGTTAAATATTCATAAGGTCACTAGACACAATAAATGCAGTTTGTCACTGAATTTATTTAAAAAATACACAATGCAGAGCTGCAAGATTAATAGGAACAAACTGGTCGCAAACTCTCAGACCCTGGTATCAGTAACACCATTCTCCAAATGAGGAAGTTCATATGTATCACTCCATATATTTTTGTACATGCTTTTAATGTATACCTTGTTCTTGTGCGCTAATCTGCAATCATTTTGAGACTGGTAATTTACAAGCTCCTGACCACCCCAGTCACACCAGTGAACTGAGACTAGCACTCAAATCCACTACCAATACCAAAGATATCCATGTTGTACCTGGTGACCCTGCAAAAAATCCATTTCTTCTAACTGTCTTAAATGAATCATGACCAGCACAATTAACAAAAACAACTTTACTCAGTATGAAAAGTTGAAAATATTCACCATTACTTAAGTCAATCAACCTGAAGATGTTCTTTGCCAAGAATTATTCATGAACTCACCAAGTATCTCTTTCCTGTAGGCAGTTCAGAACCACACTAAAGACTAAGAGGAATATTTGTTTCCAAAATGTTGGTTTGGCCCACCAAAACATGGCATCATCATGAAAGGACCTAACAAAGCTCCTTCACAGCTTCCAAAACAACTGATGGGTCTGCCCAACCATGCTTTTGCCAAGTGTTTCTTCCATTCTCACTATTACAAATGCTTACCTTCCCAGCTTCTTATTTTTAGTAATACTGTTAACCAACACCAGTGAAAAAGTACCCTTGAAACACAATCTGAAACCCATCACAACTGTGTCTGAGCATTTATATTTATAATCGTAAAGAAAAATAAGTGTATTTTAAACTGCAGTACTGACTACCACTTCTAGCATTTCCAAATCACAAACAGCATCATTTCTCTGATTTTCCATGCAAAATTAATTCATCAAGGAGCAACGAAATGCCTAATTTAATTCCTCATATTTCCACCAATTTTGACAAGTCGCAGTTTTCTATACATGTTTACTGACTACAACCCGTTTATGTGACACACCAGCATGTCATTTCCAATCACCTATCAACATTAAATTTCCTCTAAATATTACACCTACATATACCTGTATTAAAAACACTGTATGTCTTCTGCCATATGGCAATAAGTAAGGGGAAAATAATTACTGCTCTGTTGTTTTTGACGTGTCACTGTTTTCACAAAATTCTTTCATTGCCAGACATCTACATGCAACAGTCTTTGTAGCATGAACAGGGCAAGAGATAACAAAGATCATCAAATTCCACACCCCAGCATTTCTGCATGAAGGTCATGTATGAAAAGGCTAAAAACAACAAAACCATCAGTATCACATTTATGAGCAGTCTACACACTGATAAGTGGTTATGACAACTCTTCAATGCATCTGCAAGACGCACAGGAACCAAGTCATCAGAACAGAGCAGAAAAACTTACTTAACTGTAACACTGCACACAATCTATTTTACACAAACATACAGACTGAAGTTGAGCTCTATGGTTCTGAATAAGAAATTAATGGCACACATCTCACAGTATCTATTTGTGGTAAATGTATTCCTAAACATAAATCAATGTATCTGATGGTGATTCACACAGCTGAACAAACTTGCTATTCAGTCAGCACATGCCAGTGAACCAATAACATTCCTGCCTTCAGCACGTTCCAGTGGTCCAATAAATACAGCAGACTTTCAGTAACAAGGCTGATAAAAGTTCAAAATCTGAGCACATAACCAGATAAGACCTAATCTATTTCCTTAACACTGGGAGATCTTACATAAAAAAACCCACTACAATAAAACAACTTATTTAAAAATACTCATGTATCATCCTTACACGACATGTCATACACTCAGCTGAGAACAGCAGTGACAAACAGCTCATGTGGAAACCTACAGCACAGCAATGTGGACCAGAAATGACACTTAACACTTGACATTACTCCCACACCTCATGGATATGCAGTGTCAGTTTAATGTTATATCTGGTTCAAATGCTTTCTCACAATCACTTGGAACAAAATTCACACCAGCAAGTGCCAAATGTTCATAGCCTGCAACCATTTCATTTCTCTTCAATGTTAATTAATTAAATCAATAGTATTATAAATGTTTGTATTCCTGATTCAGTATGCACATATATAAATAATGTATACAGAATTAGTTTTGTGTGGTACAACTGCTGGATCATAAGTCTCAACTTACTGTGCTCATGTTCACGTTACAGGTTTCAGCGAAAACGATAATTTGGGCCGAGAGTTATTTTTTCCAAGGATCTTTTTTTGTTCTTCTTTAACTCGCTTCTCCTGCTCCTTTCTCAGTCTCTGCCTCTCTTCTTCCATCTTTCTTTGCTCCTCCACCATTGCCAATCTTTCTTCGGCCTTCAGAAAAACAGAAGTCATAAAATCCTGGTTAATACTAAAATATTATGTGCTAAAATGCCATATTCAAATGTGGTATATTGACAGACTAAGAGGCAGCATTAGATTAAGTGCACTAACAAATTACAGATCTTTAATTCTTTAGTAACAGATTAATTTCATGTAGCATTATCTATTTTTTAAAGTGACTGGAAATCCCTTCCTGAAGAGCAGACAGATGATGTGGAATAAAGGAATAAAATGTGCGCAGAAACAGGGTTGGAACTATAAAGAGCATTATTAATCATGTCCCTCGGCGTGACACCATCACAGAAGCATCAATACACACGAAGCCCATAGCGACCATTAGTCAGTTTCTCCCCTTGCAGTTCAACTTAACTTATTTCATATGAGGGTCTCAGAGAGTGACCCAGCTTCTGAGCAGTCCTCACACCCTCTACTACCTATGAGGAACAAATAAACTAGTAACTAGGAATTCAAGAGAACTGTCTGAGATAATTACCAGCTTTTTCTGGGCTTCTTCGATTTTTCTGTTGTTTTCTGCCATAATCTGCTCAAGTTCTTCTCGTTTCTTTCTTTCTTCTTCCTACAAAAATAAGTAATCATGTAAATAAAAGGAAATCATGTGGTTTAATTCATGCACTTATCAAACAATTCCAGTATAAGTCGCAGATAAAATGCATGTTGGTACAATACATTTACCAAAGTCTGGGGAAAAAATCAACATAATAACGTTTCTTTAAAGCCTCATTTACACTGATTCTGTTAATCAAAATACACAACAATAATGTTGTGCTAAACTGAAAGCAGAATCTGGTGTACTATAGCTCCCCAAACAGCCGACACATTAAGGAGATGATACAAAGTGTAAATGTTACTTCAACAGTGCCTGTTGAGCTAAAATTCCTTACTGCAGTGCCCTACTGAAAGCACTCGGACCACAAGCACACACAGTCTTCCTCCATCCTCTCAGGAATAAAATGATAAACAGAGACAAAATGGTATAATTAAAGCAAATCTGTGTCAACAGGCTCAGTAAAAATGATTCTAAAAGTGTACCTTCCAATATGTCTGGATGGAACATACATGCACTCATCATCTCAATATTTAACCTTCCCCATTCCTTTCCCATTGTATGTTGGGCAGACTGAAAAAACAGGCTAAATTATCTACAGCCAAATCAAAAGGCTTACTAAATAAAGTATACCTAAAAGATTACCCAAATAACTGCATAGCTGTATCAAAAATAAAACAGTCACCAAAACTAAAACTGATCATAACTAACACACGATGCAGAAAATTTGGGGGTTAAACTCTCATTAGATGCTAGATCACAAATCAAACTGCCATTATCTCCATCAAAAATTCAGGCATACCTGTAATGAAGAGACAAGTATATTTCCATCCAGCATCTGCTGTGTCTTGTGTCACTGATTTTCAACAAGGTTAAAGTATGAGATCAAAAACAGTACATAAAATACAAATTTGCAAGCAGCGTTTGAAGTATGTGTATGTTCTAAACAACACAACTGTAAATTTTATAATTTTAATTCCACAACTAAAATTCTGACACACACTTCAACATGAGAAGATGAAACATCAGTGCACATAATTTGCATATTTGGAAGGACACCTATGCTGCAAATAATGTCACTGATACAAGCTATTCAGGATGGCGTAACAACCGCACAAAATAACTACACGTACATACACGTTGCCAGGCTGCCACTTCATCTGATGTCTAAAATTGTAGGTTATGGTAGGGAATAAGCCCCTACAATTTACAGTGGATACCAATCAGATTGAAAACTGAAGTGTCACGTGGCACTTACTTACCAAATGATGTCAACACTGTACAAAACATGTGCACTAGATGAGAGATCTAAGTGGCAACCCTGCAAATAATTCTTGTTAAAAAAACAAAGATAAAATTGACATTGAAAGTATAAAAAATGGTAGATAATACCTTGTAGTAGCAGAGCCAAGACCTCTTCCTCCGCAAACTGTAAACTCAGCCTCAAATGCATTCTTTAGTACTAACGATGCAGTCTTCTTTCTACAGATGATGAACCTTACTTTGAAACTGACATTCAGTCTCTGGGCCCCCGAAAAAAATGTTTGTTAGCTGCCCCAGTTCATTAAACATGTTTTGACAGGGCTATGGGAGAAGTAACTGCTAGGTATATTTGCATTTTTTTCTAGGAGATTCTAACAGATAAGACAAAAAATGAATAAAGTTCACAAGGAAGGGAATGTGGTATCTTTTATCAACAGAAATCCAAAATGAAACTGCTCGAAAATAATGTAAGGTGATGTACATGATAATGGTACATAAATATGAAGGAAGTTCTGTATTATTTTTCTAAGCACCTAAACAATTATTCACTGATATGACCATCACAAATCTGATAGCTTGACAGTCCAATCATACACATATTGCTAGGACTACATGTAATGTCAGTTCTTCCACAAGATGTTTTGACATATACATCCATTACACATACTCATCAGATCATATAATTTTGCCACCAACATTGCCATGCTTTATGATTATCACTGTTGAAAGAAAGTAATACAAATGTAAACAATTTGTTATGTTTCACATACTCCAGTATGTCCAAATAACACATATAAAGGAGTGACTGTACTGTACAGATCTTTTGGACACATATCAAAATACAAATGTGCAGAATCCTCAGTTCATATTGTCTCATTACTTCACATTCCAGTTAAGGAGAGCACAACATTTTTCAACTTTGTTGATGGATATCACTTAACCAGTTTAATGGGAATACTTTTTGAAAACAAGGGAACAATATACTTTGGCAATATCAAAATGCAGTTTCATAATATACAAATTTGTATCTCTTCCCATGAAACTGATATCAACCCACCCCACGCTGCTTCTGCACCCACCCACAACTCTCCACCCCTACTGGCTTGTACTTCTGCCTTACCTCCCGCTTTTTCTCCTCTTCTAACTGCTGCTCTCTTCTCCTCTCCATTTCTTCCATCATTTGCTTCTCCATGATTTTCTTGGCTTCTTCAACCCTCCTAAGAACTTCTGCTTCAATTTCTTCTTTTCGCTTTTCTAATTCCTCCTCTACTCTCTTTTTTACTAGCTCTTCTATTCTTTTTGCAGTTTCCTCCTCCACCATCTTCTGTTCCAGCTCCCTTTGCCTTCTGTGAACAAGGTAGTACAATTAATGATTCCATTTAGGCATATAACATATCTTTTAAAGACAAGAGAAGTGAGAAACAAGGCACAACATTGCATCAGTGTGAGCAGCAAATAGTATTAGATAGATCATGCATGACTTGCTGAAACAAAATTTTACACAGAAATTTTTGCAGTATTTACATTTATTAAATTATCTTAAATAATAAGGAAAACTCTACTGTGAGTAGCCCAACAAATTCAAGGTCAACAGACAACTGCAAGAAGGATAACAATATTATCTATCAGTCAACCAAATTCTTCAAACAAGAACTGATGCTAAACTCTTTGGCCCAGCCTTTTCCCACGAACAATACCCACGAATAATTTTTAGTATCCAGATGAACCTCTACCTACAAAAACAATTACAGACCAGCAAAAGCTTAAAGGAGAGAATGCAATACACTTACTGCTAAATTAGTGTCAAAAAATTACTTACTGAAATGTTACATATGTATAAAAAATAGTAACATCAATCAAATAGGTAGATCTCAGAGACATGTTCCAAAAGGCCTCAAAGAGTGTCTAAACATCAACTGCTATGTTATCACCTGACCCACTTCAACTTTTTCTGCTATGAAGACCCCAGAAAACAAAGAAGAGGACCCTGATAACCCTGAACCAGCAGATGAAGAAGATATCCTAATGGACTACTCCTCTGATTAGTTGTGCAGTCCAGTATAGAAGCAACAACTACATGCAAGAACTCAGTAAGGGTACCTTCTCATCGAACACAATATCTGAAATCCAGCACCTGCCCAGACCCATGTGTGCAGGATTAGCAGATTAATGGAACACATACATATAGGTATATTCATATAAGACAGCATACATTGTAAGAAGAAAACTGAAGCATTTTCCTGTTTTTCAAAGAGTTTTTAGAGTTTCTGTGTTATTTCAAAATTGTTGAATGTTTATTATACAATTTCTCATGGAACCCCTAACAGTATTCTGTGGAACACTGGTTGGGAAACATGGCTTCAGTCACATGCTTATTGCTATAGGCTATGCAAAAATTACCTCTTTCAAATTAAATATTGGTTACACAACAAAAGAAAAAGAGTGTTCAAAAGTTTGGCATTTTATATAGCTATGCCATCCTCTGATGTGTGCACACCTGCACACACATGCACATACACACACACACACATATACTCCCTCACTTACTCACAAACACCTATAGCCTATAATGCACAACCAACCAAGTGTGCATACACACACACACAGGTACACACATGGGAGAATAAAACGAAGTGCAATCATGTGAATATAACACTAGCCTCTTCACAACTGCCAGACTTGATCATGGCAGGTCTTACCAGCTTCATTAGTTCACTGCAGAAAAAAAGAGTTAATTTTCAGTTGCAAGTATTTGTACAAAGTTCTGTGAAGAAACAAATTTCCCAGTTCATTGGTTTGTATATTTTTCTTTCCTGTCCACAATTACCATCAAGTACTTAAAAATTTTACATTGACTATAAAGTCACAATTTCTGACAATCAATCCTTTATAAAACATTCTGAAAATGTTGTCCTATTGGTGCTTTTATGATGTTGCTACCTCACATTACATAGCAATGATGGTAGAACTGGTAAGCAATGATCTGGAAAAGATTTCAATAGCAGCAGCAGTGGGTTATTCAAGGCATGAACCCAACATTTTCCTGGAAGGACTGAGAAAAACATGACAAATATGGAAGGGTAGCCAGTATCCTGGTCAATATTCAAAGATGGCACCTCTCAAAATACAAGTTAGAGCATTACTGTTACACAAGCCTGCCTGGTATGAAAATGTTGTCATACCTCTGTCTTTCCATTTCTGCCAGTCTTTCCACTTCATCCATTTTTCTGTCATGGTAAGTCCTCTTTCTGGCATGTCCCACGGCTCTGGTAGCTTCATCAGATACATCTGAACTACTACTGGATGACTCGGAATGTGATCGTTTCCTAAACAATGTAAAGTATTACCTAGTTAATGTATTCTGTTCCAGTGCTGGGTAAAACTGCAGATTCAGGTTCAAGGCCATCTATATATGAATGAACTGCATTAAGGCTTGATGTAGTAAATGGGATAAAGAAGATAAGAAGTGGTACAGACATAAATACCACCACTCACACGAACTATAACAACATGACCAACCATAACCTAATTTAAAGCAATAAATGTCAAGTTTGCAAATGTCTTCTTTTTCACTATGTTATTCATTGTCATATCCGGAACCAGGGCCAGTCACATTTATTACTGGCATAAGTGAACGTAATATTAATGGTTAAAGAACATAATCATAAATGCCTGAAACTACAAAACCACCGAATTGTTTTAACAAAGATGCTCAGTTCAGTATTAAAAAATCCACAATGATTCTTAAAGGTAACACATAATCGCTTCGCAGAACCGATCTGAACACCTTACATTTGTATATTAACATATTAAAACTCACCTTGACTTTGCACTACGTTCTCTTGATTTGTCTCGGTGCTTACTGTGGGTACTTCTGTCACGGGATTTTGAACGTTTACTTGTATGTTTAGTTTTATGTCGCCTTTTAGGAGACTTGCTTCTCGTTCTGGATCTACCCATGCTATAGTAAACACAACACAGGTTATTTGTGCACCATGTAACAGCAACAACTCGCTACTGAAATTCTAACACCGCAAGGCTTCTCATCACACTTCCATAACCATGTTCAGATTGAAAGGCGACTGGTCTGTGGCAGAGGCTTCCACAATTAATGTTACTCACAAAACTAAACTTCAAAACACGTCTTTCAGTACTGTTACACTGAATGGATTGTACTATTATAACACACACCAACCAAACTTCGACTCATGATACGTTACGCACAGCGAACACCTCCACGCGCATATATTCTTACAAGTAATACCAACACAACCACCATCGAATAACATGATCCATGGCCTGTACCACCGTGTTGACGGGCAGCTCTGACTTTGGCTGCGTTCCATTAGGGACATTCACACCACCCGCCCATGAAGCATTACGACAACGAATGAAAATATCCAGTGGTTCTGGGATGTGACGCCATGTAGAGTGGTAAACAGGTACCAGGCCCTATTGCTGGACTGCTCTGTAGAGGCAGGCAGCAAGCTCCGCCAAAGTTTGGTGCAGATATACCGACCTGCGTGTCATCCCTCCAGAACTTGGAAAGTTCATCAGCATGACTGTGAGAATTTCAAACCTCGCACAGCACGTCTCTTATATCCCTACCAAATTAATCATTCAGTAGTAATAAATTTCACAGAACATGAAGCGACACATGAAGCTACCAGAACAGTGAAATATAGGTGGCCAATTGACCATGCAACACACCTAGAACTTGAGTTTTATGTACAAGTGTGTTTATTACTAGATGGCTACGGGCCAAAATTAAATTAAGGTGGCAACTTTTCGTATGAACTGCTAATACTAAGTTTCATAAAAATTAGTTTACTAGATTAAATTCTCTTTTAGCTTCTTCTTATCTGAATAGTACAATTAAATTTCCTACAAGAATTCACAATAACTATGCTTCTGCTATAGGCAGTATCTTTATTAATACATCTAAATATAGTAACTTCACTGTGTAATGTGGGTTAATGGTATGTCAGATCATGACATTCAGGTCAGTTTCACATAACATCACCACTCTTAGTACTGATAATCATTTTTATTTTAGGAGCAAGTTTAATACCTCAGTTCTAGAATTCAATATTCAGTTAATGTATAAGTCCTGGGGCAATGTCTTTGCATATGAGGATACAAATCTAAGTTTTAATAATTTTTTGAATACTTATTAAGATTGTTTTACTAAAGATTCCCCCTCCAAAAATTTATATTAGATTGCATATTCAACCACGGCTTACACAAGGAATCAAAATTTCATGTATAAACAAAGAAGGCACTTTTTAATTTGTAGAAACCGTAATTACCCAATATGTATTAAATCTTATAAAAAATATTCTGGGATTCTAGTGGACCTTATTAATCTTGCTAAAAAAACTCTACTATAACAAGCTTCTGGTTAATTCAACTAACAAGTCAAAAACTACTTGGCCCATCAATCATAATATTAATACGAATACTTCAAGTAATGCTGTTTCTTCAATTAATGTAAATGGTACATTGGTCAACTGTAACAAAACTACTGCCAATACATAATAAATACTTTGCTACATTAGCTCAGGACAAACTTGCAGCTAATACAAAAAATGGGAATGCAGCATTTATTAATAACAATCCATTACACTTCTTATTTAGTGCAATCATTTCCCTCCCTTAAATTGAAATTTGTATCAAGTAAAGAAATTGAAGTTACTACTCACTCTCTCAAACCAACAGACTCACATGAGTATGATGAGATATCGATACAAATTTTAAAAGTAAGTAGTCTGTATATTTCATCACCATTAACTTATCTATGTAATTGGATGCTTTCTTCAGGTATATTTCCTTCTAGACTTAAATTCTCAGAAATTAAACCTCTTTTTAAAAAAGGTGATAAGTCTAGCATTTCTTATTACAGGCCGGTCTCTATCCTTACATCCTTTTCCAAAATTATTGAAAAGATTATTTGTACTAGAATTATTGAACATGTAAACTATAATCAGATCTTAGCAGAAGAACAATTTGGGTTTAAAAATAAATATTCTACCGACTCGGCCACTTACAAACTACTAAATGACATACTCACATCGTTAAACAGCAAACTGAGAGTGGAAGACTTTTTTGCAATCTTCAAAAAGCTTTTGATTGTGTCAACCATGATATTTTGTTGTTGAAATTAAATTTTTAAGGGATCAGAGATTTAGTTAACAAATTGTTGGAATCTTATTTAAAAAAATAAATTCCAAAGAGTAATTATAGATAATAAGCCAATACTTCTCCAAATGGGAGCCAGTTAGTGATGGTGTTCCACAAAGCTCCATACTCGGTCACTTGCTTTTTTTATTGTATATTAATGATCTCCCAAAGTCCATTTCGTATACATCTAATCCAATCCCTTTTGCCAGTGACACAAGCATTATCATCACAGGTTCTGATCCCCATGAGTTTTCAAATAAAGTAAATAACAGTATCACAGATATTAACAGTTGGTTTATAAGTAATTTACTGTCCTCAAATTCTGACAAAAATCAGTTTCTTCAGTTTCTAATGAAAAATAGACTTATCAATTTCCTATGATAATAAACATATTACAAAAGTTCAAAAAGTTAAATTTCTTGGTTTAACAATAGATAATTATCTGTCAAAGAATTTCCACATTGAAGAAATAATACCCCAAATTAAATAAAGCTTGTTTCACAATTAGATCAGTAGGGCCTTACTTTCTTGTTTTTAAGCTTTCGCCGTGTTCTAAATATAATTTATTCCTTTTTGGGTAATTTCCCGGCGTCTGAGTTCTAATTGTGGCAATTAGAACTCAGACGCTGGGGAATTACCCAAAACGGAATAAATTACAAGGCCTTACTTGTCATATGAAGTAGTGAGGATGATTTGTTTTTCTTATAAAATTATGACCTATGGCGTTATATTCTGAGGCAATTCATCTCAAAATAATTCCATATTCGAGATTCAAAAAAGAGCAATTAGAATAATTGTGAATTCAAGCACTAGAACCTCTTGTCATGAATTATTTACAGAATTACAGATTTTGACCCTTCATTCTCAGTATATTTATTCCTTATTAATGTTTGCTGTTAAAAACAGATACCTTTTTAAATCAGAGTCTGATGTTCATAATCTTGATACAAGATATAATTCTGATTTGCACCTGCCTACAGCTAATCTAACAACCTTCCAAAAGGGTGTCTTTTATTCAGGAAATAAAATGTACAATCATCTGCCATAGTCTCTCAAAGAGCTATTTCATGATGTTAGATGGTTTAGATTGGCTTTGAAAAGAATTCTCTCAAAAATGTCTTCTATTCTTTGGATAAATATCTTAGTTGTAAATCTTGTGACTGGCCTAGATTCTTACTTAAGAAGTTTATCTTCTACCCAGTATCAAGCAGGGTGTAAACATATTAGTTGTTACACATTACATTATCATGCTTTACTTATGATTTTAATTACTATGAGGGTTTTAAATTTGTAGTGTATATTGACATGGATTGTCTTCTGCAAACTAGTATGTTATTTAGTTAGTGATATGACTAATTCCACATCTGTATGATCTATGGAATATGAATAAATGAGAATGAGGTTAATAATCCATGAAAATACTGAACTAAAACACATACTTGGTACACAAGTAATCCGGGTTAGAGAAAAAACCTGCCAGTAGCTACTATGGCACTATGTTTGACTATTCTACTTACTATTTTAATTTAGTGAATAGCCTCACAGAAGTGACTGCTATAAAACATTAAACAACATGATGGGACTTGTGTCCTTATTGATGTTTTAATCACCCCTTTCCATGTGATGGTTAAAAATTCAAAACGTACTGAAAGAATATAAAATATTCATAATTGTCATCTTGTGCTAATCCACATAAAGAATATAGAGCACACCTCCATCTGGATCTTACTGTGAAGAAAATACTGTACATTACTGTCAAAATACACACTTGGTAGTCTTCTGCAAGCACAGAATTATTATTACAAACTAAAAATTTACCCCCCTTGAGGACCAGTTCAGCACAAATTACAGTAAAAATATTAATAATAGTCTTGTATTATATTTAATGGAAAGGATATGCAGAATGTACAATAAAGCATGAATTAACATGCTTCACAGTGACTAAAAGTGCCATTATGTAGGCATTATCAGTACTGTAATAACTGATTCCTGAAAAGTGTGACATAATTTTTAAAATGTTTGTTATATAAATGTCTACATTATATCTAACATTAACATACATGAATCTAATGAACATAAAAACATGGTGATGACAAGTCTGCAACATTTAAGACTGCCACAATACTAATGTAAAAATTAAACACACACACACAAACTGAACATCAGTGCAGTATTTTAACTTCATTTCAACTGCACACAACAATTGTAAATACTGTATTACAACCCTGATGACTTTCATTTGCAATGTTATGTGGGTATGCGCTAATTGCACACTTCCTTTTACGACATGGATGTTACAAATACTCTGTATGGTCACAAACATAATTTGCAAATGAGACTAGTCAGTATCTCTCAAAGAGCCAGTTTGCTTTTGTTCTCAAGAAAATGTCATTTATCTCACAGAAAGTCAATTTTCTGGCCAATGAATATCATCTTTACCAACTCCAACAAGGTGAGTGGAGACGATATTCTGCAAAGTACGCCTTGCTTTAGTTTCTTCTTCCAGCTGTGATGAGAGAAGTACTACATTGGATTTCAGCTCCTTTACTTGGTCCTTCAGTGCATACACTGTATCCACCAAGCTCCTGTCACAACAACCAATGAAAAGTGTCAGATACAGAAAAACACAAAAATTAAGAACAGCTGTGAACTTCAGAACAATATAAACCAACGAAAGAAAACACAAGGAAGATAACATTCTCCAAATCAAATGGTTTCATTTCATGGAACTAGTGACTATCAGAAGGCCCCATTAAACATAATACTATGCTTCATCAAAAGTTCAGGACTGCTAGAAGGGGTCTTCCAGTAGTAGATGCACAGTACAGCAGAAACAGTTGTAATGAAAGGGCCCTTCATAAGCCCACTCCTCCAATCAATGAAGTGGGGAAACTTCCAACATTGGTGAATTACGTTACCTTCCTTAACCTGCTGCTAGACAATAAGATACATACTTTTCTTCTACAATTGTTTGATTTCCTGATGTCTCCTCAATTATAATCTTTTCCTCTTCTGCAATAAGCATCTGAGGGCTGTCCAGGAGTGCAGCTGAAATTAAACATGTGATAAAATGTAAATGTGCATGAGCAACTAGTGAAATCTGCACAAAAGAGAGACAGGAGGGGGAAATGGAAATCCACACTGTACTTCAAGTTTTCATAACAGTGGAATTAAACAAAATGTAACCTACCATAAACATTTATTTGCAAACAAGTTTAAAAATTAACAATGAATTTATATACATATCTATAAAATTATCACACATCCCCTGCACTCTCAGTATATCAGTACTTTTATATGTAAAAACAATGACTGCTTGTATGTAGGTATGTGTGTGTGTGTGTGTGTATGAATACATTAATAAACATATAAGATTTCAGAGCTATAAAAGTAGTTATATAAAATCACCATTACAAATACATTTGTGCATAAGACAACAGGGTTATGCAGAAGCACGCACATAAGAGAGAAATTTAACTGACACAAACAGCCATAGAACATGGCTTAAAATCATATGTAAGAGGTAAAGTTGTCCCTCTGTACATCATTAAGGCATGTGGGGAGAGCAGAAATTTAGATCCAATCATTCTTAACCCTGGAACTAGACTGAGGTAAAGAAACTTAACAAATATAACCAGCCTCCATTCAAAATGCTTCCTACTGCACAATCTATAAGTAATGTTAATGCTTTTTAAAGGTACCAACTTAGGAGATAAAGATTTCAACATTTTCTATTGACTTGTGGAAGCAACAGGATCCTGTTAGTATCCAACTTTTATTGTGTATTTCAGCTTCTATAACCTGTTGGTAGGAAAACAGTATTTTTTAAGACATAGGAGGTGTTCCGTACAAAATTTGATACAGTCTCACATAACCCTGGGTTTCAAAGTCATGTCTACAAGGAACAGTTAAATTAAAAAAATATAAGAGAGGTCACAATGAAGACATTGTAGACTGTGTAGGTTTTGATGTCTTCAATTTTCGAAAATTAGTGAAGAATGGGTGCGTGTGTATGTGTGTAAAGAAAAATATTCATGTTCATACACAGTTGTATTCTTATGCATTATAAAATGCATAAATAAATATTAATCAAAAGCAATAATGAACCAGGTAATCGAACAAACAATGAATATGGATTTCAAAGATCTGACTTCATAAAAGCCTGTGAAAAAGTACATATAAAACAATTTTGTGCCTTTGGCATCAAAAAAGCAGAAAGAAAATAACTGCATTAAGTTCTGTATGCCATGACCCTCAGTCAGGCTCTGTTACAGTTTCCAAGATACACAGAAACTGTGTAATTACTGCTGAATCTCAAATGTTCATGTGAGAAATATGCTGAAGCATAGATGACATGGCATCACAGAGACTGTGATATGACAGTGAGATGAGGCTTTCATGGTATTAACTACGAAGTTTGCTGTTTTCAACACAAACAAAAATCAGGTGCCAGCTAACATTTCTTGAACTTATCAAACCGAAATTTTTCACAAAAAATGATACTGTATGCAGGTATTTGAACATACCATGTTCAATTTCACATTTCTGGCAAAGATGAAAATACCATCATCCACACATAAAGTAAGTTCACATGTGGTCTGAACATTAGCACTAATGGAGTGGGAGAGATTAAAGTTCAGAAAGCAATTTGCAGAATTAAAAATAAAGTATACCACAAATCAAATGGACACTTTTCATTACATATACAAAATACCTAACCAAGTCAGAGTGGTTATATTCCTGGAAAACATTACTGCTGACAAGACTAAAGCCTTCTGAAAAACTGGTCAGGGGAAATGTGCCCTCTGTTAAAACTCATCAAAGTTTAAACAACTACAAAATTTCAGTCAGAAACCATGATGGGAATACACAACTTGACCAATTCAGGCACAATGGGAGAATAATATTACATTCACATTATATAAATAGGATGAAAAATTATGGGGTGTATTCAACTGGCCATTACAAATATGGATCTCCTGGTGTGGCAACCACCAGCTGTTGTGTGTACATAAATACATTATTGCAAGACACATAAAACCAGGCAACAAAATGAAAAAAACAATAGGCACTTGACATCTATGGCTGGCAAGGAATTACAGTATTATAAAGAACCCTCTCTATGAGTCATTACCTAACAACACATTAATCAAAGAAAATGTATGTAACTTACATATTTACTAACAGGTAAATTACTTAGCCAGGCAGACAACTTTACCTTTATCTTGTAATATTTGATTGAATTATTTTAAAAGTATTGGTATTTACTACAACATCCCTGCAACATTCATGCCATCGTATAAAGTGAAATTCATATTTTCCAATTTAAAGTTACAGCTGGTTGATAAAATTATACTGGTAGCTCAAATAAAGATGGTAAAGCCAAGTGGCATTATGCTGTTTTATGACACAAAACCTAACTTGTACAATACAAACATCATTAGCTACATTATTACACTCAATGGAAACAGCAATTTAATAAATTTACAAATCTTAAATGTTATTTGTAACATCCAAATATTAAGAAGTATTGACTTAAAATGTAATGTGAAGCACAAGGTGGATACAATTAGTTGAATTAAATTCTTACATATGTAGTTTACAAATGTACTTCAAAGTGAAAGTCATACCTTGCCACACAATTCACTGAGACTGCAAACAGTCTTACTTAGCTAATACAAAATCATCAAAAGATAACACTTAACAGAAAATTAATGTGACACTATGAAACTGCTGGCACATGTTCAGCCCAATCTGTATGTGAAAAAATCAAGTGTTACAAGTATAGCTTCACATTTTGCAATCACCCCTTTCTTGAACTCCAAACTACCTTGCGAATTTCACTTACAGAGCATTTGCTGTGCCATCACACAATGGGACAGTCACATAGAGGTGTAATGAGATACATTATAATGAACCATAACAATATGACAACAATAATAAATTTTAATACAGCTGACTCTTAGTATGCACACATAAACAGAGTTCTTCTATATTCCTCTTCTTATAAAATGTGGGTACAAGTATGTAACAGTATTAAAATGTTAAATGATACAGGTGCACTGAAGCATGTACCCATATCATTACTAACACATCAGTGATCAAAATCATGCGCTGACAATGAAGCCTGAATAAAATTTGCAACTTGGAAGATGTTTATGTGGCAACGAAATATATGCAAATAAAAAACTGTTTGAATAAAACTATTCCAACATGCTACTACAAAACATATGCACATCTCAGTACTAAGAGCAAGAACAACTGCCACACTGTAATATCATTTTATCATAACTAAGCTATAAAAAGTAAACATAATTAAAAATTAGTTGAATAACATTCAGTATTATCTGAAGTCAATAATAACCTGAAAACTGATATTAGAATTCATAAAAATAGTGTAAAATCAAACACAGTGTCTTCATCCATGCAATATGAGTACTGATAAAACATATATGTTCAACCTATAAGATTCCCTGAGACAGCAAGAGAGAAAATATTCTTGTCATATAATCTTAGTTACATTACAGAATATCTACATAGGAATATAGAGACATCAAACCATCCAGCAAATAACAAAAAAATAATTACATATGAACTAATATCATAAAATTATAAATGTGTAGAATATCTTCGCAGCACATCAAACAGTTATTTTGTCAAATATCACAAGATCAGAATATTTCTAATATACATTAAACACAACTGCAAAATACAGTTAATGTATTCATCCACATTTCTTTTATATGGATGGAAGAGTACATTCATGATGGATAAAAACCTATAAAACATACAGCCAAATTGTTCTCCTAAACAGCTGCACTCATACCATCTGTCTCATTTGGCTGTGACTTTTTACCAGTACAATCTCAACGTTAAGAAATTGCCCCTGGAAACCAAAAGCAATATCAACATGAACTTATCTTAACTTAACAGGCCTGTGTTGCTAGTATTAGTTTTGTTTGTTACGGCTCTCTTTGCTTTTATCTCCGTGAAATTACATTATCTCAAGCAGATAAATTAATTAAGATGTAATTACACCTCATACAGATCACATGTATTGTCAGCATTATGTTATATTATAACCAAGGCCAAGGTAGTGGGAGTATGCCAATCAAAATACAAACCTTCTCATGGGGGTAACTGAATCATCACAGTTAACAAATAGTTCATCACTTAGTACAGTCCAAACTGGATGGACAAATTGGATTCCAGTACAGGCCAAGTTTACAGTTTCAAAATAAAAAGCTAGGAATATTAGTGGGGCAAATAATGAAACTGTTAAACATTTTGAATACTCATCCACCAGTATCAACGCTGAATAAATGGTAGCTCCACTCTGAGTGCAAAAGCAGAGAGGGCATAAAGAAGTAACTGCAAATGAAACTCCCAGGGGAGGAGGAAAAGGGGGGGGAGAAGATAAGCTGACAGTCAAATGATGTGGAATTTTGGGGTTGCCAGGGATAATTTAAAATTTGCGCCTATCTGAAGACAGTTCTTAGACATACTTCACCTGTTCCTTAACAAAGAAGTATATGAACTGATTCAAAATTAACTAACTTGTATGTAGAGTAGCAAATAAATAGGAAAAAACCCCCTCACACCTAACTCTAATTGCACATAATGGAAGGAAGCTAGCATACGAAATAAAGTTGTCTTTGCTGTGTTCACACATACATGACTCATGTAAAATCTGTCATTACAAAATTACTGGTGTAAACCAGTTTTCAAAACAAACTGATACCAGTTGGTTGGAATGCCTCAGGACTGGTCCTTGTTATGCTGTACATAAATACCTGATGCCACAGTACCTAAGTGCAAATCATCTAACCACTCTTTTGTACAGATAAGACCAACTTCAGACCGCCTAAACCTAAAATCTTGAAACACACACATCAGAAGACAATCTGACAACTGATGAAGTTACATGCACATTGTGGGGATACACATTATTGTGAGTAGTTAAGGCAAACAAGTCCGTGTGTTCACCCTACTAAGATGAACACATTGTTCAATGTGGTTGACAGATGTGTAACCCAATAAAATATACAGGTTACCTAAGTACGTAGACAAAGATGGTTTTTAAATTCTACACTTTGTGACCATCAATGTATATCCAAACCAACACTGTCAGTACTGTGATGACAAACAGAAAATAAATCCAATCCAAATCCAATGAAACTGCCTTCTGCCCACAACATGGAAAGACGTGTGTGATGCACATGTTCTACATACAACATGCGAATAACATCACAGCAAATGCCCCAGGTTCAAGAGCAGCTCATGCAAAGGCAAAGCCTACTTCAATCATGGTACTACAATCAACAGAAAAGTGGGAGTTGAAAAATTGGGGAAAATATGTGTTATCATAAGACTTGTTGCAAAGAAAATATGTGGAATTGTGGGAAAACATAATTTTCTCATTTTTTAAAATTCAATAGTAAATGCCCACAATATGAATCACAATATAACCAATGAAACACTAAAATTAGACATCAGCTTTTAAGTGGCAGATCAATTGCTGAGAAGTGTGGGATCTGAAATGTTAAACCAATCATCAGCAAACCATGCACGCAGCTGTGGAAAGAAGACATTTCATCCAGAGTAAAAGGCAGGGTCCAGTGTGTGTTAAACGTGTGTGCGTCTGCCGATAGGATGAAACACTGCAATGGCAAAGCTGTAAAAAACTCACACTATGGAAGTGTAACACAGGACCTTGTTTTAGGGACATTTTCCACACAAATTTAAAATGTTGAGACTATTGTAGTTACAGCACTACCTAACAGAGTTGGGACAGAACAGTCAATATCTGCAGCAATGAATGCAGTGGCAGCAATATTTAAGTCACTTGCATTATCAACACAAAGTGGGGAACAAAAAATGAACACACCAACATATAAAAAGATCACAAAAATAATAATGTTTATCATGTTCTTGAACTTGCCTCTGAATCATGGTAATAGGACATTTCATTACTGCCTATGCTCAAAGTGTCAGAGACACATAAGAAGATAAACCTATCCTTTTACAGGCCTGGACAGGCCGTCAGGGCTCCAGGAGGATGAGGCTCTCAAAATTTCTAGACATTTGGCACATGAAAGTGGTAAGGTTATCAGTCCTACACAGCGGCCAGCATTGCCCCCAAGAGATATGCCTAGTCTTCATTTCTGTTAGAGGCTGAGTCGATCCCATGGCCATAGTGTGGCCAGAACAATAACATCAATAAAAAATCCCAACGACCCCCTCATGAATCGCACCCATGACCTTCCAGACTGTAGCACAGTGTCTCAACCAACTGCACCATTGTGCACCCCATCAAACTCAAGTAAAACATAAAAATACATGACAAAACAACAAGAATATTTTGTCAGCTCTACTAGACCATTATCTTCACCAGCTACATTACAAACTACAAGCAGTGGGTTTACTAAAAACTTAGAGCATCTACTTAAATTCTGATATCTGATGAGAAATAATTACAACACATGTAATAATAATAATAATAATAATAATAATATATAAATTCAAAACAAATACATCGTGAATATTTGGGGGCATACACTGAAGGAATAGCTAAAATAGTTTCTTCACCTAACACAACATACATCTGCAACAGTTTTGCTCTACATTTTTAGCAACATACTGTCACAAGTTTCATATCACAAAAGAGAGTGGATTAAAACTATTTACTACGCTTTGTTCAATATTAAAATTTTGGGCAACAGCAACAAAGTATGTCATAAACAAAACTGAACAATCAGCTTCTACAAACCATACAAACACAGTAACAGAAATAAAAAGCGAGTTCATATGTGTAATTCCATATATACACACTGGGCCATAACATAATAAGGACCCTGTCTTGTTACTAGATTTAAGTGGGCTGACGTTCATTTATAAAACAGGAAATACTGCACTGGCAGTAGAGAACTGATTTATCTGTGCTTATGAATGCACAAATATTAACTACAAAACACATAACTCATACTGTGACAAACAAAACTGTACCCCCTTTCCTATGTGCCCTTCCTCTCTCCTTTCCACATACACATTTAATGGTTACAAACATATTCAACCACAGGAAGGGGTGAAATTCTAGATCACATGTCTGTATTACCAATATGCAAAATTTTGATAGTTTAAAAAAAGCAGCCTGGATAAGCCACAAACTGGATAATCCATGTATGGATGATTGGGAGCACAATTCAGTAACTGAATTCATCTGGTTGAAATGTTTCATGTAATCTGTGCAAAGCATCTGCAACTGTACTGTTAAGAATTATAAATTCAGTACAGCAAGCACTTATTTGTGAAATTACATACAGCAAATGTATTTGGTCCATGACCATTACTCATCAACTAGCAATGTGGATGTACTTGTGTCACCCAAACAAATACCAGGTTTTCTTTCTTACTATGAGGTTGTGGGGGGGGGATGCAATATTAGTCTCAGGACATAGGCAACTTCAATATTGTGCTTACAGACACTCTGATCAAGAGAGTGTCGTAAGTATTAGTACATTTGCTAATACACAGCTACATGCATATACATCTCACAATGTAGCAAATTTAATTTATAAACATGAACTTCTTTCATCCCCATCTTTTTTTAAATGAATATCAATAAAAATTTCCCTTGGTAATTTTTTCAAGAAAAAGAAAAATTCAAAGCTAAAGTTCTTACGCACAAGCCATACCAATGTTTACATGTGGGCAACTATGTCACCAAATTTCTGAAAGAATGAGGGATTTCTCTTCTGCAAGAGCTGGTTTCTGAAATTACATCAAACTGACAGACTTTTGCAGTTTTCCTTACATATAAGCCAATTATCTGATTACTTCATGAAACATGTAATTTATTCCTTTTTGGGTAATTCCCCGGCGTCTGAGTTCTAATTGCCGACGTTTCGGAACTCACTATCGGTTCCATCTTCATAGGGAGGTGAATACTTCATTCACCTGCCTATGAAGATGGAACCGATAGTGAGTTCCGAAACGTCGGCAATTAGAACTCAAGACGCCGGGGAATTACCCAAAAAGGAATAAATTACATTTAGAACACGGCGAAA
>Ga0123355_10001308_pt1 | contig 34772 bp, 35 predicted proteins | sample TergutEmb28metaG_3_FD_89872 | JGI IMG/M metagenome (GOLD analysis project Ga0123355, IMG submission 89872) | Embiratermes neotenicus P1 segment gut microbial communities from Petit-Saut dam, French Guiana - Emb289 P1 | ecosystem: Host-associated > Arthropoda: Insects > Digestive system > Gut ...
ATTCTGAGATAGTATACAAGATTAGAACCAATAGAGAGTGCGGCTATAATTACCGCAATCAAATTAGCAAAGACCACATGGTTAATTATATTAAAAACACGGTTGAGTACAAAACTAACTCTCATTAGGTTAGTACCCTTTAGGATATTACCTAATATGAGTCCGAGTAGAGTAACCATTATCAAGAGTTCTAGCCACCATGCTGTCCGTCCGCCGATTACTGCAACACGCTCTCTTAGTACAGGGACAGTCAAGAATAGTATTGTAGCTGTAATCGTTGATATAGCAAATACTCCTGCAAAGAAATACGGCAACCAATTAGCCACATGCTTACCTTTGCTCTTGCGCCAATCAAGATAAGCAAAAACAAAGTTTCTTATTGCGGCAAGTCCAAAAAGCACACCAAGCGACCAGTTGCCCAAAAGCGAAGCCGAAACAACAAGTGCGGTCGATGCAATGCCTATTAGCGTCATCATTCGCACTTTGTTTTTGATTTGCCAGCCCCAAACAAAGGTAATAAGTGCTATAAGCGCAAATACTTGACTAACCCACCAAACAGGGTTGTTCAGTTGGTTAATTAAATTCTGTATCATAAAGTAAACTCCTAAGAAAAACAATGTTGTTCATTGTTCATCGTCTATTATAGTATATAATTAGTTGTGCGGTCAAGCGTATTTACTTTGTGGTAGGAAATATTATGATTTGAGGACAATGCTTTTTTGTGTGCAACCCCTTAAAGATTTGACAATGTGTGGCAAATTAATGTATACTTAATAAGATAGGAGGCGATATGCCGGTTAAGATTCCGTCAGGTTTGCCCAGCGGGCGATACTTGGAAAAAGAGAATATCTTTGTTATGGACGACAAGCGGGCTACTACGCAAGAAATCAGACCGCTTAATTTGGGTATTCTTAATTTAATGCCTAACAAAATTGACACGGAAATCCAGCTATTAAGACTTATCGCTAATACACCGCTTCAATCCGAAGTTACACTACTTCATACAGCTAGCTATATAGGCAAAAATGTCGAGACCGAGCATCTAAAGACCTTTTATAAGACATTTGACGATGTATACAAAAACAATATAAAATTTGACGGATTGATTATTACGGGTGCGCCGGTTGAAACATTGGAGTTTAGCGAGGTAAAATATTGGGACGAGCTTACTCGTATAATGAAATGGGCTAAGACTAATGTGCATAGCACCATATACTTATGTTGGGCAGCACAAGCAGGATTGTACTACCATTACGGTGTGCCGAAATACAATACAAAGGATAAAGTTTTCGGGATATTTGAGCATAAAGTTCTCAAACCAGAAAATCCGATTGTAAGAGGTTTTGATGATATTTTCTTAGCTCCGCATTCCCGTCACGCGGACACAAAAGAATCTGACCTCAAAGGTAAGTTAGATGTGCTTGCAACCAGTAATATGGCAGGAGTTTATTTGGCGGCAAGTTATGACCTTAGGCATATATTTGTGACAGGTCATAGCGAATATGACGCACTAAGCCTGCATAACGAATACGATAGAGATATCAAGAAAAACCTCAAAATCAAAGTTCCTTACAATTATTACCCTAATAATGACCCAAGCAAACATCCGCCTATCAAATGGCGGTCGCATGCATCGTTATTGTTTGGCAACTGGATAAATTATTGTGTTTATCAAGCTACGCCGTATAATATACAAGAAATCAAGTGAAATGTGAGAAGTACAAGAGTAGCTTAACGCAGTTCAAAGGAAGTAAAATTATGAGAAAAACAAAAATTGTATGTACAATCGGACCGGTTACAAGCCCGCAACCAATGCTCAAAAAGCTTATCAAAGCCGGTATGAATGTGGCTCGTGTCAATATGTCACACGGTGACCATACAGAACAAGCGGCAAAAATCGCTAACATCAAAGCGGTAAGAACCGAGATGAATGCACCACTAGCATTGCTTGTCGACACAAAAGGTCCTGAAGTGAGGGTCAAAACTTTTGCTGACGGCAAGGTTGACCTTATAGCAGGCGATAAATTTGTTTTGACTACAACGGATATTGTGGGTACTCGTGAGAGAGTGTCCATATCTTATGACGGACTTCCTAAGCTTCTTAAGCCGGGGCATCAAATTTTGCTTAATGACGGACATATTGAGTTAAAGGTAGATAAGGTTGAAGGAACAGAGATTTTTTGCACCATTATAGTCGGGGGTAAACTTAGCAACCGCAAGAGTATCAATATGCCTGAGGTGGATATTGATATGCCTTATATAAGTGAGGCGGACAAAAAAGATATTCTTTTTGCGATTAAACAAGGTGCTGATTTTTTAGCTATTAGTTTTGTTCGTACCGTTGAGGATGTGCGTGATATACGCAAATTTTTGAGCGATAACGGAGCTATGGATATTGAGATTATCAGCAAAATAGAAAATAGACAAGGCGTTAATAATATTAAAGAGATACTTGCCGAGAGCGACGGGGTTATGGTTGCACGCGGAGATATGGGCGTAGAGATACCTTTTGAGGAATTGCCTAATATCCAAAAGTCAATTATTAAGGATGCTTATACAGCGGGTAAGAAAGTTATTACAGCGACACAAATGCTTGACTCTATGGAAAACAGTCCTCGTCCTACCCGTGCGGAAATCAGCGATGTGGCTAATGCGGTTTATGACGGCACAAGTGCAACTATGCTAAGCGGTGAGACTGCAAGCGGCAAGTATCCTATTGAGACAGTTGTAACAATGGCAAAAATTGCCGAGCAAGCCGAGCGTAATATTAAGTACAAGGAAGTGTTCAATCAGCTTTCGCACAAAGCAAAAATAGAGTCAATTACTGATGCTGTGTCACATAGCTCAGTAGGTGCAGCATATGACCTTAATGCAAAGGCTATTTTGGTTGTTACACAAACAGGACGCACCGCACGCAAAATAAGTCGCTGGCGTCCTATAACCCCGATTATTGCGGCGGTAACAAGCCCAAAAGCGTATCATCAGCTTTCGCTCAACTGGGGTGTTACGCCTGTTTTGGCTAAGCACCAACTAGACACAGACGACCTCCTTGACCATTCGCTAAAATGTGCTAAGTCTACAGGACTTGTTAAAAAAGGTGATTTGGTTGTTATGACCGCAGGCGTGCCGATTGCCAAAGGTACAGAAACCAACCTAATGAAAATAGATAAGGTTAAGTAATTTACTAATAAGCTACAACAAATAATGACAAAAATACTGCTAATTGAAGATGACTCACAATTATCCCGTCTTATTACGCTTGAATTAGAGCATGAAGGATATAAGGTGGATTTTTCGCTTGACGGAAAAGATGGGCTTGACAAAGCACTCGCAGGCAGTTATGACTTGATATTGCTTGATGCAATGCTGCCAAGCATCAGCGGCTGGGATATTCTTAAACAATTGCGAATGAACAGTACTGTGCCTGTAATTATGATTTCTGCCAGAGATACGACTATTGACAAAGTAAGCGGATTAGATTTAGGAGCAGACGATTACTTGACCAAACCTTTTGATATTGAGGAGTTGCTTGCCCGTATGCGTGCCAATCTCAAAAAAGGTAATTCTATCGGGTCGGCTACTATTAACTTTAAGAGACTTGCTGTAGACCCTGTACAACATTCGGTTAAGTTTGAGGATAAGGGAATAGACCTTACAAAAAAAGAATTTGATTTACTTTTTTATCTTTTAAGTAATCGCAATATTGTACTTAGCCGTGAAAAGATTTTAAGCAAAGTTTGGGGGTATGATTTTGTAGGCAATACAAATGTTGTTGATGTATATATAAGATATTTGCGAGCCAAAATTGATGATCCGTGCAAAATTGAACTAATAACTACTGTGCGTGGTAGCGGATACACAATTAAAGACTAATTATGAAAATTACAGCTAAAGAATTAAGACAAAAATGGTTTGATTTTTATAAAAGCAAACAACACGCTATTATAAGGTCAAGCTCATTGATACCCGAAAATGACCCAACCGTACTTTTTACAACGGCAGGAATGCATCCGCTTGTTCCGTATTTGATGGGAGCAAAACACCCTGCAGGTAAGCGACTTGCTAATGTTCAAAAATGTGTGCGTACAGGTGATATTGATGATGTGGGTGACAATAGTCATTGCACATTTTTTGAGATGTTGGGCAACTGGAGTTTGGGGGATTATTTCAAAAAAGAGCAAATTGAATGGAGCTATGAGTTTTTGACAAGCAAGAAGTATTTGGGCATACCAAAAACTCGTCTTGCTGTATCTGTATTTGAGGGTGATAGCGATTGCCCGAGAGATGAAGAGAGTGCAGGTTATTGGCTAAAATGCGGTATCCCCAAAGAGCGGATTTTTTATCTTCCTAAGGCTAACAACTGGTGGGGTCCTGCCGGCACAACAGGTCCTTGCGGTCCTGATACAGAGATGTTTTATGTATCTACTGCACCCGATTGTAGTCCAAAATGTAGTCCTGCTTGTGATTGCGGTAAGTATTTGGAGATTTGGAATGATGTCTTTATGGAATACAACAAGACAGCAGACGGCAAATACGAGCAACTAAAGCAAAAAAATGTTGACACAGGTATGGGCTTAGAGCGAACTCTCGTTGTACTTAACGGTAAAAAGTCCGTCTACGACACAGATTTGTTTGTGCCGATTATATCAAAAATAGAAGAACTAAGCGGAAAGAAATACAACAGCAAAGACGCCTCCCGTCCTATGCGTATAATAGCCGACCATATTAGAACAGCGGTATTTATGCTAGGTGATGATAGAGGAATAACTCCAAGTAATGTTGACCAAGGATATGTACTTAGACGCTTAATCAGGCGGGCTATACGGTATGCTAAGGCTTTGGATTTAGAACAGGGTGCGGTAGTTAAAATTGCTCAAGCGGTAATTGATGTCTACAAAGATGTATACAAAGAGATTGCGGACAATAGTCAGTTGATTATAGCCGAATTAACTAAAGAAGAAGAGCGTTTTGAGAAGACACTCAAAGCAGGACTTAAAGAATTTGACAAGCTTGTAGGTTATATTCAAAACGGAATAATTAGTGGCAAAGCGTGTTTTAAGCTGTATGATACCTATGGGTTTCCGATAGAAATGACTGAGGAGTTAGCAATTGAACGGGGGCTAAAAATCAACAGAGATGATTTTGATAAGGCATATGCCGAGCATCAAGCCAAGTCACAGGCAGGGGCACAAGCTAAGTTTAAGGGCGGTCTTGCTGACAATACCGAGGCTACGGCACGATTGCATACAGCAACTCATCTAATGCATAAGGCTCTCAAGCAAGTGCTTACAGACAAAGTCGCACAACGAGGAAGTAACATTACCGAGGAGAGATTGCGTTTTGACTTTAGTTTTGACCGCAAAGTAGAAGACGCCGAACTAAGAGAAGTCGAAAAAATTGTCAATCAAGCAATTGAGGCTAATGTGCAAGTGGTGTGTACAGAGATGACTGTCGATGAGGCAAAACAAAAAGGTGCAATAGGTCTTTTTGAAAGTAAATACGGCGAAAAAGTTAAAGTATATTCGATGGATAAATATTCAATTGAGATTTGCGGCGGACCTCACGCAAACAAAACAGGCGAACTTGGCAAATTTGTTATAACAAAGGAAGAATCTTCGAGTGCGGGAGTAAGACGCATAAAGGCTGTATTAAAGTAGATTATAATAGAGTTGTGCCGCTCTAGGTTACGGAACAACTCTAAATATTAAAACTAAAGTAGCCGTGCAAAATCTGTACGGCTACTTGTATGTAAAAGGGAAACATTAGAGAATGAATGAATTATTGCGCAATGTGGCGATTATCGCACATGTCGACCACGGAAAGACTACACTCGTTGATAACATGCTTAAGCAGGGAGGCGTTTTTAGAAGTAATCAAACGGTTGCCGATAGAGTAATGGATAGTAATGCTCTTGAGCGTGAGCGGGGCATTACTATTTTGGCAAAGAACACATCAGCGAGATTCGGCGACTATAAAGTTAATATTATAGATACTCCGGGACATGCCGACTTTGGCGGAGAGGTAGAGCGTGTACTCAAAATGGTCAACGGAGTGTTATTAATAATAGATGCGTTTGAGGGGACTATGCCGCAGACAAGATTTGTGTTGCAAAAAGCGCTTGAACTTAACCAAAAAGTAATTATCGTAATTAATAAAGTTGATAGACCTGACGCACGACTTGATGAAGTGCGTGACGAGGCATTAGAATTGCTTTTAGAATTAAATGCTACAGCCGAGCAATTAGATAGTCCGGTTGTGTATTGCAGCGGCAGAAACGGTACTGCAAGTTTGCAAAAAGATGTGATAGGTACTGACCTTAAACCACTCTTTGACACAATTATCAGTCATATCGAACCGCCTGTCGGAAATATTGACGCCCCGCTGCAAATGTTGATATCTGCGCTGGATTATAGCGATTATGTTGGGACAATAGCTATAGGTCGCATAGAACAAGGTAAAATTGCTGTTAATCAGCAAGTTATCCTTTGCGATTATTTTAATAGCAAACCGTCAAAAAAAGTAAAGATATCTGCGCTTTTTCAATTTGACGGGCTTTCACGAGTGCCGGTGGAGTCGGCTTCGACCGGTGATATCGTGTGCTTATCAGGCATAGACGGTGTGACTATCGGGGATACGGTTTGTGCGGCGGAGAACGGCGCTGTGCCGTTGCCGTTTGTCAAAATTAGTGAGCCTAGTGTAGAGATGACTTTTACTGTCAATGACAGTCCGCTGGCAGGCAAGGAAGGGAAATTTGTTACCAGCCGCCACATAAGAGATAGATTATATAGAGAAACACTAAAAGATGTTGCGCTTAGAGTTTCTGATACTGATTCAAGCGAGGCTTTCCGTGTTTGCGGACGGGGCGAAATGCACTTGTCAATACTTATCGAGAATATGCGTCGCGAAGGATATGAATTTCAGGTAAGTATGCCGAGAGTGTTATATAAGGATATCAACGGAAAGCGTCACGAGCCTATAGACCGTGCTGTTTTTGATGTGCCTGATACCAGCGTAGGCGTGCTTATGAATAAGATGGGCATCCGAAAAGGTGAACTTATAAGTATGACTCCTAACGGCAGTCGTATGCGTATGGAATTTAAGATTCCGCAGAGAGGACTCTTTGGATTTAAGTCGGAATTTTTAACCGATACAAAGGGCGAGGGTATAATCAATTCCATTTTTGACGGATACGAAGAATACAAGGGCGATATAGAAAGACGACAAACAGGCTCACTAATAGCATTTGAAGCGGGGGAAACTGTAGCTTACGGACTTTATCACGCACAAGAACGAGGCACATTGTTTGTTGGTGTAGGTGTGCTTGTTTATGCAGGTATGATTGTTGGCGAAAATCCAAAAAGCGAAGACATTATGGTCAATGTTTGTAAGCGAAAACAACTAACAAATATCCGTGCATCAGGTAGCGATGATGCACTTAGATTAAGTCCGCCGAAGAATATGAGCTTAGAAGAAGCATTAGAATTCATCGCCGATGACGAATATATGGAAGTTACTCCCCAAAATATCAGAATAAGAAAAATTATTTTAGACGCAAACAAACGCCTAAGAGCAAAAAACAAGCCGTAATGCAGTAATTTTACTTGACAAAATTAATCATTTTAGACATAATAGAAATAGGTTTAAGTGTATTAAGAAATGCAAAAAGCCGCAATATTTGCGGCTTTTGGTCTGGGTGACAAGACTTGAACTTGCGGCCTCTAGAACCCCATTCTAGCGCGCTACCAAACTGCGCCACACCCAGCCATATATAATATTTTAGCATATCTATCGCAAAAAATCAATTAAAAAACATATAGGAAAATTATAATTATGGTCAAATTTACCACAGGTGGGGTTTGCGCTCCAAAAGGTTTTAGAGCGACTGGAATCCATGTCGGAATCAAAAAAGGAAGGACAAAAAAAGACTTGGCACTTATTGTGTCTGATGTGACGGCAAATGCTGCAGCAGTTTATACTACAAACTTAGTAAAAGCAGCACCGCTTTTGGTTACAAAAAACAACCTAGCAGATGGTAAAGCACAGGCAATTATTTGTAATAGCGGTATAGCTAATGCTTGCGTAGCTGATGGAGTGCAAAAAGCTGAGGCGATGTGTAGACTTGTCGCAAAAGCACTTAATATTAACCATACAGATGTTATTGTGGCATCTACAGGAGTAATCGGTCAGTCAATTGACCTTAGACCTATTGAGGCAGGAATACCAAAATTAGTGAGTGAGTTGTCGGTAGACGGAGGGGAGTCCGCTGTAGATGCAATTATGACAACGGACTTGGTCAAAAAAGAGGTTGCGGTAAGTATTGACATAGACGGACAGGTTGTCAAAATCGGCGGTATTGCTAAGGGTAGCGGAATGATAAATCCTAATATGGCCACTATGCTTGCATTTTTGACAACTGATGCGGATATAAAAAGTAGTACCTTACAAAAAATGCTTAAATCTGTTACGGAAGAGAGTTTTAATAGAGTGAGTGTAGACGGTGATACTTCTACAAATGATATGCTTGTTATAATGGCTAATGGTTTGAGCGGTGTTAAGATTACTGGCAAATCGGCAGACAAGTTTCAAGGCACACTTAGTGCTGTTTGTGTGCTTTTGGCTAAATTGATGGCTAAGGACGGGGAGGGTGCGACTAAGCTCATTGAGTGTAGCGTCACAGAAGCGCCTAACACCAAGACTGCCAAAAAAATTGCCGATAGCATTATCAACTCGCCATTAGTAAAAACAGCTATGTTTGGGGCTGATGCTAATTGGGGTCGTATTATGTGTGCGATAGGGTATTCGGGTGCGAGAGTTGATGTGTCCAAGATAGATGTTGCTTTTTGTAATGGTGCAGGAAGACTTTTGGTGTGTAAGCAAGGAATGGGAGTTGACTTTTGCGAGGATAAAGCGGCGGAAGTTTTGAAATGTGACGAAGTAACTATTGATGTCAAACTTAATCAAGGTAATGCATCTGCTACAGCTTGGGGTTGCGACCTATCATACGACTATGTCAAAATTAACGGCGATTATCGTAGTTGACCAAAAAACGCTTGCTAATTGTATCGACTTGTGCTAAAATATAAGGGAATGCGTTTAGGATATATTGTTGTTAATAGATACTATACTGATAGTGGGACAGAATATGCCGTCAGACGCTTAATTGAAGAAGGTCAGAAGTGTGGTATAAGACTAGAAGTTGTCAAATCAGGTATGGTAGAGTATGGTGATGAAAAGTCATTTGACTTTAATAATTTAGACGCTAGCAAAAAAATGCCGATATTGTTTTGGGATAAAGATACGGGTTATGCGTTAGAGTTAGAGAGGTTTGGACACAAAATAATCAATAGACCTAGAGCAATTGATATTTGCAATGACAAGATAGTCACTTATCAATCCCTAAGGGGTAGTAAGATTAAAATCCCTCAAACTATTGTCACACCGCTGGTGTACGATGTATGTGACGGTGAGGATAAAGAGTTTATTGATTTGGTTGAAAGCGAATTAAAGTTCCCAATTGTAGTCAAAGAGAATGTCGGAAGTCAAGGGCGGCAAGTTTATTTGGCAAGCAATAGGCAAGAGTTAGAAAAACTCAACAAAAAACTAAGACATATACCTCATCATTATCAAAAGTTTTGTGGCGATAATAGAAATAGCGGTGGTGACATACGGATTTATGTAGTCAGTGGCAAGGTAGTCGCATCGGTAAGGCGGACTAATACAGCGGATTTTAGAGGCAATGTCAACATAGGCGGAGCGGTAACACAACTTTGTGAGAGTAGTGCAAAAGCCTATAATGCGGTAGCTGTCAAAGTAAGTAAAAAACTCAAACTTGATTATTGTGCGATTGACTTTGCGGATACTGGCGGCGAGCCGATACTATTAGAAGTCAACTCAAACGCATATTTTGAATCCGCAGAAAAAGCATGCGGAGCAAATATAGCGGGAGCGATTTTAAGATTATGTTAAGTCAAAAAATCAAGCAAATCAATCAAGAAATAACCGCAGTTGCCAAAGAGCCTATAACAATTGTAGGTGCGACAAAAACAGTTGACATAAGTATTATCAATCAGCTACCTGCCTTAGGTATAAATATTGTTGGTGAAAATAAGGCTCAAGAACTAGTAAGCAAACAACCTTTTAGCCATAATTTAGAGTGGCACTTTATAGGTCAATTACAGACTAATAAAGTGCGTTCTATAATAGATAAAGTGACAATGATTCAGTCTGTTGACAGAATTAAGTTAGCAGAGGTTATTCAAAAAGAAGCGAGTTTGATAAGTAAGGTAATAGATGTACTTATCGAAGTTAATGTCGGCGGTGAAGAAAACAAGGGCGGAATAGAGTTTAGACAAGCGTTAGAGTTTGCGAATAAGGTAACACAGTTTCCTAATCTTTGCGTAAGAGGACTTATGACAGTGCTTCCTGTGGGAGCGGACAAAGAGTTGTATATCCAAATGAAAGTCCTGTACAATACACTCAAAGAAAAAAACGACAACATCAAATACTTGTCTATGGGTATGAGCGGAGATTATATAACAGCAGTTAAATGTGGTGCTAATATGATAAGGTTAGGTTCGGCAATATTTGGTGAAAGAGCTTATTTATAAATAGAAATAGAGGTATATGTATGAGTAATATTAACGATTTTTTTAAGGCTCGCGGAGCAGGTCAGGGTAGTTTGCCGTTTTATGAGGATACTCACGATTCGGCGGGTAATTTTGTTGGGGGCGGACAGTCTGCACCTCAAGCGGTGCAGACATCTTTTGTGCCGCAATCGGCAAGTTCGGCATATCAACAGCACCAACAGCAACAGACTGTTCCACCAATGTATACCTTTATGCCTGTGCAACAACAAGCGGGGTATGCTCCTCCGCAACCTCAAATGCCACAACAACCGCCACAAATGCAAATGGCAAGTGCAAGTCCACAAAATTCCTCTTTGTATACAACTCCGCTAGGTAAGTCTAATTCGCTTGCTCAAATTCAATCTCAACGCCCGTATAGCAATATGGTGGTGTATGAACCACGCACTCCTGAAGAAGTGCAAACTCTTATAGATTATTTGACCCGTCATGAGCCTGCTATAATCAACCTTGATAATGTAGAGCCTGATGTCAGCCAAAGGGTACTTGATTTTGTTAGCGGAGCAACATATGCTCTTGGCGGAACAGTCAATAGAATCAGCGGAAATATATTTTTGTTATCACCGCAAGGCGTAGATGTAAATACGATTGAGTAGTCATATGATAGAAACATTCGTCAAGTTATGTTGAAAAAACACCTTTGGTCACCGTCATTGCGAGGAGCGAAAGCGACGAAGCAATCCCACGAATAGAACACTTTACATGGGATTGCTTCGTCGCTATCGCTCCTCGTAATGACGGTGATTGATATGTGAGTGTTTTTGCTATTTTGACTAATACTCACCACTAACCACTACCTATGAATCCAAAGTTAGAAAAAGTCATCGAAAAAACACGCAGTTATATAAAAATTGCAAAGCCAGAGCTAATCATTATAGCCGCTGTTCTTTTTTTAGATATTTTAACAAAAGTAATTGTAACCAACACATTTAATTTGGGAGAATCTCGCACGGTTATTCCAAATTTTTTGAATTGGCATTATACCCGCAATCCGTTTGCCGCTTTTGGTTCGGCATTTGGGTTAGATAGAATTTTTGCGACAGGGACAAGACATACCGACCCTGCCAGATTTATACCGTTTTTGATTGTGGCGGTTATTGCCTCTATTATAACATGGGGAGTTATTTTTCTACTAAACAAAAACAAGATAGATATCAAAAGTCAAGAGGGTAAAAAATTCTATATCAAAGTTGGTGTAGCGATTGCTATTATTGCTATTGTTTTATGTGTATTCTATGCAATTATAATGCAGTTTAGATACCATATGATGCCTTTCTTTGTTACTATGACTATTGTTGCGGTAGCAGCTTTTTCTTTTATGCTATATCGGCATAGAGGCAGGCAAAAAGCAGGGTTATGGGTTAGGATAGGGTTAGCACTAATAATTAGCGGCGCATTAGGTAATTGGTTTGACAGAATTGTTTTGGGCGAAGTAATAGATTTTATTGAGATAGTATTCTTTGGTCAAACAATATTCGGACACTCTACCTTTGCTATATTTAACTTAGCGGATTCTGCCCTTACTGTCGGAGTTGTTGTTTTTGCAATTGGTTATATAAGAGGCGAAACCAAAAAAGAGGAAAAGACAGAACAAGTAGAGGAAGTAACCCAAGAGGATATTGACTACAGAGCCGAGGACTCCGAGCATACCGAAACAAATGACACAAGTCTAACAGAAGATAACCTGTCAGAGGATAACGATACTAATCAAGATATAGAGGCAAGCGACAAATGAAAAGATTTGTTGTCCAAGAGGCAGGACAGCGATTAGATGTCTATCTAGCCGAACAACTGGAATGCACTCGTTCTCATGTTAGGATATTGATTGATAACGGATATATACTTATAGACGGGCAAAAAGTCAAGGCAGGATATACACTCAAAGTTGGACAAGCTATAGAGGTCACAGAGCCTGAACCTGTTGTGGCAGAGATAATACCGCAAGATATAGATTTTGGAATTATTTATGAGGATGACCAAATTGCCGTAATTAATAAACCTCAAGGACTGACTGTACATCCTGCAGGTGGCAGTTATACAGATACCCTAGTCAACGGACTTATGAGCCGTATCAGTGACCTATCGTCAATCAACGGCATTATAAGACCGGGAATAGTGCATAGGCTTGACAAAGATACTAGCGGTGTAATGGTCATAGCCAAAACTAATGATGCACACACAAAGCTTTCTGCCGATATTGCAGACCGCAAATTTGCTAAGCAATACATTGCGTTGTTAGAAGGTGTAATTAAGCAAAATCAAGGGACAATCACTACCAATATTGCTAGAGACCCCAAAGACCGCAAGCGTATGGCGGTAATGAGTGTCGGCAAACAAGCGATTACGCATTATAAGGTGCTAAAGAGATTTGAGAGCCATAGCTTAGTGGGGTTTGATATACTTACAGGACGGACGCACCAAATCCGTGTACACGCCAAGCATATAGGTCATCCTGTTGTAGGTGACACAATATACGGATACAAAAAACAAACAATCAAAGGACTTAAAGGACAGTTGCTTCACGCTCATAAGCTAGGGTTCAGACATCCGACAAGTGGCAAGCAAGTTGAGTTTGAGGCGGAGTTGCCAAAGCACTTTTCGGTTATAGAAAAACTTGCCCTCCGCTAAAATAGCGACACGAAATTTATGACATCATCAAAAAATAAAAACATTATCCAAATCCCTTGCTTTGTTGATATGCATTGCCATTTGAGAGACCCCGGTCAAACGCATAAGGAAGACATCGCAAGTGGAACAGCCTCCGCAGTGGCAGGCGGATTTGGCATAGTAGCGTGTATGCCTAATACTTTGCCGCCGCTAGATAATGCAGAGATTATAGGTCAAGTTATACTCAAAGCAAAAGAAGTTGGCAAATGCAAAGTATATCCTATCGGAGCTATTACTATAGGGCAAGAAGGTAAGGAGCTAACTGATTTTGTCGCTCTCAAAAAAGCCGGTGTTGTAGCTTTGAGTGATGACGGGCGTCCTGTTATGGACGATGCGATTATGCGTCAAGCGTTAATTAAGGCTAAAGAAGTCGGGCTTCTAATAATAAGTCATTGCGAGGATATGCGATTTGTTAATGGAGGAGTAGTCAACGAGGGTGTCAATTCAGCTAAAGCAGGACTAAAGGGTATCAGCAGACAAGCCGAAGATGTAATGACTGCACGAGATGTCGCACTAGCTACCGAGCTTGATTCGCCCTTGCACATAGCCCATGTAAGCACAAGAGGTAGTGTTGATATAATAAGGCAAGCTAAGGCTAAAGGGGCAAAAGTTACTTGTGAAACCTGTCCGCAATATTTTTCGGCGACAGACAAAGAAATTGTGAGTCGCAATCCTAACGCAAAAATCAATCCGCCTTTAAGAACTGACGATGATGTAACTGCCATAATAGAGGGGATTGTAGACGGGACGATTGATGTCATTGCTACCGACCACGCTCCGCACAGCAAAGACGAAAAAGATAAAGGTATCGAAACAGCTCCTTTTGGTAGTGTAGGTTTTGAAACAGCTTTTAGTGTAGCATATACGCATCTTGTTGATAAGGGCTATATTACTCTAACAAAATTAAGTCAACTTATGTCACATAATCCTGTAAAAATTTTGGGACTTACTGACAAGCTGGAACTAATTACAGTTGACACCAAAACCAAATACAAAGTTGACGCCCAAAAATTTGTCGGTCGTAGCAAAAACAGCGTTTTTGACGGCTGGACGCTAAAAGGAAAAGTAATTAGCACTTAACTCCTGCAGTCATAACAAAAAAGTTTGCATACGCATTTTGCTTGATATTATTTTGAAAATCTAGTATACTTAATGTGTTCTTCAACACTAAAAAGACAATCGCCGATTTGTACGGCAAAGGAAAAATTATGAAAAGAGAAGTTATTATAGCTTGTGATTTCCCGTCAAAAACAGAATTATATGATTTTTTGAAGCCGTTTGAAAAAGAGAGCTTAAAACCTTTCTTAAAAATCGGTATGGAACTATTTTACAGAGAGGGTCCTAGTATTGTTAGTGAGCTAAAAAGTAAAGGCGCAAAAATATTTTTAGATTTGAAACTTCATGATATTCCTAATACTGTAGGCAATGCGATGAAAAACATCGGCAGGCTAGGGGTAGAAATTACCAACTTGCACGCAGCAGGCGGAATAGATATGATGAAAGCGGCAAGAAAGGGACTTGACGAAGGTGCGGCAGCAGTAAAAGTAAAAAGTCCGATACTTCTTGCGATAACACAACTTACATCAATTGATGACGAGGCTCTAAAAAAAGAACTTTTAATTAATGTTGCTCTAAAAGATACAGTAATTCATTATGCAAAAAATGCAAAGACTGCAGGCTGTGACGGGGTCGTTTGTTCTGCCTTAGAGGTTAGCGAGATGAACAAATTAGGCTTAATAGGGCTAACTCCGGGCATTAGATTAGAAGGTGACAATACTAACGACCAAAAGAGATTGGCGACACCGGTATTTGCAAAGCAAGCAGGCAGTACTTATATCGTTGTTGGCAGAAGCATTACTCACGCAAAAAACACAGTCGAAGCATACAAAAAATGTGTAAAAGATTTTGAATAGATGGAATAAGGGATACTATGACTTAGGTGTTGGTTAAAAAGGTACGGAATGTGATGCCTGACCCATTATCGTCATTGTGAGCCGTCACAATAGTAGGAAATAAGGGATTGCTGTCCAGCTAAGGAATAGACAGAAACATAGATCGTGTATCCATCAAATGCTTAGCTAGATTGCTTCGCCGCATATACTTATCATTGCTATTTATTGTAGCGACGGCTCGCAATGACGGTGACCGAGATAGGCTTTTCTGTGCTAGTTGACCAATGCCTACTATTTGAATAAATTATGAAAGATATAAAATTTTCAGTTAAGTCTAATTTGGCAATAGCCGATAATATATTCCGTATGGAGCTAAAGACCTCTGCCAAATTGCCACAGATTATGTGCGGACAGTTTCTTAATCTTGAGGTAGTCGGACACGACGACTTGATTTTGCGGAGACCTTTTTGCATTTGTGATTTTGGAGCGGATTGGGTAAGTGTTGTATATGCGGTATTAGGAAAAGGAACGACTGCATTATCAAAACTAAAAACAGGAACAAACATCAATGCACTCTTGCCGCTTGGTAACGGTTTTGTTTTGGACAAAAAATACACAAAAATTGCTATTATAGGCGGCGGGCTTGGTGTCGCCCCGCTTTTAAGTATTTCAAAATGTTATCTTGACAAAGAGTACAAAAAGTATTTGGGATTTGCCTCAAAAAAGAGTGTCATACTAGAAAAAGAATTTGGTATAGCAACCACTATAACAACAGATGATGGGTCATACGGTATCAAGGGATATCCGACAACCGCATTAGAGAACGATATTATAGGCGGATACAAGCCTGACATTATACTTACTTGCGGTAGTCATAATATGATGGGCGCTGTAGCAAAGCTTGCGACAAAATATAATATACCTGCTTTAGCATCAACTGAGGAGCGTATGGCTTGCGGAATAGGAGCGTGTCTTGTGTGTGTGTGCAAAGTTAATGGTAGGTATGCGAGAGTTTGTGCCGACGGTCCTGTATTTGATATAAGAGGGTTGGCATTATGAAAAAAAACACTATAAATACATCAATCACAATTGCCGGTGTAACTTTCAAAAATCCAATTATTGCGGCAAGCGGTACTTTTGGATTTGGACGGGAATATTCAAAGCTATATGATATTAGTACCTTGGGCGGATTTTGTACAAAAGGTTTAACGGTAGAGCCGAGAGAGGGTAATGCACCGCCACGGATTGCCGAGACTTATATGGGGATACTTAATAGCGTGGGTCTCCAAAATCCGGGGATTGATGCTTTTGTTAGGGACGAATTACCTTTTTTGTCCAGACTTGATACTATTCGTATAGCTAATGTCGCAGGCAATACCAAAGAGGAATATATCGAAATTGTCAAAAGAGTAAGTCAAGCATCACTTAGTCATTGCGAGGAGCGAAACGACGAAGCAATCTCACGGAAAAAGCCGATTGATATGATAGAGCTTAATATCAGCTGTCCTAATGTTGCGGCAGGCGGTATGAGTTTTGGTGTTTGTCCGACATCAGTAGAGTCAATTGTTTCTGCCGTCAGACCTTATGCAAAACTCCCTATGATTGTCAAACTTACTCCTAATGTAGCAAACATTGCCGAAAACGCTCGTGCGGCAGAGAATGCAGGGGCTGATGCTATATCACTAATCAATACTATAGCAGGTATGGCGGTTAATTATAAGACAAGAAAACCTATTCTTGCCAGAGGTTTCGGGGGGCTTAGCGGTCCTGCGGTCAAACCAATCGCACTCAAAATGACACACGATTGCTACAAAGCGGTCAAAATCCCTATTATAGGTATGGGCGGAATAACAACTGCCGAGGATATTATGGAGTTTATGTTGTGTGGTGCAACCGCCGTGCAAATCGGAACAGCAAATTTTAGTAATCCGAATATTTGTTTTTCGTTAGTAAAAGACTTGACAAATATATTAAAAGAGTGTAATATAAACGATGTGCGTGAGGTTATCGGCGCACTTGAGGCCTAAAAAATGGATGTACTAAAGATATTTGAAAAAACAGGCGGAATACTCAAGGGGCATTTTTTACTGACTAGTGGTCGCCATAGCGATACATATATGCAGTGTGCTAAGTTGTTTGCTTATCCCAATGAGAGTGAGCGTCTTTGCAAGGAGCTTGCAAAAGCACTTAAAAAGTACAAGGCTGATTATGTTGTTGCACCAGCAGTAGGCGGTATAATAATCGGTTATGAGGTTGCTCGCCAAGTTGGTATCCCTAATTTTTTTGCCGAGCGTCAGGATGGGGTATTTGCCCTTAGACGGGGGTTTGAACTTCCAAAAGGTAGTCGTGTAATAGTTGTTGAGGATGTAATAACAACAGGCGGCTCAGTTAAGGAAGTAATGGAGCTTGTCAAGAGTCTAGAGTCAACAGTTGTTTGTGTCGGCTGTATAGTGGATAGGAGCAATGGTGGGGTAGACTTTGGTGTTCCGTTACACGGCTTGCTTGCTGTTGATGTTAAGAGTTATGATGCGGACAAGTGTCCATTGTGTAAAGACGGGTCAAAACCGTACAAACCGGGTAGTAGGACATAAAAAAATAATGACAATAATCGAACCTCGGTTCGTTTTAGTATAAAAAAAATAAAAATACAAATTATATTAGAAAGGAGACATTTTAATCATGTCAAAGAAAAACAACAGTTCAACAGGTATTATGCCATTAATAGCCTTTTTGGCGGTAATCCTAATCGGAATTTGGGCATTCATCGTATTCATCATCAATGCTATTGATGCAATCAACATTGATGGACCATTCCTAGCAATAATCATGAATGTCGGTGTTATCTTAGGTGCACTTGTAGCGGCTTACTATTCTTTTGCTTTTGCAAGAACAAGAGGAAAGTTATGGTTTATACTATGGGTAATCGCTGTAATTCTTATTGTTGTGTTCATGGTTCTTGGAATATCTTTCTCTTAAGATGAGAACATAAAAAACACATAATACATTATGAGGATATAAAAATGGCAACGGCAAAAGTAAAAGCAAAAAGAAGTATAGAATATCTAAGAAAACTCGGGATTAAGTTTTATCTTGACTTAATTATGGGACTAGCGGTTATTATTACCGTTATTGTTGCGTTAGCATCAATAGGCTCTCCCGATAGATTTCATATTGCGGTTCTTGTAGGTATGTTTATTGTGCTTGTGTTAGCAATAGCAATACTCATATATGATTTAAGAATTTTGCTGAGTAAAATCAATCGTCGTTCGCCGAGATTCCGTAGTGCAAAAGCTAACGCTATTATGATGTCAATCATATTTGTTGTAACGGTGGTAGGAATTATATTATCGTTTGTCAATATGTTCGGCACACCTATTGCGTAGTTGCTAGTAACTAACTAATTGAATCAAAAGAGGTCAACCTTTAGGGTAGACCTCTTTTTTTGTGCCGTCAAGAATGATAATATATAAGGAAGAGGTATTCGGGACGCCGAGGGCGGCGTCCCCTACAATAGAATACCCAATTGTAAGTGTAGGGACAGGCGTCTTTGTATTAGTGTAGGGGACGCCGCCTTCGGCGTCCCGAACAACAATTATTGCCCATAAGTAGTACTGATGAATTGAAGGCTTTTTTCTTGTCAATCACTAATCACTATCAAAATCCGCTTGCAATTTTTTGATAGATTTGATATACTGTAATAATGCGGAATAAACGGCTTTTGGTAATGCTATCTATTTTTGCGTTTGTGACGGTACTCATAATTATGAGTAGTGCTGTTTTTAGAGTTAGACATATTGAAGCTTATGGTATCAATATTGAGGGTGTTGATATAGAACTTAATCGCCGTGTTATTGATACTGCTCCGATAAGACGAGGACAAAGTATTTTTTCGGTAAGAGATAGGAGTGTAACAACAGAACTCCATAATGAAATACCTAATATAAGAGTAGTCAATGTCGAAAGAATTTTTCCTAATAGAGTTTCTATCAACTTTCTAAAACGCTTTGAACATTTTGAAATATATCATAGTGGCAGATACTTTGTTATGGACGAAACTTTGCATATATTGAGGTATGCACCAAGTAGCAACTCTAACCTTATCAGGCTTGGATTAGCAGACAATACACTTGCAGGCACACTAAATATTGGACAACCCTTGTTAGCATCAGGAAGTCAAGAGATGGCAATAACAAGAGAGATAGCAGAAACAACTTACAGAATAGATTTTAATCATACTGCGATAACATTTTTTGAGTACATTAGTTTTGCAAATCCTAACAACATTATTTTACTAACTCGTTACGGCGTTAGAGTTCGTCTTGAGGGGCGTACAAATATTGAAACACAGTTGCGGTCAGCTATAAGTATATTTAATAGCACTAACTATAGTAATCGCAGGCATGGCATAATATACCAGCTAGCTAATGGAAATTGGCTTTGGACAACATATACGACCTAGGGGGTCAAAGAATAACAAATGGCAAAAGGCAAAGGTTTAATCTATAGATTAACAATGGGGCGGGATGACCGCCCTGATTTTGAAACATCAAAACTTCCCAGCAACCGTTTTCAATTGTTCAAAGATGTCTTTTTTATGCGTCTTGGTGCACTTGTCAAAATCAACTTACTTGTATTGCTTTTTGCTTTTCCGGCGATTGCGGTTATAGTCGTTTTTACGATGTTTATCAATCCTATGATGATATCCACATTACCGTTTAGCGGTAATCTGGGGATTGGCTATCCTCAAGTAGAAGAACTTAATCTTGTTGTTAGTAGCATAACATTTGCTAATAATATAGTAATGTATGCACTACTTGCACCGGCTCTTCTAATAGCGTCAATCGGACTTGCAGGAGCTTTTAATGTAATCAAACTTCTTGCGTGGGGTGAAGGTGTTAGCGTACTAAGTCACTTTTTTATCGGTATCAAAAAGCATTTTAAGCAATTTTTCTTGTGTGGTCTTATCTTTTCGCTTCTTATCACTATCACAGCATTCAATCTGCAGTTTTTTATCAATGTTGTTTCTAATCCGTTGCCGTTTAGTTTTCCGCCTACACTACTTAGAGTGCTTGGTATAGCGTTTTGTATAATTTCGTTTGTAGTTTTAGCCTGTATGGTTATGTTTGCAACAACTCAAGCATCTACTTATAAGCTGAGTTTATGGGCACTTATAAAAAATAGTTTTTTGCTTTCTTTAGCGTTATTTCCTCAAAACATTATAATTTTGCTGATTAGCTTTATTCCGTTTGCTCTCTTAATGTTCCCGTTTGTTAATATGATTGGAATGATGCTTATGTTAGCGATAAGTTTTAGTTTTATTATTTTGCTTTGGACTGTATATGCTCACCATATTTTTGACAAATTTATTAACGACAGAATAGAGGGTGCCGAAAAAAATAAAGGACTGCATATGCCGACTCAAGAAGAAAAAGAAGCTAGAGAGGAACGCCGTCGCAAAGCGACTAATATTCGTTTTGTCAATCCAAAGAAAAAGAAGCCTGTCTCAAGTGTAGAGGAAGGTAGCGAAATAGCACCTCTTGCTTCAACTTTTAATAGAGCTGACCTACAACGACTTGCCGAAGAAAAAGAAACCGTCAAACAAGAAATAGACAAAGAGTACGAGGATATAGAAAGGGATGACGAGGATGTTAAGGAGGAGCAAGAAGTATGAATTGGTATGGATTACTCATAGCCTTAGGGCTTATTGCTTGTCTTGCGGTAGCAGTGTATGTTTCCAAAAAGAGAGGATTTCATTTTAAGTCAGTATGGGATAATGCGGTATGGGATACCGTACTTATACCGATAGCTTTGGCATTTATAGGATTAAGACTTTGGTTCGTAATTTTTGATGCAATCGGAAACGGAAATTCGTGGACACTATTGGAAATTATAGGTTTTAGGAATGGCAGGTTTATCGGATTTCAAGGACTTGCTATTTGGGGTGGAATTTTGGGGGCATTAGTAGGGGCGATACTTGTGTCTAAGGTAATAATGCCCAAATTTTTCAAAGACCCTGCCCGCAGGATAAGTTTTTGGCAGATGGCAGACATCGGAATGGGGATATTTTTGCTAGGGCAAGCGATAGGTCGTTGGGGTAATTTTGTCAATCAAGAGGCATACGGACAGCTAATTACAAGTACAGCGTGGTGGGTGAGATTTCCGTTTGCAGTCAACATAAATGGCTCACATTTTCACGCAACATTCTTTTATGAGTCGCTTTGGAATAGTATTGGTTTTGGTATCGCAATGTGGCTATTGATAGGTAAAAGGCGGAGTTTTGACGGATTGGTGTTAGCGTTCTTTGCTATTTGGTACGGTACAGGCAGATTCTTTATTGAATTTTTGAGGAGTGATGCCCAACTTATGTGGCAAGGCGGACCTCGTGTAGTACAGGTTATTTGTGTAGCTGCTATCCTTTTTGGGGTCGGGCTTATAATATTCCATATCTACAAAGCACGGCAAGCAGGGAAAAAACCATTTTTGTTTGTGCCGACTGAGGAGCTTAGTCTTGATTATTATGGGTACGACAAATGTCGATTGTACTTTAATGAGCAACTAGCTCAAAGTCAACCCGATGACGAGGATAGTAGTGAGGATACTGACTATAAGAATGACTATGACCCTAATGACCCTGATTATGATTTGAGAGAGGACACCCCAAATGAAAATCAAGAAGATAGCTAAGCCAAAAACAAAACCACAGGGGGTTTTGGGATTTGGCAAATATTTTACTGACCATATGGTTGTAATGGAGTACGATAACGGCAAGTGGGAAGACCCTCAAATTATGCCGTATGCACCGTTATCACTTGACCCGTCTACTTGTGTATTTCATTATGCGCAAGGAATTTTTGAGGGACTCAAAGCCTACAAAGCCGAGGACGGCAGTGTCAGACTCTTTAGACCACGAGATAACTTTAGGCGTATGAATGACTCTGCTAGTAGAGTCTGCATACCTAGCTTTGACGAAAATAAAATTTATGACGCTCTTATAGAGCTTATCAAGCTTGATGTCGATTGGATTCCGTCCGAACAAGGCACTTCGTTATATATCCGTCCGTCTATTATTGCTATCGATAATACACTAGGAGTACACCCCTCGCACAAGTATTTGTTTTTTATTATAATGTGTCCAGTCGGTGCGTATTATGCTAGTGGTTTTGGTGCAATCAAACTTTTTGTAGAGGAGCAATATATAAGAGCAGCCAAAGGCGGAACAGGCGGACACAAAGTAATAGGTAACTATGCGGCATCTCTCAAAGCAGCGTCTAATGCTACGGCTAGAGGTTATGCACAAGTTATGTGGCTTGATGCTAAAGAGCACAAATACATCGAAGAAGTAGGCTCAATGAACATATTTTTCGTATTTGGCAACGAACTTATTACCCCTGCATTGTCAGGTTCTATTTTGCCGGGGATTACTCGCCTAAGTGTTATAGAGTTAGCTAAATCAAAAGGATGGAAGGTCACCGAAAGACCTATTAGTATAGACGAAGTTGTAAAAGGTGTAAGTAGTGGCAAATGTAGTGAGATTTTTGGGACAGGGACAGCCGCTGTGATTTCTCCTGTAGGAGCTTTTTTGTACAATGGCAAAGAGCATATAGTAGGCGACAGCAAGACAGGTAAGGTTGCGTCAAGTTTTTTTGACGAATTGACAGGCATCCAAACAGGCAAAATAACAGATAAATTTGGCTGGAGTATAAAAATATAGTTGAATAAAGACATAACCAACAGTATAATACAAATCGCAAAAGCGTCTAAGCTGGATATCAACATATATTCGGCGGATGGTGATTTGTTATACGGTTGTGATAATAAACAGAATAATGATATTTTTTGTTCGGACAAATTACAATTTCTAAAATCAAAAACCAAGCAAAAAGACGAGGTCACTTTTTTTGTTTTGGGACTAATTACAGATGATGAGGCACGCTTACCCGAACTAACTACTCTGCTTAGTGCGGTTGCAGAGGATAGTGATATAATTATCCCGCACTCGACTAATGCGGTGATTTATCTCAAGGCTGTGGGCAAAGCACGGGACTACAGGTCAGCAGGCGAGTTTGCGCATACGCTGTACGATAACTTGAGTGGTGAGACCAATATTAGTTTTGGAATAGGAGTAGGCGGTATTGCGACATCTTTTGAGGATATTCCATCCATAATTGACCATAGTGTTACGGCATACAAATTCGGGCGACTTATGGACCCCGACAGCTATGTTTATAGTTATAAGCAATACGCTTTTGGTAAGCTACTGGATAGTTTGCCACAAACACTACTTGCCGACCATCTCAAAATGCTTGCCGAACCTGAGGCAGTAGCACTTTTTGGCGATGTAGAAATGATGCGTACGGCAGACGCTTTTTTGAAAAACTCGCTTAATCTTAGCGAAACTGCCAGAGTATTATATTTGCACCGCAATACTCTAGTATATAGACTTGACAAAATTGAAGATATGACGGGACTTAATATCAGATATTTTTCTGATGCAGTTATTTTTCGTATGATGGTGACATTAAGCAAACTTATCAAGAAGTGAGTCCGCACTTTTTACTTTTTACTTCTTACATTTTACTTATTCAATCAATATGCATATATCAATATACACTTTAGGTTGCAAAACTAATTATTGTGACGGAGAAGCAATGGCTGCCTTGTTTGCAAGTGCAGGACATACAGTAGCACTCAAACTTGAAGTTGCTGAGGTATATATAATTAACACTTGTAGTGTGACCAGTTATAGTGACCACAAATCCCGTCAAGCAATTGCTAAAGCCAAAAAACTTAATCCTAATGCCCGAATTTATGTTGCAGGTTGTAGCGTGGAGGCAGATAAGACACAATTTCAAAAGGATGACATAATAGCAATATGCGGTACTAGCGGTAAGCAAGAATTTGCCGAACGGATAATCAAAGACCTTGCTACTACAAGTCAATCCATTGTGACACAAGAGCAAATAATTCCGATACCGACTACATTCGAAAATCCAAAGAGTATCTATAAGGGACGCAAAAGAGGCTTTGTCAAAATTCAAGACGGTTGCAATAATTTTTGTGCATATTGTATTGTGCCGTATCTTAGAGGGCGAAGTCGCAGTAGGAGCGTTGACAGTATCATTGCAGAAGCTCAAAAAAAAGCTCAAACAGCAACCGAGATTGTTATTACAGGCATCAATATTAACGATTATGGCAAAGATTTTGAACCGCAGATAAATCTAACAAGACTTATTGAAAAGCTCAAAGATGTTGACGCTCAAAAAAGAATTAGTAGCATATCTCCCCGTATAATAACCAAAGATTTTTTGGATATATGTGTCAGTAGTAATGTTGTTCCTGCATTTCATATAGCACTGCAAAGCGGTAGTGACAAAATCCTTAAAGCTATGGGGCGACAGTATACTGTCAAGGAATTTGTTTCGGCAGTGACTTTGATTAGAAGTCATTATGCAAGTCCTATTATTACGGCGGATATAATTTGTGGTTTTCCTACAGAAACCGAAGATGACCATATCGCTACAGTCAATTTGCTAAAAGAGTTAAAACTTGACGATGTACATATTTTTCCGTTTAGTGTACGCGCTGGGACAAAGGCAGAAAAAATGGATGGGAAAGTAGAGGATAAAACAATTACACGCAGAGCAAAGGAAATGAGATTAGTATGAACCAAGATTGTATATTTTGTAAAATAATAGATGGCAAAATCACAACACAAAAATTATACGAGGATGACCTTTTTGTTGTTGTCAAGGACATTTCGCCCAAAGCAAATGTACATTGCCTTGCTATCCCTAAGGAACATTATTCAAAGCTTGCGGATATGTCGGAGCGTCAAGCTGTAGATTTAGGCAAAATTTTTGCCAAGTTACCAGATGTTATAGCTAATGTTTTGGGACTAGCTAATGGTTATCGTCTAATCATCAATCAAGGTGAAGATGCCGGACAAACTGTTTTTCATCTGCATATTCATATTGTAGGCGGTCAAAAAATGGATTTTATTCCGGCATAATACTAAGACTAATTGGACTAAAACGGTTGCCTTATATTATTAGATATGTTATAATGAATTTTTAGAGTGTATGTTAGATACGATTGTTGACCAAATTTTAAGTGCTGAAGCAAATGCCGAAGAAATTATTGGCAAAGCCGAAGCGGAGGCGAAAGCGATAAAGTTTTCGTCTGATGTTGCTCTGGAAAAAAAGCGAAAAGAGTTTGAACACAATTTGAAAGTTGAACGAGAAAAAACATATAATATTACCGAAAAAAAAGCCGAAACAGATTATAATATGGCAATTAAAGACACCGAAAATCAAGTACTCAAATTAACAAGCAATGCTCAAAAGAAAATGAAAAAAGCTGTTACTTTAATACTGGACCAACTCTCAAATTTATAATACTTTAACAGTTGTATGGCTACTGCTAGAATGTGCAAACTTAAAATCGTCGGAGAATTAGGCGATCAAAAAGCTATTTTGAATCTGCTTACACAAAGCGGATGTTTTGAGGTAGCCGAAGCAGATAAAGCTGTACCCGAAACGCATAAAGACATAGAAATAGATGCACTAAAATTAAAGCAATCAAAAGTTATATTTGCGATTGATTATCTTAATACACTTCGTTCGGAAGCCATCGGGTTAAATAAAGAAGCAAGAAAAGCTAAAACTAAAAAATTATTTGATATAAGCAAAACCCGTATTTTACTGTCTAAACTTAATTTAGACAAGGAAGAATATGATACTATTCTTAAAGCCGAAACAGAACTTTTGTCAGTGTGCGGAGAGCTTGAAAAAAATAACTTAGAGCGGCTTGAAATCTCTTCAAAAATAAATGCTATAAATGATAGTATAATCCAATTAGAACTTTATAAATCCGTTAATTTGCCTTTTTCGTATTTTGCTGATACAAAGATAGCAGGGGTTTTTATTGCATATGGACCTGTTGGTGTGGATAAGAATAGTTTTGCAAAAAAACTGGATTGTTATATTGAGGAATATTTGTCTGAAGAAAATTCATTATGGGGGATTGTTTGCAAAAAAGAAGATAAGCAGGCAGTTGTAAGGAAATTAAATTCGCTGGGATTTGTTATATCTACATTGACTTATGATAAGACAGCAGGGGAATTGATAGAAAAAAATTTGGCTCAAATAAAGGAATTAGAGCAATTATCCTATGATAAGATTAGAGAAGGGCTAGCCTATCAAAGTCGCCTTATTGAGCTTAAAGCGTTACACGATATTTTTGAATTTGATATAGAACATATTGCTGCTGAGCCTTATATATATAAGACGGATACATCGGTAACAATTGAAGGATGGGCGCCAGAATTTGCAGTTGCTTCCATCAAGTCAAAATTGCAGGAAAAAATAAGCGGCATTTGCATCGAAAGCCGTTGTGTTGAACTTGGTGATGAACCGCCATCTATGCTGGTTAATACAAAAATTGTACGACCGTTTGAATCTGTTACAAAAGATTATTCGGCACCGACATACAGAGAAACCGACCCAAGTATGGTTATGTCGTTTTTCTTTTTTATATTTTTTGGTATTATGCTTGCCGATGCAGGTTACGGACTTATTATGGCGGTTGCCGGACTTTTAATCGGGATTTTTGTCAAATTTGAAAAACCTCTTAGGCGTATGATTTTGATGTTTGGTATTTGTGGTATTTCGGGGATTATTTTTGGGCTTTTATTTGGAGGCTTTTTTGCTATCGAAGGATTACCGCCACTATGGTTTAATCCACTTGATGACCCGATTACAATGCTAGTGTTTTCGTTAACTTTGGGAGCTATCCATTTGCTTGTTGGTTATACTCTAAAATCAATCGGCACAATCAGAGTCGGGCTTGCTCCTAGCCTTAGCAAAAGGGTCAAGCTACTAAGAATATTTGATGGGTTATTTGAGTCAATTTTTATGTATGCACTATTTGGCGGCATTTTGTTCTTGCTTCTGCCCATAGTATTTAGTCATAACAATTTCCCCTTTATTCCTGTTTCTATTGCACTACTTGTGACGGCTATTACAGGTATTCTTTTGACTAGCGGAAGAAGGTCACCCAGCCTCAGTGGCAAGATAATCGGTGGTTTTGGTGGACTATATCGTCTAATCAATGTGTTTTCAGATGTGCTAAGCTATGCCCGTCTTTTTGGATTAGCACTTGCAAGCGGTGCGATAGCTATGGCATTTAACCAAATAGGTTTGCTTGTTGTCGGAGTGCCTATTGTTGGTTATGTACTTGGTGTTATAGCTCTTATTATACTGCACGCTTTTAACTTTGCACTTTCGGCACTTGCTGCGTATGTCCATAATATACGCTTGCAATATGTTGAATTCTTTGGCAAGTTTTATGACGGGAACGGAAGGTTTTTTGCTCCACTAGGAGAAAATACCAAATATGTGAGATTTGTAGAGTAGACAAAATATTTTATTCGGAGGATTATAATAATTATGACTTTAGGTATTGCATTAGCACTTGCCGGCGCTGCGATTGCTATAATAATCGCTGCTGTAGGCTCAACAATCGGAGTAGGTAAGATAAGTTCGGCTTCTAATGGACTTTTGAGCAAAGAGCCAAAATATTTTTCGCGCTTATTAATTTTGATGCTTTTGCCGTCGTCGCAAAGTATTTATGCACTGACGGTTGCGTTTATGATATTTGTTCGGATAGGTATTTTGCCTGGAGCTGAACTGCAAACAATTACTACCGACACAGGACTTGCAATTTTGTTTTTATGTTTGCCTGTCGCTGTTATTGGCGGTGTCAGTACGATTGTGCAAGGGAATGTAGGTGTAACTGCGGTAAGTATGTTTGCAAAACAAAACAAAATGTTTGGTAGCAGTATATTAATCATATCGGCATCCGAGGTTTTTGCACTGTTTGGTTTTTTGATAAGTATGCTCGGAGTGCTTTTTATAGATTTAGAAGCAGTGAGTGTACAGGTTCCTCAATATATTGCAGGCATTCAGTCTGTACTTTATACGATACTATAATATGTTTGACAAAGATAATTTTTTAGAAGATATTCGGAAATCTGCAGAACTGCAAGCCGAGTCGCTGATTATGACAGCAAAACAAAAGCAAGAAGATTCGCTTAATGTTTTGGAAAAAGCCTTGTCAGACCAAGCCGAGCTTGAACATCAAAGAACACTAATTGATGCGGAGCAAATTTTGTCGCATCGTGCTACCGATACAAGGATTACAAAGCAAAAAATAGTATTATCAGCAAAGCAAAAAATAGTTGATTCAGTTTATTATGAGGCAAGGCAATTTATTTTGGATATGTCTGATTCGGAGTATTTTGATTTTATCGGCGGACTTATAGCAAAGCATGCTGTTAATAACGATAAGGTTATTTTTGCAGATCGTGACAAAAAACGAATTCCAAAAGACTTTTTAGACTTAGTTGCAACAAAACACAAATTAAAACTCTATATAGCCGATAAGACACATTCGGATTTAGGCGGTGTCATTTTAGAGGGCAAAAATTACGACAAAAATTTGACTCTTGAAACATTGTTAAAACTAATTAGACAAAAAACAGAAAATGATGTTGCAGAGTTATTGTTTTCTTAAGTAACCACTGATTAAAGATGAGCAATCAAAATATTTATGCTAATACAATCGCCGAATATCAATCAAGCCAGCTCTTAGGGCGTGACAAGTTGTACCGAATTGCCGGCACTAAGTTTGTTGATGCGATTAGAATATTAATCGGATACGGATACGCAGGAGATTATGTTATTTCTGATAGTTATGATATAGATACCTTTATTGTAAAACAAATCAGGCAACTTTTTGAGTTTGTTAAAGAAAATTCTACGACAGAGACACTATCCAAAATTTTGTTTAACAAATTTATTTATTCTGACGCAAAAATTTTATTCAAATCTCGTCTTGTTAAAACTGATGTTTCTTCTATGCTATACCTAGAGAGTGATAAGATGATGGAAGCTTTTGACAATCAGCGATACGATGAGCTGTCCGAATATATGCAAAAAGCTATCAATGAACTTACACAAAACTCATCAGCAAAAGAAATTGATTTAGCTTTTGAAAATGCAATGCATTCCGAAAATCTTATGCTTGCTACAGAAATCAGTTCAAACCTCGTGCAATACTTCAGGCGAGAAATCGACATAACAAATATTATCACAGCTTATCGTTTTAGGCAAGCAGGATATAATCCAGAGGACGCATTGCCGGAGTTGTTTGAGGGCGGAGAAATTAGTTTGGACGATATAATATCGGGTGACTATAAGGGGACAATTTATGATGACGCCTATGGATTATTAGAGTTAGGTAATATGCAAAAATTCCGTAAGCATACCGGTCAAATTATTTTTGATACGATAAAAAATGAGTTTACAAATTTTGGAGGATACGGACCGTTTTTGAAATATGTTTTGTATATGCTATCAGAGTTTAGAGTTGTTAGATTTATTTTGATTTGTTCAAAAAATAAAATCCCTTTTAGTTTAGATGATTTAAGGAGTTTGGACGATGACTTTTGAGTCTGGAAAAATTGGTGCAATCGGTGATAAAGACAGTATTTTGGCATTCAAAGCTATCGGAGTCGAAGTTTTTGTTGTTGACACTCCGATAGAAGCAGATGAAGTACTAAAAACTATTAGAAAAAAGCAATATTCGGTTGTTTTTCTTACCGAAGAGTTAGCATCTGCAATGACTAATACTCTGCAAAAATTAAAAACAAATACTTTCCCTACAATTATCTTGATTCCGTCAGCTTCGGGTGCAGGCAACGGGTTTGCACAAGAAAATCTAAAAAAAGATATCGAAAAAGCACTCGGCACAGGATTGTAAGGTTCCAAGAAATTTAGGAGAAAAATCATATGAAAGGCAAAATTGTAAAAATTTCAGGACCTTTGGTTGTTGCAGAGGGTATGGCTAATGTCAAGATGTATGATGTTGTGCGTGTGTCAAAGCACAAACTTATCGGCGAAATAATAGAACTTCGTGGGGACAAGGCATCAATTCAGGTTTATGAAGACACTAGTATGATTGGACCGGGTGAGGAAGTTGTTTCTTTGCAGATGCCGTTATCGGCAGAATTAGGTCCCGGACTTTTAGGCGGGATTTTTGACGGAATCGGTCGCCCTTTGGATGAACTTCTCAAACAATACGGTAATCGCATAGGGCGGGGTGCTCAAATCCAATCGCTTGACCGCAAAAAAAAGTGGGATTTTGTACCGACAAAAAAAATAGGCGATACAGTCGTTGCCGGCGATGTAATAGGGGTGGTGCAAGAAACAGAAGTTGTCAAGCACTATATAATGATTCCTTTTGGTACTAGTGGAAAGATTACTGACATCAAAAAAGGCGAATTTGCGATAGAGGACATAATTGCAGTAGTCAAAGATAATAATGGAAATAAGTCTGACATCTGTATGCTTCAGCATTGGGCGGTTCGTAAGGGGCGCCAATATGCCGAAAAAATTGCACCGGATGAGCTTATGGTTACAGGACAACGGGTTATTGACACACTATTTCCGATTGCAAAAGGTGGAGTTGCCGCTGTTCCAGGACCGTTTGGTTCGGGAAAAACTGTGGTTCAACACCAGATAGCAAAATGGGCGGATGCGGACATTGTTGTTTATATCGGATGTGGTGAAAGGGGCAACGAAATTACAGATGTCCTTAACGAGTTTACACAGCTGATTGACCCAAAGACAGGTGCAAGTCTTATGAAACGCACTGTTTTGATTGCTAATACATCTGATATGCCGGTTGCAGCTCGTGAAGCAAGTATATATACAGGTATAACAATCGCCGAGTATTTTCGTGATATGGGATATTCGGTCGCTGTAATGGCGGATTCTACATCACGCTGGGCAGAGGCACTACGGGAAATGGGCGGACGCCTAGAGGAAATGCCCGGTGACGAAGGTTACCCTGCATATTTGTCATCTCGTTTGGCAGAGTTCTATGAGAGAGCTGGCAAAGTCAAGTTATTAGGTTCAGAACAAAAAACAGGTGCTGTCACAGTAATCGGAGCTGTTTCTCCACCGGGCGGAGATGTGTTTGAACCGGTTACACAAGCTACATTACGCATTGTAAAAGTATTTTGGGGATTAAGTGCCTCCCTTGCATATAAGCGCCATTTTCCTGCGATAGATTGGCTGACAAGTTACTCCTTGTATGATGACCGCCTAAAAAAATGGTTTGACAAAAATGTCGCAGAGGAATACAATGTGCTTAGGGCGTTAGTTGCACAGATTTTGCACGAAGAAGCCAAACTTAACGAAATCGTAAAACTTATAGGAATGGATGCGCTTTCTTCGGCAGACCGTCTTATTATGGATACTGCAAAATCAATCAGAGAAGACTACTTGCATCAAAATGCTTTCCACGAAACTGATTCGTATACTTCTCCGATTAAGCAGTTTAGAATGCTTGGGCTAATAATTGAGTATTATAAGCTTGGTCAAAAAGCAATTGGTGACGGTGTTGATTTTGAGGAAATCTTGAAAATTGAAACACGAAACAAAATCGGCAGAGCAAAATATATAACAGAAAATAATTCAAAAGAATTTGATGAAATTCTAAGAGAACTTAGGGAGCAGTTCTTGTTATTAAGTGAAAATTTAGGATAATTATGGTAAAAGAATACAAAAGTGTTACCGATGTTGTTGGTCCTTTGATGATGATTCAAGGGGTTGACGGTGCAAAATATAACGAACTTGTCGAAATTGAACAAGCTAACGGAGAAATTCGCAAAGGCAAAGTCTTAGAAGTAGACCGTGATTATGCGCTTGTTCAGTTGTTCGAGTCAAACCGTGGGCTAAAAATCTCCTCGGCAAAAGCCAGATTTTTGGGACGGGGACTTGAACTTGGTGTGTCAGGTGATTTGCTAGGACGGAGTTTTAACGGAATGGGCAATCCGATTGACGGAGGAGAGCCTATATTAGCAGAAAAACATTCTGATATTAACGGCCGTCCTCTCAATCCTTTTGCCCGTGCTTATCCTAACGAGTTTATCCAGACAGGTATCTCGGCGATTGACGGTCTTAATACACTGGTTAGAGGTCAAAAACTACCGGTATTTTCGGCAAGCGGTTTGCCTCACGCAGAGTTAGCGGCACAAATCGCAAGGCAGGCTACAGTTTTGAATTCAGCTAATTCGGATTTTGCGGTTGTATTTGCCGCTGTTGGTATTACGCACGAAGAAGCTGACTTTTTTATTAGTGATTTTAACCGCACAGGGACTATCGAAAGAGCTGCTTTGTTTATCAATCTTGCGTCTGACCCTGCAATAGAACGAATTGCAACTCCTCGTATGGCACTTACCGCAGCCGAATATTTGGCATACGATATGGGAATGCATGTGCTTGTCATAATTACCGACATTACTAATTATGCGGAGGCGCTTAGAGAGGTTTCGGCAGCAAGAAAAGAAATCCCCGGACGGCGAGGTTATCCCGGTTATATGTATACAGACTTAGCCTCAATATACGAACGAGCCGGCAAACTAAAAGACTCAAAAGGCTCAATAACCCAAATACCTATTTTGACAATGCCTGAGGAAGACAAAGCGCATCCGATTCCTGACTTGACAGGTTATATTACCGAAGGTCAAATTATTCTCTCATGCGAATTGCACAAAAAAAATTGTGTACCGCCGATAGATGTATTACCTAGCTTGTCACGACTCAAAGATAAGGGTATAGGTGTAGGAAAAACACGGGAAGATCATGCCGATACTATGAATCAATTATTCGCTGCTTATGCTACGGGTAAAGAAAACAAGGAATTGTCAACGATTTTGGGCGAGGCAGCTTTGACTGAAATTGACAAAAAATATGCAAAATTTGCTGACGAATTTGAAAAACAATATATCTCGCAAGGGTTTGAAAAAAATCGCTCAATAGAGGATACCTTAAATCTTGGTTGGAAATTGCTAGAAATTTTACCTGAATCCGAATTAAAAAGAATCCGCAAAGAACATATTAAAAAATACTATGGCGCAAAATCAAATTAACCCGACACGGATTGAGCTTAGAAAATGCAAGACCCGTCTCAAATCAGCTACGGCAGGGCATAAACTTCTTAAAGATAAGTTGGACGAAATGGTTCGGCAGTTTTTGACATTAGCAAGAAAAGCCCAGCAAATGCGTCAGGAAGTTGAATCAGAATTATTAAGTATATTTAAGTCCTTTGCGTTAGCCCGTGCAATTGTTGGTAGTCAAGAAATCGAATCAGCACTTTATATGCCTACAATGTCTGTTGCTGTCCAAACAGCCACAAAAAGCATTATGGGTGTTACTGTGCCGATAATTAAAACAAAACTCCCTGAACAAAAAGCATCGCTGCCATATGCGCTTGCTTCAGCTCCGCCCGAACTTGACCAAGCAATTTTTAAGTTTTATGATTTTGTACAAAAGCTTATCAAACTTGGGGAGTCAGAAAAAATATGTGCTTTGCTAGCCGAAGAAATGGAAAAAACACGCCGTCGTGTTAATGCGTTAGAATATATTATGATTCCTGAGTTAAAAAACTCAATCCAATACATTCAAATGAAACTAGACGAAAACGAACGAGCCGCATTAGTTAGGCTAATGAAAGTCAAAGAAAAACTAGAAAAAGAAGATTAGAAGGTGAATGTAAAGTATGGTTTGCCCTATGGTATTGGCGAAAATAAAAAGATGTTGCACTAAAATTATTAGGAGGTCTAAATGACAAGTGGCGAACGAGCATTTTTGATAACATGGGCAATATTGCTTGGAGCCTTAGCAATAGGTATACCACTAAATATTATTATTTTTAGAATACGATATAAGTGGTTCTTACGCAAAGTCGCAGACGAGCGATATGATAGAGCGCTTAAATCTGGCAAAAAGCTTCAATGGTTTGGTGGTATAAGAAGAACAATAGTTATTTTTGAAATTGCCTCAATATACCTTTCTTTAGGTGATATTGATAATTTTGAAAAGCAATTAAATAAAGCAGTTAGTCAAAAAATACTTGCAGCAAGATATTATTGGACAACATTTGCAAAACTCTTAAACAAAGATTTAGATGGAGCAAGGGAGCAGTATGCTATTTTCTTAAACTGTCCAAAAGTTTTGCACAAATTGCTCAAGCCTTATGAATACTACAATAATATTCTGTTAGCGGCATTTACCTATGAAGAGGGAAATTATCAATTTGCAAAGGAACGCATAGAACAAATTTATCCGCAACTGTCTAATTCTTTGACACTCAAATATTTTGCAAGTGCATTACAAAATATAGAGGGACAGCAAGGACAAATAACAAATTAACTTATAACACTTTTTCTAGCTGTAACTATCTACTACATTTGTTTTGTCTAAATATATGCAAAAAAAGACTGTCTTGATTGAGGCAGTTTTTTTGCATAAAACAAGTTGGCTTACAGCATATTAGCAATATGAAGTGGACACAAAACCAAATCAACAGTCCTTTTGTCAACTGTGATGAGAGAGAAAGTGTGGTTGACGGAATGCAAAATCTTGATGGGGGTGGTAATAATGGCAACTAAAGCAGAAGTTTTGCGTAACAAAAAATACTCGGAATATATAGCGGCAATTACCCC
>Ga0123355_10001309_pt1 | contig 34768 bp, 25 predicted proteins | sample TergutEmb28metaG_3_FD_89872 | JGI IMG/M metagenome (GOLD analysis project Ga0123355, IMG submission 89872) | Embiratermes neotenicus P1 segment gut microbial communities from Petit-Saut dam, French Guiana - Emb289 P1 | ecosystem: Host-associated > Arthropoda: Insects > Digestive system > Gut ...
AGTGTGTCGGGCTTTTCTTCGGCGGTCTTTGTTGCGTTTTGGTTTTTGTCCATGTTCAAAAACTCCTTTACAAAAATTTAGAGCGCAGCTCGCACTGCGCCCCTTGTTAATAGGTTGCTAAAAATTTGCTTATCTATATAAAAAGCCCATTGGCGGCTGTACACTTCCGCTAATGGGCTTGGGATTTCTTTTGAATTAGCTTCATAAAAACTTGGATTACATAAAGGCAAAAATGAAAATCTCTTAATGACTTTGCCGCCTTAACCATGTTATAATTATTAAAATGGTAAGGTGTTGTTTGGCCTTTACGCAATAATAAAGAGGTGTTTCCATGTATTCTATGAGGTCAATAAAACTTATGCTTTCTGGCGTTTTCTTAGTGTTGGTTAGTATTTTTATAATGGTGTTTATGATTGTACTGTGGGTAGATACGTCTATTGCCTATCAGACTTCGGGCATTCATGGCATTCTCATTTTAGCACCATTTATTGGTGGAATCGTGCTTTTTATCATTGGCTTAGTTACGAAAAATCCCTCATGACTCTATTGCCTTGCCTATGGAGATTATAAGCATATCGGCATAGACTAACTGGTGTCGGCGGCGGCACTTTTCACACTCTCCTTTGGAGTGTGTGACCCACTCTGACAGTTAGGCGTTGCCATAACCGTCTGTGGGCCTTGCCGGGGGCTCTTAATGTAAAATATATTCGCAAGGGGGATTCATCGCATGAGTGAAAAGGTAATCGTATTAGATATGCACGGAAATCAAATTTCTCCAAAACCAAATGCGCTCGTTAAATTTTTCAAAACTACATCGGGCAGAGAGATTGTTAATTACTTGCGCCAAGTACCCGCATACGTTCAAGCTGTGAAAGACATGATTCCTACCGAATCAGTTAAGGTTGTTTTTTCAGAACATACACAGGAATTACTTAATAGCGGAGCATATTTTGGTGAGAGTAAATATGGCGGACTTGCCGCCAATCTTTTCATACCCGGACAAACGGGTACTGTGGGTCAGTTATCATTCAACATGGAGCAACTTGTTGAGTATTCATCAAGTTTACCGACTTCGATTAACCAGTTAATGATTCAACAGCAGTTTGGAGAAATGATTGCATTACTCGACCACATATCAGAAAATATTGGACGTGTTTTAATTGGTCAACAGAATGATAGAATCGCTCTTTGCTTGGGCTCGGAACAGTTGCTATTGGAGGCTACTGTAATCGTTGATGAGAGTTTACGTAGACAGGTTTTAATATCTGCGTTGCAAATGGGGCAACAGGCAAGAGCATCATTAACTAAGACGTTTATCGATGATGTGAGTTGGCTTGACAGCCATAAAACATCATTTGTGAAATCTTATAAAAATGACATACTTCCCAAGACGCAAGCAATTAAGCAATCTATTATTGCGAATTACCGTGCAACTAAAGTTTGTGCAATGGTATACGCTGAGTTGGGCGAACATGAAGCGATGAAAAAAACCTTTCTTGCATTTGAAGAATTATTATCTACAACACTATCTTCCAAAACCTTAGAAAAGTTAAACAGCATTGATTCGGATTCTTCGGGCTTTTGGCTCGATACTCCAAAAAAAATGTTAAATGAAATATCTCAGTGTATTAACTCAAAAGATGCTCTTGCAATCGAATTTCCAGCCGCTTTACTGAAAGGGGAGATAAATAATGGTTAAATGTATTCAATGCAAAAAACCTCTTTCTTCCGGCAAGTTATGTGATGCCTGTATGCAAAAGGATGTTGACATTGCAAAGAAGGGTTTGGGAATTGGTGTGACGGTAATAGCCGTCGTTAAATTTGCCCCAAAGGTCATTAAAAAGATACCATCTATTATCAAGATGCTTAGATAGCCAATGGAAAAGCGGATACCCTCGAAGTATCCGCTTTTCCATTACTGCCCAACAGCAACCGCCATGTCAGCCTTTTTCTTATGATAGCCTGTGGTTCGGGAATCACGCCATTTTGCGTGTGCTGTATTGCGTTCCTCTCGGTACAGGGCATAGGCTTGGGCTTCCTCGGTGGTTATCTCTGCCCCTGCTCTTAGCCGTTCTCCAATATCCTTCATACACTCTTTTTTGGTTGGTTTCTTGGGCTTTGGTGGCGTGGGTGGTTCGCTTGCTTTCCTCGCCGCTCTCCATTTCTTAAACTGTGCATTTTTGCGGGCTTTGTAGGCTTCGTGTCTTTCGGTTTCCTCTGTTGTTAATGGCAAGCCTTCTTTTACACGTTCGGCAATCTTGGCAATAGATAGCGGTTTTGGTGGTTTAGGTGGTGCATCGGCTTGTCGTTTGTCCCGCCATTCCTTTTGCCATACTCGGCTGTGGGCTTTGCGCTGTTCGTGTTCTTTCAGTTCTTCCGGCGTTAGTAAACCCGCCATCATTCGGGCGGTAAACTCTCGTTTTTGGGCTTTCCTTTTTTCGCTTCGTGCCGTTTCTAACTCCTTAGAGCGTTGTTCCTTTGCCGCCTGTTCCTCCTTATGTTGGCATTGTTCCTCAATCTCCATTGGGGTTATAAAGTCGGCAGGGAGTTCAAAAGCACCGATAAAGTTAAGGTGAATATCTACACGTTGGCGGCGTATCTTGCCACGGCCTGCGCCCTCATGCACTAAAACACGCTCTACAAACTCGTTAAGCATTGGGGTTGTGAGTTCTGAATAGTCGGTATATCGCTTTACGAGTTCTATAAATTTATCCGTCCTTAGTTTGTCCTCACTCCATGTGTTTATCTGCTCTGTGAGTTCGGTTATGGTGGTTTCCAAAGTGGCTTGTTCGTTGTCATAATCGGCTAGTAACCGCTCGTAGTGCCTGTCGGATAACTTGCCGGATGCGTTTTGCTCATGCACCTTTTTAACAAAGCCGTCCAACTCTGCAAAGCGTTTTTCAGCTTGCCGCAACTGCCGTCTGCTAACCTTAACGGCTTCCTCTTGTGAAACGGTGGAGGCTTCTCGTACCTTTTGGATAAACTCTTTTTCGTTCTCTTTTACATACCAACTGATACGCCGTATTACGTTTAATATCAGCTTTTCCACGGTTTTTGTGGGGATATAGTGCATGGCACAATCCCTTGTAAGTTGGCGGTAACTGGAACATACAAAGGCATTATCAATCCATTTTTTCTGCACTAAGTTGTTACGGTGGGTCATTTTGTGGTTGCAGTCGGGGCAGTATAACAAGCCTGTTAGACGATGGGGCGCATCTTCACGCTTTGGTGAGCGGCGTACTGTTTTCCGTAGGCGTTGGGCGTTGTTCCATAATTCCTCGTCTACAATGGCAGGGATAGCACCTTCAAAGGTGTATTGCTCGTCTGTTGTGGTTTTGCGGTGTTTCTTGTTTTTGTAGCTTTCTTTTACGGTCTTGCCAAGTACCATGCGCCCCATGTATTCGGGTCTTTTGAGGATATAGCCAATGGTTGTGCTTGACCATGCGTAAGGGTCTGCATATTTGGCGGCTCGTACTGGCTGGCCTGTGCGTTTCCAATGCTCGGATGGTATGGGTACTTGTTCGGCTCGTAGAGTTCTGCCGATTTCGTTTAAGCCTTTGCCGTTAACAACCATATGAAATATGCGGCGAACAACGGCGGCGGCTTCCTCGTCTATGTGCCATGTGTTGCTATCTTCGGGGTCGGAAATGTAGCCATAACTTACACTACCAGAACAACGTAGCCCTTTTTCCATGCGTGACTTGAAAACCGCTTTTATTTTTTTGCTTGTGTCGGCTACATAAAACTCGTTGAAAACGTCACGCATGAGTGACATAATATCAAAGCCTTTGGCGGTGTCTAATCCGTCCTCGGCGGCTATGAAGCGGACGTTGTACTCGTCAAATGTGCGTTTTAATAGCCCAACCTCTACAACGTCACGACCTATGCGGCTTTGGTCTTTAATAATAACTGTGGCTACGTTCCCCGCCTTGATTTCTTCAAGCATGGCGTTCAGCCCCGGGCGGTTAAAACTTGTGCCTGTTATGCCATCATCATAAAAATGGCGAATGTTGCCAAAACCGTTGCGTTGGGCGTAACTTTCAAGCATCTGTTTCTGATGGGCGATAGATAGGCTCTCGGTTTTCCGCTCGTCATCATTGCTTAGACGTTCGTAAAGTGCAGTAATCTTGGTGTTTTGCGTGTTTTGATACTTGCTCATGTTAAAACCTCCGTAAAAAAATATAAGGACTTGAGAAGTATTATTTCTCTGTCCTTATAAGATTATCCCCTTTGGGTCGGTTACAACAAACGAAACCGGATACGTTTTTGAGCGGCACTGCATAAGGTTCGGCTTTAGTACAAAGCGAGTCTTACCCGAACCTGAACCGCCGATTACTAGCATATTTTTATTGCGAGCATATGCCGGATTCGATGGGCGAGGATTCATGGTTAACCCTTCGGTTTGAGTGAGGATAATATTATTGTCAGGACTCGTATCCATAAACGGCTTTATATCCTTTTCATTGCCCCAACGTGCCGAACCATGCTCTACATCTTTCCTGTATTTCTTAGCGTTTTTCTTCTTATTCCATACCACAAAATAGATAACAGCGGCACCTACAATGCCAACCAATAAATCCTGTGGGTGAAATGACGGCAGTGGATTGTCCATAGCTGTGCTTAATGTTCCCATAAAGCCCGTCAGCCTCTGTGCAAAGTCAGCACCCGGTGCAAGCCGATATGCTTCACCGAGTTTGGTGAAGAACCAAAACATTAAGATATATGGGAAGTTAGGCAGTACTCGCTTTTTGAGAGTACCTGTTATATTTATCATAATTCAGGCCCCCCTCGGTGCTTGTTTTTAACTTTCACAAGAATTGCATCTTTGTTGGCAGTCTTATTAACTTCCTTGCTGACATCTTTACCTGTATTTCTAACGGTTTCTTTGTTTTTCCGCACAGCCTCACAAACAGAAGGTCTGTCCTTTGATGCACTTAGAACCTTATCCGAGAACTCCTTAAAGGCAGCGGTCATGGAATCAGCTTCTTTGGCGCGAAAATATACCCGCCACAACGGCGGGTCTTTAGATGCATCTTTTTGGAGCGAATAATGGATGCCGTATTTACGGGCAATTGGCTCAAAGGCTTTTATATTGTCGTTAGTAATATCAACCTCTGATAAAGCACCGCCCTTGGCTAATTGCTTAAAACTCATCTTGCCCGGAGCATCTCGCGCCTGCTGCATTTGTTGGTATGCAGCACGGCAAATCGTTGCAAGAACAATTGCCGTAATCTTTGCAGTCCTTACAGACAGCGAAACACACTTGTTTTCCAGTTCCTCTTGAATAATCAGCACCTCCTCATAGTAAAACAGCTGATTGGGTGGCAGCAATATGAAGTGATAGAGCCAGAAATAGTATCAAATTACTATGATAGATAACAATCACTTCAGCAAATCTACTACCGCTAAACCACGGCTGTTCCTGTAATTGTTGCGGCGCTATTAAGCGAGGATGTTTCATTGGCAGAAACCACAAGTGAGACTTCCTCATTCTCACCCGCATCCACACGCTCCTTTGCGACTTTAGCATAATGAGATGACAACTCTATGCCAACAGAGGGATAGCCTTCAAGCTTCGCAGCCAATACGGTAGTGCCTGCACCGGCAAATGGATCAAGAATAATACCGCCCGGCTCAACGATACGGCATATATCCCGCATAACACCGAGGGGTTTCTCTGTTTGATGAATACGCTTAGGCAGTGATGGCATGGATTGACGGAACACGCCCGGAAGCACAGGTGCCTGGCGATCAGCAGGCATATGCCCATTACTGCCCATACAACAAGCTCTGCTTGTTGACGGAAACGCCCACGTTGTGGTCTGCTGTTGGTCTTATCCCATGCCAAGACACCCCGCCAAATCCAACCGGCCCATTGAAGCGCATCGGTCATGGAAGGTAGCTGCCGCCAATCGATAAACATACATATAGGTGCGCCGGGCTTTGTTACCCTGCGGGCTTCAATCAGCCACTCCGTCATCCAATTAGTCCATGACCGCTGATCTTTGGCATCACCTTCGAAGTCAGGGAGTATGTTGCCGCTTTTTGCACTGGAATACTTTTGTGCAGTTGATCTTTGCTTTGCATTTTGGTCTGCTGCCCCCGAGGCATACGGCGGATCGCAGATTATACCGCCGAATAGATTGTCGGGGAATGTAGGTAATACATAAAGCAGATCACCGTGGATTATTTCTGCTCCCTTAAAGTTGTGGTCGATACTATGGGATATTTTGTTGCGGGTATCGTGGTGGGTATTGCGCACTGCTCCATAGTCGATGCTATGAATTATTTTGTTGGTACCGATGTCTTTATTGTCGTTGGCACCAAAGTCAAGATTTTGACTTATCGCGCCAAGGTCTTTGCCAAGGTCGAGATTATTACTCATTATTATTGCTCCTCTCATATAGAAAAGGTGCCCTCAGTTTATAGCTCCGGGGCGCCTTTATGTTTTTTTGTAGTTGTGGGTGCTTGATTATGATCTTTTGTTTCAGGTTCCTGCTTTGATTCGGTAGGTTGTTTATCTGATGCTTGCCTACTCTGCCTGATCTGATCAAGTACAGATGGTTTTTCGTCAGGTCGTTCGTGTTGTCCGGCAGGATGTTGAGGCACACCGGGAATGGGTTCAACTAAGTCGGATTGGCTGAAGTGCCTATGCAATTCGGGGCATAACTGCTTTAACTGTGCATTGATTTCCTCCTGCGGAGTGCTAATCCCACCCCATTTTGCGTCAATATCTGATGCATATGTGATTTCGTTTGCAATATCAGCCTTCTCCTGAGCAGGTAAAAGAGATGTATTGATTACATCATAGATATCTACACTCTCTCCCAGCTTATTTTCATAAGCTTCATTTGCAACGTATGAAAAATGTTCAAAATCAGTCGAGTTGAAATATCCGTTTGGAGGCGTATGGTCTAAATAGGCAAGCTCATCAACAAAACTACTTACAGCAGGCAAATCTGCTAAAGAATCAGGATCAGCAAGGGCATTCATGTAAACCTCTTTGCCCTGGGCTATCAACCAAGCACGGAAGTCAACGAAACCATCGTCAGAACAACCGTTATTAATTATAGAAGCCGCTGCCCATAGCTTGTCTTTATATGCAAGGCTCTGGTATTCATTGTATATCTGCTTAAACCGAACGATGTCAGATGCTTCAAGAGCCGAGAGAGCATCCACTACTATAGGGTACATATTTTGCCATATGCCCCCGGTCTCTCTTGCATCGTCTATTATCTGCCAAAACTTATCTTTGGTCATTGACTCCGCAATCATCACATCGGATTTTGATATACTATGTAAATCATTTATATTTTGCTGCGGATCATCAGCACCCTGTTCCTGCTCTTGACCAATCTGAACAGATTCAGTTCGAAACTGTATAGGCTCATCACGATGTCGGATAGAATCAACAAACGCCTCCATTTCATCTGGAGTGAGCACAAACTCCTGAGATTCTAAATACACCAGCATCTCTTGAATACTTTTTGACTCTTGCTGAAACTTATCCAAACTCTCCGCCTCCATAGGTACACCCATAGTACGAACATTTGCATCAAAAGCAATACGATGTAACCCGGCTTCAAAGTCCAAATCCTCACGCATATTTACTGCCAAAAAAGCATCTTTGTCGGGTGAAATAAAAACACCGCCCGCATCGGAGGCGGTAAAACGGCATGAGCTGGATTGTTCGATTAGTGCCATAGCAATGTTAATGTTGTCTAAGTTGGATAAGTTGTGTATCCGATGTTCGTCAGGAATATCATGCGGGCTTTTGTAAAACTCTTGGGTATTACTATCATACTTAGTAAGATAACCATGATCTGTAAATACACCACCTTCTTTTCTTGCAACATCTCTGCCAAAGGCTTCATAGTCTACAAAAGCGGCCATACTTTCAACATATTTGGCTAAATCACGGTCTCTCGGGTCATCAGATGCTTCAAGTTTATCAAGAGCATCAGCGTGGACATCCAGCATAACATTCTCGATTATATGCTCACCATACATCTCGGCACTAAATGCGGGCTGCAAATCATAGCACTTAAGATTTTCAGGGAAAGTAAGATTGATGATCTCTGCTATGCTGTCGCAATCCCTTCTTGATTCAGTGCAGGCAGAAAATATCTCCCGATCATTCTCGCTAAGTTCACCAAGTCTCTCCGCAAGATAATTCAGCTCATTAAGGGTGTTGGATGTGAAATCTTTAGACACAATTGCAGTTAATCTTTCCCCCAAGCCCTCAATGTCCGAATGAATCTCAGTTATACTCATATCGCGCCAGTCAAATATTTGGGCACCTTCAAGAAATGGGCGCAAATCATCTTCCGTTGTAGGAAGCGGTATGGTAAAGCTGCCGTAATCCGGGGCGTCTTTGTTTTCGACAAATACACTTAGAGGACGATCAGGTTCCTTCTCTTCAAATCCTGATGTTCCCGTTTCAGAGTATGGATCATCTCTCTCAGGTGTAAAAATCTCAACACCATTTACTTCCGGCTCTGATAGCCTATTAGGAAAACGATTCGACAAGTAATCGGAGAGCCATGTGCCGCCAAAAACATGATGCGTTTGAAGCCGCCACATCGCTAACTTTCCTATATCAAGCTCAACATCATCCATGTCGAATAGGATATCGGTTAGACCATCATGTTCAAAGACATATAAATCTTCGAACTTACTTCCATTTAAGAGTATCCCTGCCTCGGTTAATGTTTCGTTTATGCCTTTCAACCATTCGGCAGGGTTGCCGCCACAGCCTTGCAGTATAAGACCGTCGATTCCGACAAAGTTCTTTAAGGTATCGGTTGTTATGTGTTGGATCATATGGTGCCCTCCTATCAACTTTTCTTGATTTTTTCATTGTAGGTGCTGCAGCTTAGGTGCTGTAACGTAGATGCTGCAACTCTTCCGACTCAAAGAAACGCCAATCTTTGATGTTGGTTTTAAACTGCATCCTCATATCAAAAAAGCGCTAATCCTTGATCCCGGCCTTAAACCACATCATCATAGATATTAGTCTTAAACGGCATCCTCATATGTGGAATAATCAAAATGCTCTGCCCCCTGCTATCGGATAAATCCCGGATAAAGCAAGCACTTCATATAAGAATCTGCGACCTTTCTGCAGCCAATAGGTATGGACAACTGAGCCTCCGCAGGACTTATAAAATGTCTTTGTCTTGACATAACCTTTATTGGCATATTTCTTATATAAGAGCCATGTGCCATCTACTTTGTATTGGATTCTGAAATCACGGAGCAGACGGTTAAATGCCATAGCCGTCATGCCGTAGTCTTTTGCAATGATACTTACTGGTATAGCATCACCGCTATGAATAACACGGTCATAATATCGGGCTTTGGGTGTAAGAGTTTCGACTTTATCATCAAGAGCTTCGACTGATGCTTCAAGAATCTCCACGGATACCTCAAGAACATCAACTTCATCCTCCAGAGTTTTAAGCTCACCTTCCAAAACATCAACTTCATTATTAAGTGTTTTAACTTCACCTGCCAGAGCCTTTACATGACCTTCCAACACAACATTCTTTGAATGCTCTTCCGCAAGGGCATCGAGCAGGGTTTCAGTAAAGCCTGGTGTGTTGGTCATCTTAGATAAGGTACTCTCGGTAACATATGCTCCATGTTTACGGATAGATGGCAGAATCTCTGATGTCACCCAGCGTTTGAACGCTTTTGCCTGCGGAAGCTTGGATGACAGGATAAGGCTGTATAAACCAGATTCGTTGATAGCAGTCATTGAACGATTTTGACCCGACGTAACGAAACGTGACGCCAGCTTATCCTGGGCATCCACATGGTCAAGCAAAGCCTTTCTTGAATTTGAATAGCCCAGAATGTCGGAAACATCTTTACCGACAAACCAAGGTTCACCACCAATATTAATAATGCGAATCTTGCCAAGGTCTTCATGTTCGAACATCTGTATTTGATTGTTTTTCATAGTGAAATACCTCCTAAAATAAAATATCCGCATTTCAGCGGATTGATTGATGGTATTGACTGTTTTGATAATTACTAGGAAACGCGTGGAATCATATAGCATTGTAAAAATACCTGCTCGGAAAAATCGGCTCAACAAGGCTTCCGAACAGGTCTAATGGCTGTTTAACGCTGGTTTCGATTATTTTGCTTGTTTTGTTGTTTTTGCTCACGCTCAAGTGCGATAGTTTTGCATAGTAACTCGTTATAATCCTTAGCACCTCTTGGTGGGTTGACCGATACATGGATATGTTTGAAACGATGGTTAGTTCCAAGCTGTGCTTCTATCTTACGAGCAGAGAACAGTCCTGCGGCATCATTATCAAGGTGAAGCGTTATTCGTGTTATTTGAGGGTGGCGTTCTAAAAATGAAATGAGAGCTACATCAGAGGTGCCACCGAGAGCCAGACGATGGCTATCGAAGTTCCAACCATTGCGTTGTTGTAATGTAACATGGCTAAGTGCATCAATAGGTGATTCGAAGCAGAACAGATGACGGCTGCCGGGATTAATTGCCGGGATAGTAAAGCTGTACATCTTGCTTGAGCCAAGCACATCAGATTTGAAATCGCTCTTCGTGCCACGCACGCAAGCAAATCTTGCTACATTATTTTCGTCTCTGTCGATAAACATTACATTCTGATATTTCTTGGTCTCGGCAATTATCCCAAGCTCAAGGCACCGACCGATAACATCAGGGCTTATTCCTCTTTTTTGAAGATAAGCTATGGCATTAGAAGGAAATTGTGCCGTCTCCGGCAGTTTAAACTTGGGCTTTGATAATGATGGTTTTGCTTTTTCTACCGGCAGAACAGAAAAAGCAGAGGATGCTCTCGCACCAAAGGCAACATCACTATCGCCAACAACCGCTCTCACCGCATCAACAAACCCCATGCCTCTTATTTTCATAAGATAGTCAATAGCTGATTTACCGCCTATCTGTCCTTTATTCCAAAACCAAAGACCATTTGAGATAACAAGACCACTGTAGGTAACTGTACGATATTCATTAGAGCCGTACTTGGACTTTACAATCTCATGGGGTTCGTTTGTTTGTAAATAGGTAAGCAAGTCAACTTCCTTTGCCTGTTTGATTTGTTCTTTAGTAACACCCGGCAATGATTAACACCTCCTTGGGAGAAGATAAAAACAAAGAATACCCGACGCCTCGTTGAAGTGCCGGGTATTACTCTGTTTTTTAGATTTCTATTAAACTTTGACTGTTAACATTCTTTGTTTTCGATAGTTTCTGGTGCCCTGTCTTCTTGTTATTTCTGTTACGCATTGAGCGGTATGACACTCAGCCTCCTTCGCCAAGCGTGAAATGACCGCTTGCGTGGGTATCATTTGCAGCCTTTTATTGTCTTATGGCTTCTTCTTTATATCCACACAACAACAGACATCAAGCGCACACGTACGGTTTTGCGGTAATATTGGCACAACTTAGAAGCGCAGTCAACTACGCTCCAAAACTCAAATCTATTGTATGTGCGTGCTACCTTCCTATTCACTTACAGTACCTTCTTCGTCGCAGAAAACAAAAAACAAGAGGAGCCCCATTACTTCGAGTGAAAAGTGATGGGACTCCTCTTGTTTTTTGTAAATTGATTATGGAATTTGGTTTGATTAGGTGTTATTATATCATGTGTTATTATTTAATTGCAGGCCGACTCTTTCATAGCTAAAACTTCTGCCTTTCATATTTCTCTTTATGGACACTGACAAGGGTTTTGGCTGTTTCCTTTGCGGATAATCTTACGTAGGAACTCTTCTGACCGCGCTTGCGGTCCAAATCGAATTGTTTCTTGTAGGTGTTTTGACCACCTTGATAAAGCCTGCCTTCTGGTATTGATATTCTTTTAGAGGTCGCTGTTGACAATTTGCCGCGCGCGGATTATACCAGAAGGCTATGATATATCATTTTACGGCAAGCACTTTATTGCATATAGGACTATGTTTTAAGTGTAATATTATCTATAAATATATGCAGCCATGTTTGCATCATCCCATCTAACTCTTACACCCAGTAATTCGGTCACAAAGCCAAGAGGCACAAAGACCCTGTCTTGTTTAAGAATTGGAATCCCCATGCCACCAGGCAAGGGTGTATCAATCGCCAATTTCCGCGGGCCCGCAGCGGTGAAAATTAGGACTGTACGAGTTTCATGCACCCAATCTACTTTTTCGCCAAGGGCTTCAGATACGGCACGTAAAGGTATCATGACTCTGCCGTATGTTGTGTCAAGAAATGGCGCAACATCGTTTGCATTGGTTAATCCATTAATGGTAAAAAGGTTATTGTTCATCGAAAAGCGTATTATATGAGGTATTGACGTTTCTGGTCTAACTTCGGCTTTATCCTTATATCCGATTGCGAAAATTCCTAGTTCATTTGTTGTAAACAAAAGTTGTCCTGTATCAATTTGGACTGATAATGGCTCTAAGCCGTCATCGCTGCTCAAGAGCCATACTGATGCAGGCTGTTCATTAATCCATGGCATGCTAACGGTAATTTCCCCGTCAAAGTTTGTGAGCTCCTGATTGCCCGATTGTACATTGACTTTGTATAGAGTGACGTCCGAATGAGATAGTGTAGCGAGTTGATTGCGCGGCAATGAATTTAAATCAACTTCAGCTACCATTAAAGAAACATTGGCGTTGTTTGCCTGTTGGCCGAGGGATTGAAGTGCAATTGCATCAAAAATTACAGTAGCCTGCGGCATTTTGAACTCTATAGCGAGGTTGGCACTTGAAAAACTTCTAAGTGCTGCCCTTGGAATCACCACTGTTGTTACGTCATATAGCGCAGTCAAATCAAAATATACAATGTCGTTAGTATGGGTGTGGATAAAGTCATTTACGTTTGCGGCCGACAATAAAAGTGTTGCGGTGGCATTATCGTCAGATAGTCTCGTTTGGACAGATAACTCGTGGCCGCTAGATGGAATGCTGAGCTGATAATTGTCTGATGGCGGTGGCGTGGGTGAGTCGAATGGAGGTTGAACATTGTTTGTGCTCTCATTTGGCTCAAATATTGCGGTAAAAACTAAGTTACTTGTTACAGAGCCATGATTTGTGGGGTCAAATGGTTTCCACCGCAAAAACCGCCAGCCAGTTTTTGCAGCCGTACCAGGTATAGAAATTGATGGTATCATTTCACCATGGTTCACATGAATTGTGGTTGTGCCTACTGATATTCCGCCATTTTCTACTATAAAATTTACTGTGTGGGTGTTGGTGCGTGTTATGGGAGTAACTGTTTTTAGTTCTTTAACAAATAACGGCTCGGGAAGTCTCTGGGCATGTTCACCTGCATGTGCAAAATCACGCCATCCATATACAATGTGCCCGGGAGATGCTGATGTTGGAAACTCACGAATATACCCATCCGCAGCAGCCCAAACAACCAATCTATCAGCAATTCTATTACCCATTATGTTTGACAGTTGCAATTGCAGTGTGCCTTCTCCAAAATCGCTTGGGTAATAAAATGTTATAATGGATGGGCTTATATCCCTCAGTGTTCCCTCATTTTTTTGATCTGCCGCATTTCCAGGCGTTGTTACCAATGCATTATTATATATTCCGCCACCAAATGGAAATGATACTCTATCGGCCCAAATGGCATTGTGATTGGTTATAGTTGCGTGTACGCCGTTTCCGCCGTCGCCTCCTTCAATGCGGATAAATACATCAGTGTCCAGCGCTGTGGCATCGTTGAAACTCGTATCACTCAAAGTCACATTAGGATTACCCCAAGAGCCAGAAGCAATAATTCCGACATCTGTGTTATTAAATGTATTTCCTTTTGCCGTTATCGTACCATCAAAAATAAGAACACCAGAAGATACCGCACCGTCTGCGGTGAACCTGAAATCCGATATCGTGTTTCCTATTAGTGTAGTAGAAACAGAACCGGGGCTAATTTGAATGCCGCTCTTAGCACGAAGATGATGATTTTGGGCCGAACCTATAATGGTGGTATTTTGAACTAACAAATTTCTGCCAACCTGCTGGATGCCCTGATTGTTAAAGTTTTCTATATGGCTATTATAAATCTCGACATTTGAATTTCTTGTGACAACACCAAAACCACCCATGGCATCCATAACTCCGTCGGGATTACCGTGGTGCATATAATTTATTGTTACATTCTGTAGCTTCACTGGGCCTGAAGCATTTGTAATATATATCCCACTAACATGGGTGCGGGTAGTGGTAGTAGCTGGCCCGGTTATTGTAATATTTGATATTGTGGCTTCTGACTCGATTCGAAGGATAGCACTCGTCTGATTAGGCCAAGCGCTCGCAAGGTATGGTGCCAATACTGTCGAAGGCTGATGCCATGGGGTTCTCATTACCGCATTTGATACTCGAAGCTTCCCACCCGTAATATGGAGTGGCCTATCCACAAGTACAGTTTCTGTTATCTCAATTGTACCCAAAATCATAATAGTTTCTACCGTTGTATCTGCAATAGCATCTAGCATTTCTTGTTCAGATGCCACTGTTACCATTGCAGATGTAATAATATTTTCCGAAAATTCTTTGTTCATCCCTGTCGCGAATGTTATCGCGTATGTGGGGGACGGTACGAAATATAGCGATATGAGCAGTAATGAAAACGCTACACATAAACTGATACCCGCCTTTTTTCTTGCAGCCATAGTGCTACCACCTTTATGCTTTTAATTTTTTTAAGGCACTTCTTCACTCTTATCATCCCCGCAAATCCATTTTCAATTCTATAGCCGATCAAAACTAAAAACAATCCCCTTAGGCTTGCACTTTTTTAGCATGGCGAACCTTAGAGCCTGCTTATCACCTTCCCAAAATCACTCGCTTAATGTATAATTATAACAAATTATACATAAGAGCCATAGCTAACGAAAAAACCATACCCCTGTGATATAACTTGTAAACAGTTCGAATTGATGCGCCATCACCTTGAATCCACCAAGGAATCTATTGCTACCCTTTATCGCTTACATTCCATTTGAGATAACAAGACCACTGTAGGTAACTGTACGATATTCATTAGAGCCGTATTTGTACTTTACAAGCTCACGGGGTTCGTTTGTTTGTAGATAGGTAAGCAAGTCAATCTCCTTTGCTTGTCTTATTTGTTCTTCAGTAACACCCGGCAATGATTAACACATTCTTGAGAGAAAATAAAAAAACATAATAATGCCTGGCACCTTGTTGAAGTGCCGGGCATTATTATGTTTTTTAGGTTTCTATTAAACTTTGACTGTTAACATTCTTTGTTTTCGATAGTTTCTGGTGCCCTGTCTTCTCGTTATTTCTGTGTACTCATTAGTGATATCACACCCATGTGGCTGGCATAGCCGCGGGCAATGGTTTGCGCTCCGGCGGCAAGCATAGGGGCGTGGCCACCGAGGCCAATATAGTGGCCGTAAAGGTGCTGGATGAGGCCGGGCGTGGCAATGCCACGGACGCGCTGGCAGGGATACAATGGATAATAGACAATCGTAAGCGATATAATATTCGTGTGGCAAATCTTTCCATAGGCACTTTGGACTCAGGCAGTGCCGATCCCCTTGTACGGGCAGTGGAGGCAGCATGGGACGAGGGAATAGTGATGGTTATTGCGGCTGGCAACAACGGCCCCGGCAAGCAAAGTATCACCAGCCCCGGCACCAGCCGTCGGGTAATTACGGTTGGGGCGGCGGATGACCATAATACAGTGGACATAGCTGGCAGTAATATGAAGAACTTTTCCGGCAGGGGGCCGACGATGGAATGTGTTGTAAAGCCGGATATTGTGGCACCGGGCTGTGGCATAATATCTACCCTTACCAATAGCCCGGAGCTTAGCGAGACCCGCCGCAGGAAAATGAAGATTCTTTGCGATTATTACGTGCAAATGAGCGGCACATCCATGGCATCACCGCGCATTGCAGGGGCTGTAGCATTGCTGTTGTCAAAATTTCCGCATATGACCCCGGATGAGGTGAAGCTGCGCATAAAACACAGTGCCGTAGATTTGCACTTTTCACCTAACCGCCAGGGCTGGGGACTTTTGGATATAGATAGGTTTTTATCAATATAAATGAGGGAGGTTGAAGACATGTCAAGCGAGAACAAGATTTATGAAATTACCCAGATGATGAACGACAACCACGTGATAAGAGGGGATGTAAGCCAGGCGGCCGGTATGATAAAGGGTATGCTTAGCGAGAAGTACATTGCTCCTATTAATCGCGCCATTGCCACAGAAAACAAGAGGGCCAGAAAAAACCCAAGCAGAGAGGCCCGTCTGTTGGAGGCCATGAAGCCTTTTATGGACAAACGCAACCATAGGGCGGTGGATAAGGCCATTGACGCACTGCACATGATGGAGACCTTTAAGGGGCTTACCAAACAGATGCCAAAGCAGCATTATGCACCCCGGGGACAAACCAGAGCGGCAGGGATAGAGGATGCGTCCACCCACCAAGATGGGATATATGATGTGGACGAAAGATGCGCAAACTACAAAGGGCAGGCCTCTTTGACGCCTATTTTGCTTATGATGGCCATGGTAGCTTTTGGTAAAAGCGAAGAATAGCACAAAGTGCCTGATTGTTTATACAATCGGGCTTTTTCATTGCTCTTTTAGCAGTTGGTCAGTTGTGATGCCAAGGGCCTTGGCCAGAATAACGACCTCAAAATCATGCACCAGCCTGTATTGGCCTTCAAGGCGAGACAGGCTTGTTGCGCTTATGTCCAGCCCCAATACTTGCAGCTGCGCCAAAAAATCCCTTTGCTTGATTTTGCGCTCGTTACGAAATGCTACAACCTTTGAGCCTACAATATTCTTTGCGCCCGGCTTGTTGCTTCGTGGCTTCATACAAACACACCCCTTGCGTAAAATCTTAGCGCAAAAGAGGCTTGTAATAATGCGAATATCGCAGTATAATAAATTTGATGCGAAATTCGCATAAAAACATTATCGGCTTTTGTCGAAAAGGAGGAAGGGTTGTGAAAGAGCGACTAAAGAGAATGCAAATCAAGGGCTTTGCGATTGGGGTTTTGCTGACCGTTATGTTATCAGCGACGCTGGTATGGGCCAACCCCGGTGGCGTGATGCGCGAGGTGTTTTATGGCGTAAACATAACCGTAAATGGCACGCCTTGGAATCCGCCCAGCGATATGACTCCATTTATCAACGATGGGCGCACATTTTTGCCGGTGCGTGGTATTGCAGAGCTTTTAGATGTGCCGGTGGATTGGGATGGGGCCACAAGGACAGTGTATGTGGGGACGATTCCACATGGTGCGCCGTTTTGGACGACTGTGCCGGCATTCCAGGGATCTGGATTGACTATTGCAACAATTAATATGCTAGGCAATCCCTTTCCGGGGGCATTAAGGACGACAAATGCCCCTGTAGAATTTGGAAGCAGAGGCTGGGGTGACCACAATCTTAACGGGCATTTTAATGCAATAACAGGCACTATAGGGCGTATTGACGGCAATGCGACACAAGGCTCTGCTACCATAAGCTTTATAGGAGATGACAGAACCTTGGCTACATTTTCTGTGGATGCCAACTCGCGCCCGGAAAACATATCTGTAGATGTAAGGGGAGTTTTTGTGTTGAGAGTCGAGATCGAGCAAACCGGGGGTGGACTGGGTAGATGGGGTATCCAAATGGCTTTCGCCAATGCTATGATAGAATAGTACAGCAATCGTAATGCAGACGACAGGGATAATCACATTTGCAATAATTCTGTTGTAATTTCCGCCAAATTGCACAATGCTATATCGTAGGGGCGAGCTAAGCTCGCCCTGTTTTGCATTGCTTGCAAAATTGCCTCAAAATCAATTGATGTTTTGCGCAGATAACCGGGCGAACACAGTTCGCCCCTACAGGGAATACCAGAACTACAAACCACCCCGGCCGCGCATAGACGGTCGGGGTGGTTTGTAGTTAATTATTCAATATCAGGCGCATCCAGGTCTTCTTTGGTAACATCCTTGTTTTTGTGCATCATATCATACAGAATAGGCACAACAAACAGTGTCATTATAGTGGCGTACAGCAGGCCTCCTATGGTGGCTATGGCCATGGGCTGCATCATCTCCATGCCTTCGCCAACGCCAAGGGCTATTACGCTCATGGCGAATATTGTGGATATGGCCGTCATTATGATGGGACGGATGCGCTTGCGCGCCGCGTCAATTATGGCGTCTTTTTTGGCCATGCCCTCCCAGCGCATTTGGTTTACGCGGCTTATGAGGACTATTCCGTTGTTTACAGCCACACCGGATAGAAGGATAAGGCCTATCATGGCCACAACGGAGAGGGGCATACCGGCTATCATAAGCCCTACAAAGCCACCGGTAAAGGCAAGGGGTATGGTGAACATGATGATAAAGGGCGACAGCAGGGACTGAAATTGGGCCACCATGATAAGGTAGGTAAACAACAGGCCCAGGGCCAGCATAAGTATCAAATCACCCAGAGCATCGGCTATAGCTTCGGCTTCGCCGCCTATGATTACGCTGGAATTGCCGGCGGTTTCAAAACCCACAAGCAGGTTTTCTATTTCGGCATTTACCAGGGCCACATTAAAACCGGGTTCGATTTCGCCGCTGATGGTGGTAAAGCGGTTGCGGTTTATACGGTTTATGGTAGAAAAACCTATGTCTTCGTATACTTCGGCTATATCCGACAGAGTTACATAACCCCGGGCCGTGGTAATTTGCATATTTTCTATATCATTCCAGCTCGGCGGGACAAAATCGCCATCAGATATTATTATCTCATAATTGCGGCCGTCAAGGGTTATGTCAACAGACCTTTGGGGTGCGGACAGAGTTTCCATTGCCACCAAAAACACCTGGGCTACCGTAAGACCATTGGCCATAGCTGCGTCTTTGTCCACACTTATGCGCAATTGGGGTGCGGCTTGTTCTACCACATCGGTTACATTCATTGTGCCTGGCACGGAATTTACAAGCTCTGCCAGGGCAATGGCAGTGTCTCTTATGTCGTCAAGCTCCGCACCTTCTATACGCAGGGATATAGCATCCCCCGCCATCATGGCCATCATGTCGGCACCGCCGCCAATGTCGGCCTCCAGGCCAAGGTCATATAATATCACCCGCAACTGGGCGTTAAGTTCGTCGGATGTAATGGCGCGGTTTTCCGACATAAGTATATACATATTTATGGTGGTTCCGCCGCCGCCCATCATACCGCCCATGTCGCCAAAACCCAGGCTGGCGGCCATCATGCCCATCATGCCGCCGCCGCCAATGCTTACGCCCACGGTATCTACGTCATTTATGGCAAGTGCGCGCGTGCCCAGCTCTTCGGCCACTGCCACGGCATCTTCAAATACAGACCCCTCGGGCATTTCTGCCGTAATATTAATTTGTGGTGTGTCCATGGCAGGAAACAGTTCCATACCCATGCGGTTTATGGCCCAAAAACTAAGCACAAAGGCCGCCACAGAAAATGCCAGCACAGCCCATTTAAAACGCAGGGCAACGCGCAGGGTTTTTTCATATCCATCCACAAAACGGGCAAAAAGCTTGCCCTCTTGCTCTTTTTTTACATTTTTAAGCATTACGCTGGAAGCCGCCGGCACAACCGTAAGGGCTATGATAAGGCTGGCTAAAAGGGCATAAGCAATGGTAAGACCAAAGTCCGCAAAAATCTGCCGGGTTATGCCGTCGGTAAAGATGATAGGCACAAACAGGGACGCCGTGGTTAGTGTGGCGGCCACAATGGCACCGGAAACCTGCTTTGCTCCCGAAACAGCCGCACGGGCGCATGTTCTGCCTGTGGTGGCCCGCATACGATAAATATTTTCTATAACAACAATAGAGTTATCCACCAACATACCCACAGCCAAAGCCAGGCCGCCCATGGATATCATATTTAGGCTTACGCCGGTAAAATACATAAGGGTAAAAGCCAGCATTATGCTGATGGGTATTGCTATGGCCACAATAAGTGTGGGGCGGATGTCTCTTAAAAACAGCAGCAAAATTACAACGGCCAAAAGCCCGCCAATAAGCAGATTGTTTAACACCGAGCCTATAACCACGCCAATCATTTCACCTTGATCCATCAAAACAGCAAAACCCAGGCCCGCATGGTCTGCCGCCAAAGCATCCATACGGTCGCGCACGGCGTTGGTAACATCCGCCGTGGGAAATTCGCTTTGTCTTTGTATGCTCAACATAACGCCGGGATTGCCGTTAACACGGGTAAAGCTAAGATGACTGTCGTCCGTCACAAAAACATCGGCAATATCAGACAGACGCACGGGGTCAATGCCCTCAAGCCCCATGGCACCGGGGTCAAATATCAGCATATTTTTTATTTCGTCCAGGCTTTCAAATCTATCGCCCACACGCACCATATACTCCACGTCGTTTTCTGTTATCATACCCGCAGGCATGACAAAGTTTTGTGCGGTTAATATGCCCGTAATTGTCTCCACGGTCATCATCTCTGCCGGCAGACCTATTGCTGCATCCGCCGGGGTTTCTTCATCACGCCCGCCAGCCATAGCTTCCATAACCTCCGCGGTGATGGTTTCGATAACATATGGCAATTCCTCTTGCAAAAGGGCTTGGGCAATCTCCAATTCGACGCCATCCATCACAAGCTCTGTCACAAAAGCTTCAGAAAATGCCTCTACCTGGGTAGTTATGGCGGCTTCTGCTTGTTGTGCCATTTCTTCCATGGCTGCTTCCATCAGTGCCGCAACGGCCTGGTTAAGGTTATGGTTAACGGCGTCTATGCGCTCGCTTTCTATAATAACATGCAGCTGGTTTTGCACCAAACCGGAAAGACTAGCCACGGCAACCCCCGGCACGCCTTCCAACGCAGGAACAACCGTATGTCTTGCAAATTCGGAAAGCTCGTCAATATCAGCCCCGGCCATAAACACATTGGCCGTCATTATGGGCATCATTTCGGGGTTCATTCTTATTGTCATGGGCCGCGATGCGCCGTCTGGCAAAGACATCATGTCCAGGGTTTCTCTAAGCTCCAACGAAGCCGAATCCATATTGGTGGCTTCCGTAAACTGTAATATCACTATGGACACATGCTCGCTGGATATAGACTGCACCGTCTCTATGCCGCTCAAAGTGCTCATGCGGGCTTCCAGAGGTATGGATATATCCCGCTCTATTTGTTCCGGCGTGGCACCAAAATATGTGGTAAATACCGCCTTAAAGGGCAAATCCATTGCAGGCATAAGATCTGTGGATGTGTTAATAAAAGACACAACGCCCAAAACCACCGATAAAATTACCGCAACCAGCACGGTAAGGGGCTTGCGTACGCTAAATTTTGCTAACATTCTCTCTCTCCTTTTTATGTGTGAAAATTACATTATGCAACAGAGCCATTATACCATATTGTGTCAACCGCAGACCAGGGGCATTGTCACCCATCTACATCAGCGGAGCAAACAAATGCAGCACTGCATCAAGCAATTCGTTGTAAAAGCGCTTTTTGCCCGGTTCAATTTCTCGGCTTGCGGCTATGGCTTTTACGGCGTCTTCTTTTATATCTCCGATGGTGCTTGTTTTGTATAGCAGCGTGGCGCATTCAAAATGCAGATACAGGCTGCGATAATCCAAATTAATAGAACCTACCACGGCAATTTCGTCATCACACACAAAGCTTTTGGCATGCAAAAACCCAGGGGTGTATTCATATATCCTCACCCCGGCTTCAAACAAATATTTGTAATACGACCGGGTTACACGATGCACAATTTTGTTATCAGGCGTGCCGGGAGTTACAATGCGCACATCCACGCCGCGTTTTGCCGCCATTTGCATGGCATAAATCATTTTTTCGCTTATTATCAAATATGGCGAGAAAATATAAACATACCGCCGGGCCTGATTAAGCATGTCAATGTATATATTTTCGCCAAGGCGTTCGTTTTCCAGGGGAGAATCGCCGTAGGGTATAACCAGTCCGTCAGTTGCGGCATTGCAGCCCGTCGGCCTATACCGGGCATAATCCTCTATGCGCTCGTTGTTCTTTTTGCAAAAGGCGTTCCAGGTTTCTATAAACATCAGCGTAAAGCTCCACACTGCATCGCCTTTCAGCTTAACGCCTGTGTCTTTCCAAATACCCCAATGCTCCACAAGGTTAATATATTCGTCAGAAATATTAATACCGCCGTTAAAACCTGTGTGGCCGTCAATAACCATAATTTTTCTGTGGTTGCGGTTGTTCATAAATGGCAATATAAAAGGCACAACAGGGTTAAAGCGTATTATTTTTATGCCCTGGGCACGCAGCTGTTTTACATACGCGGCATTAAACAGGCCAAAGGATCCCAAGTCATCAAATATCAGCCGCACATCCACGCCATCTTGGGCTTTTTGCAGCAATATCTCTAATATCTCGTCCCACATCCGGCTTTTGGATATGATAAAATACTCCAAAAATATGAATTTTTCAGCTTTTTTAAGTTCATCCAACATGGCGTCAAACATAAGCTCGCCCATGGGATAATATGTGGTTTCGGTATTTTGATAATGATGATATGCCGACGCCCGGCGTATATATTGCATTATACCTGCTGCCCTTGTATCAACGCCCAGTTGCTCATACCCGGGCATATTGTCGCCGTCCAGCAGTTTTGCCACCACAGCATGTTCCCGCACGTGGGCGCCAACCCTTCTGGCCGGATGGTTTATGCCAAACATAAGATACAATATGGCGCCGGAGACAGGAAGGGCAATGATGACAATAATCCAAATAACCTTATACGCGGCGGTTTCGTTTTTCTTTACCAGCATAAGCACCATAAATATGCTAAACAGATATATGGCAACGGTGACAATTGGAAAGACTTCCAGCACCCTGTTTACAAAACCTGCGATAATAAGCGCCTGGGCCCCAATAAGCAAGACGGCCATACGTATTTTAGTCACCAGCTGCTTTTTGTACGCAATGTATATTATAAAGGTAACGGCGAAACTAATGGCGAAGGGTACGATAAATTCCGCCGAAAGAGGGTTGGTTATGGCGGCCCCGGCAAATACCACGGGCACCATAAAGGGGCTTAACCCCAGCAGGGACATGAAGATGTATTGAGGGAAGGGCACCTTTACCGCGCCGAAAAACAAACTGACCAAACCAAAAGGTGTAGGCAGTATGCGGGATATAAAGCTTAAAAACAGCAAATTGTCTTTGTTGCCGTGCAAAAAGTCCGCAATCTTTTTATTTTTTGCCAGCATGGCACTTACTTTTTCTTCACCCAGCCTGCGTCCAATAAAATATCCAACACTTAACGAAACCGCCAGGCCCGCATAAGTAACCAAAATGCCCATCCATGTTGGAAAAACCAGGCCTGCCGCAATATACAGCAACCCCGTGGGAACCACCATCACAGCACCCTGAAGGGCATAAAGAAATATTATTACAAACATCGTAAGCCATATGGAAATTTCGGCAAAACCGGCAATAAATTCTACATTAAAAAAATCCAGCCTGTACGCCAGCAAAAGCACAAGGCCAACCAACGCGGCAAACAAAACTGTCTTCCATATTTTTTTCAAATTTGTTCACCTTCTTTGGTTTCCCCAAACTTTTTACGGTCGTAATACGCAACAATGCTGTCAAAAATCTCTTTTAAGACTGCTATGATGGGTATTGCCACAATCATACCAAAAATACCCGCCAGCGCACCGCCAACGGTGATGCTGATGATAACAAGCAGGGGGCTAAGGGAGAAAGAGCCGCTCATTAACCTTGGCTGTACAATGTTAGCGTCAATTTGTTGTATAACAAGCAGCGACCCCGCCGCAATGGCCCCCATGGTAAAGCCTTCGGTAAGCATGACCACAACAACGGCAATAATGGTGCCAAATATAGAGCCAAAATAGGGTATGTAATTAAGAATACCCAACATAATACCCAGCACCAGCGCAAATGGCGAACCCATTATAACCAGAGCTATGGTTGCCATTGTGCCCAGTATAAGTCCGTCAATGGTCTGTGTACGGATGTATTGCCTAAAGTTTTCGTTAAGCCTGCCAAAGGTCCATATTATGGTGCCGCCCACTTCTTCTGACGTAAAAACCCTAAGCAGGTTGCGCAGATATTTTTTAAATTTGTCTTTTTCTACCAAAATGTAAATGGACGATATAAAAGCAATGACCACAGTAAATACCGCCGCCCCAACATCCATTAATACGTTAAAGGGCTGCAAAAAGTCTTCGAAACTAAAGTAGGCAAACACATCACCCAATATACCAAAGACAAATTCGGCATCAATATGCCATCCAAACAGCCCCAATGCATTAAAATCATCCACAAATTGCAATATTCCGGCCCAATATATTTCCCAATTTTCTGCAAAAAACTGAACACTGCCCGCGATTGCCGGGGCCACCATGTTTACGGTTAGAGTAATTAGGGCCGCCAAAATTACCAGCACAATTATGACACTAAACATCCTCTGCCGTTTAAAAATAAACCTAATGCGTATCTTTGCCAACAGGCGCTGTATGCCGCTGATAGGTATGTTGATGATATACGCCAAAATGAAACCATAAAAAAACGGGGCCAAGATACCCCATACCCGCCGGAAAAAACCGGCAAAAAATTCCATTTCGCCTGTGACCCTGTATGTCACAATAATTGCCAAAGCAAGTATAAAAAACGGTAAAAGTCTTTTAAATTTGTCTGCTCCAAATGTCTTGTTCATGGCAGGCCTCCTTGTTTTTAGAGCCTGTTCCCGCCGTAAGAAAGTGCAAATTTGCGGGAACAGGTTCTTGGGCAGGCTCTAGCGCGGCCTGGTAAGCTCGTTGTCGATACGATCTATTTTTCCTTCAAGAGGAGTGATGGCTTTGTTTATTTTGGCTACCGCAGCGGTAACAGGGGCATATTTTTCATTCAGCGCCTGCTGTTTCTGTAAGAAATCTGCCACAATATTGGCTTGCTGGTCCAGATATGGCTTCATCTTTTTGGCTTTGAGCCTACCGCATCTTATGAATACTATAACGAGTACCACAGAAAGCACGAGAAATACAATCGCCTCACCGTAAAGCCCGCCAACTTCGGCTATCCAGTAAAACGTTGCTATCAATGAAACAATAAAAGCGAGTACCGAAAGTGCTCTAATGGATGACAGTAGCCCTGTTTTTGGTCTGGGAATCGCTGACACTGCGCCGTCCTTTTCCTGCTCAAGCTGCTTATGGCTGTCAAGCATTTCTTTGCGTCCGGGGACCGCCTCAATGTCTTCGTACAGTTTGGCTACTTGCCCTCTCAGAGATTCCTTTTCGGACAAAAGTGCCGCTTTTTCTTCTTTGTGTTCTTCCCAATACTCATCAAAACGGCGCTTGGCAATAACCTCTTTAAGTCTGCGCTGTCTGCTTTCGACAAGTCCGACCATGCTTTCTACGTTCTTTCTGTAATCACTTTTAAGCAGGTCATTTTTGGTGTTCATGTTATATTTATCAAGACCTTTATTTACTATACTGTTTTCTTCGTTGGTTTCGCTGATATAATGGGCAATTTCCTGTTTAAGGCGTGCATGTTCGTTATCTATAATAGTCAACAGGGTTTCGCCTAATTTTACAACTGTTGCGCAAACCTCGTCAGCTGCGGCGGTTTGTTCGTTGTAATCCTCTATACTTTCGATAAGCGAAAAAACACCGTCCAGGCAATTATGTACGACCCTTATACAAGGCGTTAATCCACTGCGATAATTGTATCCTAAGCTCACTTGCCCACCGCTTATCCGCACGGACGAACCCGGAGAGTCGTTTGTCAGGCTGTTTATCCCCGTATAAAGCGCAGTGTAGAAATTAGGCTCCCAATTATCAGGGTCTTCTGATAGCAATTCTTCGTATTTTCTAAGGGCCTGGTCATTGTTTCCGTCAGCTCTCGCCCTGCGGGCAACCTTATAAAGATTATCCAATTTGCCGCTGTTTCCCGCATGGGTAGCCGTGGCCATCCCTGCCTGCCCGACCTCTTTTCCGCACGATGGACAGAATTTATTTTCGCCCTGCACCTGCGTTCCGCACTCTACACAAAAAGCCATACTAACTTACCTCCTTTATGATGTGGTTTCCTTTTGTTCTTCGCTCGGTCTTGCATTCAAATATAGTACGTAATTTTACCACACCTAAGACATTTTTTCAACATGGATTTTAAACTTTTTGTTCCAGCGTCAAACATAGGTTACAAAATAGACTTGTTCAGCAGAGCTTCCGAGCAAGTCTATACCACTTGAGGGTTTGCAGATCTTGCTTTTTGTTGTCTGTATGTTACGATTGGGCAATGCTGCAAAAAACCATGACAATCACGAAAAACTTCTTGACAATAAAAACAATCTGTGATATATTTTGGTTTGTTGTCGGCATACCTGGGTGTAGCGTAGCTTGGTAGCGCGCCAGAATGGGGTTCTGGAGGTCGAAGGTTCAAATCCTTTCACCCAGATATGATAAATACAGGCCTTCTGTTTATTCGGAGGGCCTGTATTTTTGTTCAAAACACTTTTTGTCCAGCACTTTCAGCCATCTCTTATACTAAAGCAGTGTCGCAAAGCATCATCAAAATTATCAAACATATCCAATCCCATGCCATGTGGTGACAATAAAGCCACCCATATTGTCGCCGGATATAGAATATGGCGTGGCAGTATCTATTTCAATCCGGGTTATGTCCTCATTTGCGGCATGATAGTACACCTCCACGGTCAGGTCGTCAAGGTTATACCTAAAAGACTTGCCGCCACAAGATAGCCCTTTTAGGTGTACAATATATTCCTCTAGGGTAAGGCTCAGCTCCTGCATTATTTTAGAATGAGGAGACCCCACGTACCTAAAATGCCATGGCTCGTGGGCTATGCCTGTTATGTGCTCCTTGCCTTTTGGATATCGCTCTGTAAAACCGAACTTAACCGCCTTGGCGCGGAAAGCTCCGCAAATACCCGTGTAGGGAAAATGTGGCCGTATTGTGTCTATATTGGGCTGATTAAGGGCCATGTCAACAGCCAGGCCTGTTTGATGCTCGCTGTGGTTGGGGCGAGCCACGTATTTTGCCGTAAATTCCGCGCCGTTTTGAGCCAGGGATGTTTCATAAAGCCGGGTTTGCTCATCCCGAGAACGAAAGCCGCTGGCGGCAATTATTTTATCCTCGCAATTTAGGTCGCTCATCAGTTTTCGCAGCACGGTTGCCGCTCGCGCCTCCATAAACACACCATTGTTTTTATCGCTAAGGGGTATGAGACTGCCCTCCCAATGGCCGCCGCAAATGGGGTTATCTTTATTAACCAGTATCAAGCTGCCGTTATGTACGGCTTCGCGGGTAAGGGTCACTGTTTTCATGGCGCCACCGTCAATTCAATTATCTTGCCTACAATCTCCTCAAAATTCATGCCAAGGGTCTTTAGCATATTAGGGAAACGGCTGCCCATGGTAAAGCCTGGTATGGTGTTTACTTCATTAAGAAAAATCTCCCCCGCCGGGGTTAAAAACATATCCACCCGGGCAAAGCCTGTGCAGCCCAGCACTTTGTATATAATTTTTGCCGTTTCTTTTATCTCCCAGGCCTTTTGGGCGGATATTCGCGCTGGTACATGTATTGCCGATGTTTCCAGGGTATATTTTTCATGATAATCAAAAAAACCTTTTGCAAGCTCAATCTCGTCCACGCACCCCACAATAAGGTCGTCATTGCCTAATATGGCGCAGCCCACCTCTATGCCATCTATATTTTCCTCTATTATAACCTGGTCGTCATATTGGAACGCCAGGCTTATGGCGTCTGTCAGCTGGTTTTTGCAGGCGGCCTTGGTGATGCCATGGGACGATCCGGCCCTTACAGGTTTAACAAACAGCGGATAGCCCAGTTCCTCTGCCTTGTCTATATATGCAGGTATATAGGCCGTATTTGTAAGCACAAAGGAGCTGGCGGCACGTATTCCATGGGCTTTTACTATTCTGTGTGTTTTGTATTTATCCATGCACAAAGCAGAGGTCGCAGTGTTGCATCCCACAATGGGTATGCCCGCAAGCTCCAGCAGACCCTGCACCGTGCCATCTTCGCCGTTTTTCCCATGCAGCACGGGCATGGCAGCATCCAGGGTTATTGTGCGCACGCCGTTTTTAGTAAACACCAAAACCCCACGGTCATCACGGTCCGGGGATATAATAGCCCGTGTGCAGTCGGACGGGTTATGCCATGTGTCTTCCAATATTTTATCAGCATCGCCATCAAACAAAAACCACTGGCCCGCCTGGGTAATGCCCAGCGGCACAATATCATAACCAGCGGTATCTATATGGGTTATTACGTTATAGGCGGATTTTAGCGATATTCCGTATTCCGGCGAGCATCCGCCGAACAACACGGCTATTTTTGGTTTGTGCTTATTCATATGTCCGTGCCCCTTTCTTCTATAATCGTGTCATCGGGCAGTTGATAGCCAATTGTACTGCGGTTTGTGTACAGCAAGCTTTCTGCCAGCGTTTCATTAGATTTTATATCAACTTTCCGCCGCCATATGGATATTTCCTGATACACCGCACCGTTTTGGCGAAAGTATGTCAAATTTCTGCCATCAATTTCATAAACTCCGGACAAAGGTCTGTCAGCATAAATGCTACCCGTAATATTTTCGTCATCAAAAGCAATTCCTATCTGGAATGTGGTGTCCGTCTCGTTTTTCATTTTCAAATCCAGCCATCCCTCGCTTATTGTGGCGTCCACGCCCTCAAGACTGGTGCCGGGTACGGGAAATCCCTTGGTCCTGTGGGTGTGCCGTTCTACAATGGTAAGGGGCGAATGTAAAAACACCCAAAACAAAAGATTGCTCATTTGGCACAGGCCGCCGGCACCGGATATACAAAGTTTGCCGTTTTTTAATACCAGGCCGTCTTTATAGGGTGTGTGTTTGTCGGCTTTTTGTGCCGCCCGCCAAAAAGAGAATGTCTCCCCAGGCCGTATCAAAAGGCCATCCAGCTTTTTTGCCACAAGACGCAGGTTAAACACCTTGTTTTCCTGATACACCATATCAAAGCCCGTGTCGGCATTGTATAATGGACTGTCTGCGGAAAATACCCTGTGGGGCAGACGCACAGCCCCCATTGTTTTGGCATATGTGCGGCCGTCCAACCTCATGCCCACGTAAAAAAACATCTTGCGCTGGGCAATTCTGACAGGCAACAAAAACGGAAACTTTTGGGTTATCATTGCGTGCAGTCCTCCTTATTCGGAAATAAACCGATAAAAAATCTCTTGCTCTATTGCCATGCCCAGCATATAAATGCCATAGGCCATGGCGCAAACACATATCATGGCCGCCAAAAACCAAACAGCGCCGCGCCGCCGCTTTTTTGTCCGCATTTCTGCTCTGCGGGTTCTCATAGATGCATGTAACGTAATTTGTTGCTGTGCTTGCATTGGTCTGTCCCCTTCCTTCTGTTTGCCGGTTTGCGTATTTTCGGGACGCCGAGGCGGCGTCCCCTAAGTGGATCGTACTGTTATGGCCCTATGCCGCCCGCAAAATCCCCATGGGTGTGGATTCGTCCGCTTGGCCCAGCGGATTATCCCGCAAAAGATCCATTATCAGCTCGTCATCAATTTTTTTGGAGCTTCCAAGAATTCTTGCGCCAAGGTCATTAACATCCACAATCAAAACCACCGTGTCATCCAGGGTTTTGGCAATACTTGACGCAGTGCGGTCAGGGCGCAGAGGTGCCAAAATAACATATTTGTTGTATGGAGGTATGGTGTGGGCACTGGGAGCATCAATACAAGATGCCTTGTATCCGGCCACTATGTAAAACCAGCCTTTTTGTCGCAGAAGCTTACCCACCGCACCCGCGGCGGCGGCCAGCAAAATACGTATGCGCCCACATTCGTCCACAGCGCACTGCATAGCTTCGGGCACAGCAAGATTGCTGCCGGCACTGCTTTTGGTAACAAACCTACTTAACAGCCGGGCGATAAAGCCCGGTTTAATCAAAGACACCGGCAATGCCCTGCCCTGGGCACAAGCCACCATTTTTTCGCTTAAAATCAATATATCGCCCTGGCGTAAATACGGCTTTGCATAGCTGGCCACTATGTCCGCAAGAGAATCCTGCTCTGTTACAACTTTGGTCTTTATGGCGCGAAACAGATAGTTGGATATTTTTGATGTACACCACATTAATCTCAGTCCTTTCCGGTTTAGTGAGCATAACGCAAAAACTCGTTCTCACAGTAACCATCTTACCGCAAAGCAACGAGCCATTTTTTAAAACCATGTGGTTAATTTATTAAGAAATAATAAAGACTCTGTTGATATTTCCTTATGGCGCGCCCGGAAATTTTGCGAGAACCCCCAAAAAACCTTGCTTTTGCCAGGAACATATGGTATTATTTGGTTAAGTAAAAACTTGTGAATATATTAACGGCTATAATATTTGAAGGAGGTGAAAGTCAGTCGGACAGACCGCTTAGCCGCACTGCTTAAGAATAGACCTTAATGGCAGTATGGCGGTTATATTGAATTGATACCAACAAGAGAGGAGCGTTATCTTAGTGAAAAAGAGGATTTTGGCGCTTTTTATTGCGCTTATCATGGTTCTTACGTCATTTACCTTTGTAAATGCCCAAGACCGGTATGAAGAACCGGACGAGTATGCCCCGATAGCCGAAGACTATTACGATGGCGATGATGAAATCGTAGAAGACAAGGATTGCGAGGAAAAGTACGAGGATTATGAGTACGACGAAAAGATCGTGGTCTATACATACGCTGACACGAGCGAGTATTATCTTATAAGCGTGACACCTCCACCGACCTTTGCACCTCCTTATGATCCCGAAGCAACCCTTAACAATCGTCCATCGCCCCCCAGAACCTTCACACTTCCTTATCTGGTTGCCGACGAGGCCGCCGCCATTGCAGAATTAAACAGACTGGTAGGCACCGTTGATGTTGTTACATCTTCAATAGATGTCACAACACTTCCTGTTGTGTGGACATTAGAAAACCCCCACGGTGTAGCATACAGCACCTTTGCCAGCCGTCATAATGTATTTAGATGGACGGCTGTTCTTGGGGATATTGAAAATCCTGACGGAGTAGCCGTAACAGGTCTTATTTATGTTAGAAATTCCCATGGAGATATGCCCGCACGCTGGCTGGAGCGCGACACCATCAACCTGGCCGGTAACAACATTGCCCGCGCTACCACCTGGAGCGGCTCCGCACAGTGGATAAACGCCGGCAATATGGGCTTGATAAGAAACGGCATACTTGCCACCACTGCTGGCGGCAATAACCTAAACACATGGAATTCTCCACCGGACGTAGGCACCCAGCAAGACCCCATCTGGCTTCAATTCCAGTGGAGTGTACCACAAGAGATTGACGGTATGCGCATAATGTGGCACCTTTTCACCGACTTTGGTGTTGGCTTGCCTAATGCCGCAAATGTCCAATATCTTAACGAAGCAGGCGAATGGGTGTATATCTTCGACTATACCCCATTGCCAAACTGCGAGACCCGCGTGCTTGTTCCCGACCCACTTTCACCCATTGGCGTAGACTTTAGCTCTCGTCAACGCCCGGGCGTAAACAGAGTGTGGCCGCCGCCAAACCCCTTTGGCCCTAATGATGTTTGGAATCCTGTCCTTTTCCCATACACTGTTGTTACCGACACACTTAGGCTGTTGGTTTATGGCGGCAGATTGGGCGGGCATCTGCATATCCAGGGCATAGGTATTACCGAATGGGAAGTCTTTGGCAGAGCGTATGATATTAATGCAACCACCGTTGAAGGCATTGCCGTTGAAACTGTGGCAGCAAATCCATATCTCGGCAGTGCCTTAAGCACTGTCCTGGCTTCTGAGATACCACTTTCGCGCTATCACATGAACCACGTAAACATCAGATGGGAAAGCGCACCTTCTCCTGACGGCCCTTGGGCCGAAATTGAAGGCATAGCGGGGCCTACATATGTGATACGCCCCGGAGACGCCGGCAGATATATAAGAGCAAGGGCTAATTCCAGCGGTGTTCTTGTTAATATTCCTCAAACCATATTCAGCAATGTTATAGGCCCGGTAGTGGGTGCCATACAACCCGCTGCCATTCAATCCATTAATGACATTGTGCTTGTAACAAGCGACCTGCACCGTGGCAGTGTCCTTAGGGCGGGCAATGTTGTCTTTGACATCCCCGTGCGCCCTCATCAAATAAGCCAATTGGCCCACCAGTGGTTTAGAAGCACCACCGCCATCGGCCCTTGGTATGAAATCGAAGGCGCGACCGGCACCACTTACAACCTTACCGAAGCTGATCTTGGCATGTGGTTAATGGTGGCGGCCGTTGCCAATGGCCCAAATATCAGCGGCGGCCCGGTTGCTTCTAATGCTGTTGGCCCAGTACTGGGTTTAAATGCCGCAACACTTATGTCCATAGGCCCCATACAACAAATTAGCGGCGGCCTGTACACCCATGGCGTCCTCGGCGCAGGTGAATTAACCTTTAACCCTGCCGGAAACCAAGTACACCAAAACCAAACCAACTTGCAGTGGTATTTTGGCACATCCGCAACTGGCCCGTGGGAAGCAATTGAAGGCGCAACCGGCCGCGAATTTACAATTACCCCGGCCCAAGCCGGCGGATGGTTAAGAGTAGTAGCTTCTCCCGGCGGCATTAATGTTCTTGGCGGCCCGGTAATCGGCCCTGCATTGGGCCCGATAGATGCCTTTAACCCCCTTATGTGCCTGGCCGAAGGCTGCTCCAGACTCGAATGCCGTGTGCATTGCCGGCTATGCCTGAGAACAGCACGGCTTTGTGACTGCGAAAATTCCACTATACCCGAAAAAACCACCTGGCTCCCTACTTACAATATCCAATGGGTTCCTTATGACAACGACTGGTATTGCCCCGATGCGGAATTCAGCTTCTACAGCATGATCGAAACAAACCACTGGGTGGTTTTCTGGAGAAATATCAATTCGTGGCAACAACATGGCGGCCCAAGCATGTACACGGGCATACCTGCCAACAGACGTCTTGACATGGAGCGTGTAGCTGAGCGTCTAGATTATTATTTCGAAGCATACGCCCATACTCTTGGTTATGCGGATCCTTCCACGCATGTCCGTTGGGATACCTACCGCATGGTCTTCATCCTTAACTACTTCGACGGCGCGCAAGGTGGTGCCATAGGTATTGGCGATGACCGTATCGGTACAATTTGGCAGGGTGTTGATGCAACGCGTGACCGTACTTGCCAATTAACCGGCGGGCCTGTAATTCCTGTACTTGCCCATGAAATTGGCCACGCTTTCCAAAACATGATGAAAGTCGAATACGTCAATAACCTCTTCGACAGTATCAACGAAGTTGAAGCCCAGCACGCGGTTTGGTATATCTATCCCGGCGACATGTTCTTCAACACCAATCATGGACACCAAATAATGACCAACCGCACTCATATGAACATGCTCCACACTCACGTGGCTTGGCAAGGTTCTGTGCTGGTAGAACATTGGGCACAAGAACATGGCCGCGATATTATAGGCAGGCTAAGCCGCAACAACGGCCTTATGTCTGATGTTTTCACAACCTTCATGAATGTCACCGGCATGACCCAAGAAGAATTTAACGATGACGTATGGCTCGGCAATAGCAGATTTGTCACCATGGACTTTGACCGCATCAGGGCATCCCATGCTCCTTATGCCAACAGCATGGTAAGCGTGTTCCACCACCAAGGCAACGGCGTTTACCGCGTACAAGGTGGGGCCTGGGGAACAGCAACTGCCCCCATAAACCGTGCGCCAACTAACTACACCTTTAATGCCGTTCGTTTGGAAGTTCCCGCAGCCGGCACCGAAGTTACAGTAGACTTTAGAGGGCGCCCCGACCTTATGGGTACCTCCCCCGAATCTATATTCCATGTAACCGATGCCAGCAGAATCCAAGCCGCCGGATGGCGCTACGGCTTCGTAGCACTAACAGGCGACCTCACCCAAGCGGGCAACCGCGTATACAGCGATATTTTCCGCGCATCCTACGACGATCCCCGCACCCAAGGCACCTTCATAGTACCCGAAGGCACCACATACCTATGGCTGGTTGTAACCGGCGCCCCATCCGAACACTGGTTCGGCGTGCGTGGTTCCAGATATCTCGATGCCTGGGGCTACGAAGTAAGCTTTGAAGGCACAAGACTTTCCAGCGCAACCTATACAAGTCCCCACCAGACCGCCGCCGCCCGCAATGTGCGCATCCCTCATTGCCCACCCGCCGTCGGCCACGACTGGACACTTATCCAAAACCCTGATAGAACCTGGGTTTATCATTGTCCGTGCGCATCTAACGCAGCCGGAACCGGGCTGGTTCCAACAACCAGACCAATGCCGGATTACTATGAAGTAACTGATGTTATCATAAGCCCTGCCGCCGTCACCCTTGGCCTGGGTACCACCCAACAGTTCGTTGCAGAGGTGTTAGGCATTGGCAATCCATCGCGTCAAGTCACCTGGACAATCGTTGGTGCCGCTACAGGCACAACCATTTCTCCAAATGGCCTGCTTACCGTAGCTGCCAGCCAACCAACCGGCACACTTGTAGTGCGCGCCACTTCCGTCTTTGATGATAACTTCTATGCGGAAGCCGTTGTTGCCATGCCCTCCTTCACCCTCTCCATCTTCAACAACAACAACGACAATGTCCCATCTATAGCCGGCACCATCCGCATGTGGACACAGCTTAATGGTGTAAACGCCATTGTACCTTATGCAGAGTTA
>Ga0123355_10001310_pt1 | contig 34740 bp, 23 predicted proteins | sample TergutEmb28metaG_3_FD_89872 | JGI IMG/M metagenome (GOLD analysis project Ga0123355, IMG submission 89872) | Embiratermes neotenicus P1 segment gut microbial communities from Petit-Saut dam, French Guiana - Emb289 P1 | ecosystem: Host-associated > Arthropoda: Insects > Digestive system > Gut ...
TTGGGGTAGGTTCCGGGTTTGGAGTAGGTTCCGGGTTTGGAGTAGGTTCCGGGTTTGGAGTAGGTTCCGGGTTTGGAGTAGGTTCCGGGTTTGGAGTAGGTTCCGGGTTTGGAGTGGGTTCCGGGTTTGGGGTAGACTTCGGGTTTGGGGTAGACTCCGGGTTTGGAGTAGGTTCCGGATCTGGAGTAGGCTCCGGGCTTGGGGTAGGCTCCGGGCTTGGAGTAGGTTCCGGGTTTGGAGTAGGTTCCGGGTTTGGAGTGGGCTCCGGGTTTGGGGTAGACTCTGGGTTTGGAGTAGGAGTAGGTGTTGGTAAAAGGGCAGGCGGAGAAGTTGTGCCCATTAAGACAGTTTCGGAATTTGAAATAAAATTAGAAGCATTGCCCCCTGACCTTGAATTTCTTGTTGGCCTTCTTCCGTTTCTTCCTCTTGAAGTAGTACCGACAGCATCATTGTCAGTATATGCAATACTAAAAGCAATGATATTTGCATTAGAAGTGTCAAAAGTAAGCATAGTAATTAAAACAATACATATCAAAAATAATTTATTGTGAGGCATTATAATCCTCCCTCTCTTCTGAAAGTAAATTAACGTGAGTTCAATAAACAAAAATTGTTCATCGAACTTTGATCTTATTCACAACTGTCTCTAAATCGAAAAAAGCTTAGCACATATGTATTTAATTCGACAATATATTTTTAGTTAAGAATTTATAAAAACTATTTGTGCAAGAGTTGTATCCATGGTTTTTATGAAAAATAATTAGACATAAAAAAAGCTCGAAAGTGGCTTAAATTAGCAACCTTTCGAGCTTTTAACTATCAATCGGAGGGAATTCGCTTTTTAAGCTTCCTCACATGCATCAACAGGACATACGTCAGCACATGCACCACAATCAATACAATCCGGTGCATTAATTACATACTTAGAATCGCCCGCTGAAATGCAAGATGTAGGACATGCACCCTCACATGCGCTACAGTTAATACAATTGTCATTAATTACATAAGCCATAATTTTTCTCCTCCTTAGATTTTCCAATTTAAACTATCAGATAGTATACACCGGATTATTAGGCTTATCAAGACATAAATAGACCTCTTATCATAACCGCAAATCCGGCATTAGAGCTGTTCAAACGTAATAAATCCAGTGAATTTTAATTTTCTGTTTCTTCTGCCTCTGCTGCCTCTGGTTTAGTTATGCTGCTATACCAGCGAACAGTATCCATATATGCATGAAAAACGTCTTCTACATTTAATTTGTGAAGGGTCATTAATCTATTAACTTCGCTCCAATCGGCAGCTTCATAAGCCTTAACAAAATGAATAACTTTTGCAAAGTCTCCCTCTCCAAAAACTAATGCATCATAAATATTTTCGGTTACAGATATAATTTTAAAGGCTTCTGCCATAGACATTTCTAACACTATATCTAAAATAGAAAATAGTCCCATAAGAAACAGAGCCGGTGCATGTATAGCCATTTCAAAATGTCGGGATAGATTTTCAGAAAATTTTGCCCGCACAAGAGACAATCTTGTTAATTCGTCTGGTTTATCATCTGCCAAAAGTCCGGATGTAGCGGTTGTAACCCATTTACGTACTTCTGTTTGACCAAGCATAGCTACTGCATGTTGTATGCTTTTTACTTTTTGAGAAAGTCCCATATAAGGCGAGTTAACCAGTTTTAACAAGGATATGGACAAAGAAGTATCTTGGCTAACAACTTTAACTACTTCTTCTATTGAAAAATCGGGTTCTCTAACTATATTCATCAACTGTATGCGGTTTACTTTAACCGGTGCTATAGTATTGTGCCCTTTATTTACAGGTACTTTATAAAAACGTCCTTCAAAAAAGGCAAATCCGCCTGAGCGTATACTATTAAAAACATTGATATCATTAACATCAGAAGCTATAAAAGTATGCTTAGGATACTGTCGCATAATTCCACGATATTCTTCCATAACTTTTTTGTTATTTAATCTAAAGCTAATAAATATAAAATCGCATAGTTCGACTATAGATTGCTTAGCACTATAATCTTTAATATTTTCTACTGCAAAACGATAACCGGATTTTCTTAATTTTTTTATACAATCAGTAAAAATTGATTCTGCCGGAACTTCGTCTCCCAATAAAAAAATAATTTTATCTGCTGGCTGGGTACATTGCAAAGTAACATCTGAAAGCAATGTAAAATGATTAATTGGAACAAATAATGGTGCCCCATTGGTAAAACCATTTAGCCCTACATCTTCTAAAACATCTAAGCTAGGTAAATTTATAACACCATCAAATAACCTAACTGCATATTGGTCGGCTAAATAATCGTCCCCACGCTGGTATCTGAAACAGTAAGATTCAAGTTCTAAAATGCTCGTTAATACCGGCTTTGGCACAATTAATAATTTCATAAAGCCCCTCCTTGTATTTTGAGACACAATTTTTATGTTCTATTTTTCAATTTTTTTAAGCCAAGCTTCAAATTTTGCTTGATGTGCTTTTGCTACCCATTCTTTAAAAATTAAGTAAGACTTGCCATTAAATTTAAATTCATCTTTCCAGTATTTTAGCTTTCCATCAATCATGCGTTGTTCTCGCATATCAATATTTGCTACAACTTCTTTAAACACCGGCACTGTTACACTAAAAGTTTTTTGGCTATAGTTGGCAGTTAAAAGACGTTTAATCTCTTTGTCAGGAATGGTCTCTTCCTGAGAAAGACGGATAAAAGTGCTTCTTATCTTTTTACGTGCGGATCCTTCAACTGTAGAAGCCTCTACTGAAGAAGTTTTAACCGAAGGTTCTTTAGTAGAAGTTTCTTTTAATGCCGAGATTGATAAATCAGGGGCTTCTTGAATGATTTCTTCTGATTTTACCTCTTTTGATTTTGTTTCTTCTGCTGTAGGGGTGGCAATTAAAGGCTTGGCTATTTCTAAAGTTTCATTTTTAGGTTCACTTACAAGCAAAGTTTCATTTGCAGGGGTAAGTTCTTCCAAAGCAAATGTAAATGTCATCTCATCTGCTATATCAAACAATGAACGAACTTTTTGCCCATCTTTAAGTGTGAACATTAAATTTGGGAAGTCTTCTACTAAGTCTTCAGCTTTTTCATTTTCAGCAGTTCGTTTGGTGATACGCATTATTGTGCCATCAGATACCCTTAAACAGTAAGGGCTGGCTGTTACTACAAATCTCATAAATTCACCAAAACGCTTAAATCCATAATATCCGGATCTAAAGGTAGGTAAATAATGTTCTATATATGCTTTAAACAAAGAATTCTCTAAATCTGTATCGACAGCTTCAAACAATACATTAATAATCTGTTTAATTACATGTAAAGAACCTGATAAATCTCGCGAATTTTTCCAAATTGGAATGTTAGCCTTTAGTAGTGCCTCACTATATTTATTTTTTGGCAATTTGCTGGGCATCTTAGTTTCAGTAGGAACAAAACTTGGTGGTGTAACCTTTTGCTTTTCTATCTCAACAGGCGGGGTGGGTGGTTTAGGCTTTGCAGGAGCAGGGGGTATATTAGGGGAAGAAACAGGAGGAGGGGTAGGAGGAGTAACCAGTATAGTACCTCTGTTTAAATTTTTGACCAAGGCACTAAGGGATTGGTCATTTTTTTCTAGTGTTAAAAAGATATCACATGCGTTTTTAAATATTATATTTGTATTGCGATCAAAGCCACAGCCAATAACCCGTTTACCATATGTGTGAAGCTTTTTTGCTAAAAATGCAAAAATACCATCACCTGAAGCAATCACATAATTTTCTATTTCCGGATGCTTTGCAAGAAGTTCTACAGCATCTATGATTAAGCTGACATCGGCAGCATTTTTAACTTTGTCATGATGGTTAGTATTAAATATTTGCACTGGTTCAATACCTATTTGCAAAACATAGCTTTGCAAATTTCGATTAATCTGTAACATCCAATCAGCATAAGCCCTTTGAATGGATATTCCCTTTACTACATCCAATTCTAAAATTCTACGATGAATTTCGTCCAATTGAAGGGTTCTGTTAATCTTTGAATTAAATAAGCTAATCAAATTTTCAACATCATAAAATACTGCTGTATTGCAAGACATGGTGCCACTCTCCATTTCATCTTTTGGTGCTATGAAATTATATCATGATTACTTCAGGAAAACAATTTTTTGATATTCATTGATATTTTTGACTTAATAATTATATCTTGAAGGAAATTTTAGGTATGGTTATTTGAGTGTTGTGTTTTTAAATCGCATAAAAAAATCAAGTGGCTTGTTTTTTGCCACTTGATTTAGGGAGTCTAAATTGGATTTTACTTGATAAAGTTAGTTAAATCGCCGAAAGATGGTTGTTATCACCCCTTCCCACAGTGTAATAAAAGTTCATTAACTACTACCAGCGACGTCTGCGGCAAAATGGTCCGCAAAACCGCCTGCGTGCTTGATGTGGGAAGTGGTGATGTCCAAAACCGGGCCCAAAGCCATGATGAGGAAAACGACCGGGAGCAAACCCTCCATGAAAGTATGGATCAATACCATCACAAAATCCTCCGGCACAACCATCGCCCCAGCTATCAAATCCGTAAAACATTTATGTCACACTCCTTTTATTTTTTAGCTTAGTACATACTATTCAGGACATACTAAAGTGTGACAAGCTATGAAGCCGGCTTCTTACTATCGCATTACAAACATTGCTATAGCTATTGAATGCAAAATAGATGCTACAATTACAAACAGATGAAAAATTGAATGCATATATTTCTTTCGTCTACCTATTACATAAAATAGTACTCCTACAGTATATAGAACCCCGCCAATTAATATAAGTGTAAAAAAAGCCACGCCCAGCACAGAAATAAGCCGGTTAATTCTAAAAATTGCTGCCCATCCCATTCCCAGGTAGCAAATTACAGAAAAAACAATAAAACGATTTACGTTAATAGAGTTAAGCACTATACCAACAATGGCAATTCCCCATATTATAGAAAATAATACCCAAGCATCTATTGGATACGCCTCTCTAAAATGAGTTAAAAGGATAGGTGTATAAGATCCTGCAATCAACACATAAATAGTACAATGGTCAAGTATTCTAAAAACACGTTTAGGAAGCCCCAGTTGTAAACCATGGTATATACTGGACATTGTAAATAACAAAACTACAGAAAAACCGTAAATAAGCCCACTTACTATACCCCATATATTTTGATTATAAGCCGCTAAAATAACACAAAATAATAATGCTACTACACCTATCCCACCACCTACTATGTGAGTTATCATGTTAAACCGTTCTTCACCTTTTGTATATAGGGGCATACCGGACATTACTTTGGTCATATTAATCTCCATTCTAGCTGTGCCTGTGTTGAAAAATCAAATAGAGGCGAGGCAACCAAATTGTTATATTATTATATCACCCCTATGAGATGGAGGCAATTACCATATTCACTATGCTTTGGTTACATCTTTAAGCCATTTGCCTTTTGGTACTCTCCACAGCACAAGAATTGTTTTAAAAACACTATCGCTACGAAGTATTATAAATACAATCCAAACCGGCCAGCCCATCACAAGCCCTGTAAGTATACCTAAAGGGATTGAAATAATCCACATAAATATGACATCTGCTACCATAACAAATTTAGCATCGCCACCACCTCTAAGAGCACCCATCATGGACATGCTGTCAAGAGACATGAATATAACACTAACTGAAATAATGTGCGTCAATTGTAAGGCATATACATGTGCTGTATCGGAAAGCTCATAAAAATTTACAAATGGCACACGTATTGCTTGAATAAATGCAAAAGACAAAATGCCTACAAAAAAGCTTATAATAATCATCCCATTTGCAATTTGTTTTGCTCTGTCATAACGACCTTCTCCAATAGTGTTGCCGGTTATTACTGATGCTGCACTTGCAAAGCTGAATATGACAATGCTGACAAATTGAAGCAAAAGGCCGCCTATAGCGTTAGCCGCTACAAATTCACGACCAATACGTCCTATTATCACATTTAAAATAAAAAAGCCGGATGCCCAAAATACTTCATTCATAACTACAGGAAGTCCATATTTCATAAAGCTTGTAATAAGACCCTTGCTCCGCTTTCCTAAATTATGAAGCCTAAGTGCCAATTTCTTTTCAAATTTAAGTACATATACAGCAATTATGATGATTTCAACAAATCGCGCGCTTACTGTAGCAATGGCTGCCCCGGCAATGCCTAAAGCAGGAAAGCCAAAATGTCCAAAAATAAGTACATAGTTAAGCGATGCACTGATTATAAGGGATATAGAAAACACTACCACAGGCATTTTAACTATTCTTACAGAACGCAATGCCGTAATTCCGGCGTTTGTAAAGCCCCATACAAGATAACCTAAGCTCATTATACGCAAATATATTACGCCTTCAGCTATTACTTCTTGGTCAGTAGTAAGTATGTTCATTAGGTAATGAGGGATAAAAAATGCCATAGCTGCAAAAAACAGATTTAAAATGATTATTGCACGGTACATAAACGCAAATATTTCACGTACCCGCTCTTTATTGTCTGCCCCCCAAAACTGTGCAATAAGTATACTGCATCCCGAAGCTATCCCAAATGTAATTATCATAAACATCATAGAAAATTGATTAGCTAATGCAGAAGCAGAAAGTTGTACTTCACCCACAAGTCCAAGCATTAAGGTATCTACAGCTTTTACTCCAAAGTTTATCAAGCCCATCAACATCGCAGGAAATGCTATTGACATAAATTTTCTAATAAATTCTTTATCCAAAAACGCAAGTGAAATGTGTTTCATTATATTAATAACCTCCCGGTAATTTTTTCAAAAAAAGCCCCTTTCCGTTGAAGTTAGCATAATAACGGAAAATGGGCTAAAAATCAAATCCTAAATGATTTCTGCATAATTGAGAATATCGCGTTTTACTTATTTCTTAGCGTTTTAATAAAATGCATCAATAACTCAAAAAATATACCTAAAGCAAAAACTAGCCATAAGATATTCCAGTTGCCAAATAAATACCCTCCAACAAAAAATACTAAAATGAGAGGTATCCATATAACAGCAGAAGTCATAATTCTTATTTTACGCATTAAGCTTTTTTTGTAGCCGTATAAATCCAAATCCATTACTTTATTAGGATTTATTTGCCGCAAGTCTATGTTCTCATTTAAAACTTCCAGTTCCTTTCCGGAAAAATAAATTTCTACACAGCATTCAAAGAGTGCTGCAAAAACAAATATTAGCCATGAAGCTGATAATTCGCGAGGGTTTAAAGTAAACGTTGTATTGCCAAGTATAAGTAGGTTTACAACAAAGTACGTCAGCAAAGCTCCGGACCATAAAACTGCCGAAAACGCAGTATGCAACTTACGGGTGCGTTTTTTACTGTTTTTGATTATCTCAATTGGAGAGCTTCGCATAACTACACTTACGTCATCCCTATAAGCACTTTTTATGATAGATTTTTTTCTTGAAAAACCTTTAATCAGCTCCTGTATATCACCTGTTTCTTTTTCTAATTTTTGAATTGCTTCATTTTTATCCATTCCTTGAGCAAGTAATTCTTCAAATTTCTTATTAAGAGTTATTGTAAACTCTTCTTTAATATCAGTAATATCATTTGTTTGAGATGCGCCTTCAAAAAGCCCGGTTATTAAATCATTTAAGTCTTTGCTTGGTTCTTTACTCACTTCTGATGTTCCTCCTTCTAAGGTGGAAGGAACCAAAAGTGGTGGGGATAAGATTATTGCACTATGCAATTCGTCTTTCCATCTAGCTTTTTCTTTGTTTACTAAATGTTTAGCCCTCCTGGGAAAAGTAGTTCCAACCACAACATCATTATGATCATAGACAGTAATCTGTGGTTTCAATTTCGATCACTCCTATACAACAAACTTACTTTGAAAGGAATACATCAGCAGTTTTTTATCATGGGTGCCATCCCCTGTATTTGCCTTTCTTGTAACACATGTACTTTATGACATACGCATTTTAGCAGAGATTGTTTGAAGAATTAATGGAAGAAAAAACGATTGATAAGAAAAACAAAAGCAAAATGTGATAGTATAACGTGAGTTCTACGAAATTGAAGCAATCGCTTTAGTAGATTAAAAATGCAAGGAGGGCTTTAAGCTTGAAAATATGGATTGTAATATTTATTTTGCTAATGTTAGTTGGATGTACCCATTCCGAAATTGAGGAAGTTTCTTTTATCGAATTTGTTGAATTTATTGAATTTGTGGACGATTTAGGGCACATTGTGAAAGTGCCTGTTAATCCTCAACGTGTGATAGTAGCCTCGGGGAGCTTGGCTCGTGTATGGCAGCTTGCAGGCGGAATCCTGGTTGGTACTACTCAAGATGCTTTTAATAATGGCATAGCAGAAGGTAACATCGTGGTAAACATCGGAAGTTTGCATGATCCTAACTTAGAACAAATTTTGGCACTTGAGCCGGATCTGGTAATACTTTCTGCTAACTTGGCCGGTAATGTTAGGCTATATGAGCCATTAAGCACGCTTGGTATCACAGTTGTTTATTTTGCAGTAGATTCTTTTGAAGATTATTTGGCTACGCTGCAACACTGCGCAAATATTATTGGCAGACAAGATCTGGCAGAACGATATGGTACAACGCTCCGGTTGAGAATTGATAAGCTTAGAGGGCAAGCCAAAAATGAGACAAGCCCAACAATTTTACTTTTACGAGCTTCATCGACCGGGATAGAGGCAAGAAACAGTAATACCATGGCCGGAAATATGCTTAAAAACATGCAAGTAATCAATATTGCTGACAGCGAAACAAGCTTATTGGACAATTTAAGTATGGAAGTAATAATTCAAGAGGATCCGGACTTTATTTTTGCCGTAACAATGGGTACATCTGAGGAAGATGCCCTTCAAACATTGGAAGATATCCTTTTTTCTAACCCTGCATGGGCAAGTTTAAGTGCTGTGCAAAATGGGAGATATATTATGCTTCCCCGCGATTTATTCCATTTACAGCCTAATGATCGCTGGGCAGAAGCTTATGAAATGCTTTGGGAGATTTTATATGCAAACTAGATTACAAGCAAAAATTTTAATACCGGCAGTAAGCATTGTCATTCTTTTATTGTCAGCTTTGTTGTCGCTTTCTGTTGGGGCTGTGAATCTTAGTTTTATAGAAATTTTAACGGCTTTGATGGAAGGAGCTGATTCTGCTTCCGTTTCAAGTCGTATAATATTTCATGTGCGCTTGCCTCGTCTTTTAGCGGCGGCCTTAGCCGGAGCGGGGCTTGCAGCTTCGGGTGTTCTTATTCAAACGGTGCTTGCTAATCCTTTGGCAAGCCCGGGTATTATAGGTGTAAACGCCGGGGCAGGGTTTACGGCAGCTTTGGCTATGGCTTTATTTCCAAGTCAGATATTTATGCTGCCAATTGCTTCGTTTTGTGGAGCTTTTGGAACAATGCTTTTGGTTTATTCGATTGCACGTAAAGCAGGTGCTTCTCGTATTACTTTGGTATTGTCCGGGGTGGCTATTTCCGGTTTAATGACAGCAGGTATTAATACCATTGCTATAATCTATCCTGATATTTTGCGAGGGCTGCGCGATTTTCAAATTGGAGGGTTTAGCAATGTTTCGCTTTCATCGCTGATATCCGCCGGTGTTGTTATCCTGTTAGGGTTGGGGCTAGCTTTAATTTTTGCAGGCGAATTAGATGTGCTTGGATTGGGTGAGCAGACCGCGTTTTCGCTAGGATTAAATGTACCGCTTTATCGTTTTTTATTTTTGGCTTTGGGGGCAGCGTTAGCAGGTGCCGTGGTTAGTTTTGCCGGCTTAATTGGATTTGTTGGTTTAATTGTTCCCCATATGGCTAGATTTATTTTGACAAAAAAAATAAGACAAAAAGTGCATAGTGGAAAAAGGATGCTCTTGGTGCTTTCTACGTTGATGGGTGCTATTTTTTTGATTATCAGTGATACAGCGGCTCGCACAATTTTTGCACCCTTTGAATTACCTGTAGGGATTTTGATTGCTTATATAGGGGTGCCTTTTTTTCTATGGTTGTTGCTGGGAAACACACACAAATATTAAGAAGCTGCAACGGCAAGGACGTGTTGTGTAAATGATCGAATTTAAAAGCGTTTCAGTTGGATACAAAAATATAGATGTAATACAAAATATGTCAATAAATTTTCCGAACGGAAAAATAACTGTGCTTATTGGCTCTAATGGCTGTGGTAAAAGCACTTTGCTTAGTGCCGCTTTGGGTCGTTTACGATTATCATTAGGGGAAATTTGTGTGGATGGTAACAATCTTTTAACTTTACCGCGCAAAAAAGCAGCTCAAAAAATTTCGCTTCTGCCCCAAAGCCGAACAATCCCTGACATTACTGTAGAAGCTTTTGTACTGCACGGACGCTTTCCATGGCTTGGGTATCCTCGTGTTTATCGTGTTGAGGATAAAGTTATTGTTAAAAAAGCCATGGAGCGGGTCAATATCATAGAAAAACGCCACGAATTGCTAGCTCATCTATCTGGTGGAGAACGACAAAAAGCATATTTAGCAATGTTGTTAGCACAAAATACAAGCAATATTTTACTTGATGAACCTACTACTTATCTGGATATTGCCCATCAGTTGGAATTGCTTGAGCTTATGAAGAAATTCAAAAATGATAATAAGTGCGTGATAGCAGTATTGCATGATTTAGATATGGCTTTTGAAATAGCTGACCAAATAGCGGTGCTAAAAAACGGAAGTTTGCTAAAGATTGGAACACCAAAAGAAGTATTTGCATCAAAGGCAGTTGAAGAAGCTTTTGGCGTAAAAATTACGATATTGAATAGCACCTGTGGCCATAGTATAATCAACAAAAGAAGGGATGGTAGCTTATGGTGAGACAAACCACATTGGAAAGATATGATAATACTCAAAATTTTGCAGATGCCGGATTTATTTCAGCATTTGATGCTTGTTGGAATAAATTTCAGCAAAGTAAATACCTGCAAGATAACAATATTTCAGTATTAAACTACGAGGTAGTAAATGAAAAGATATTTATAACTTGGGAAGCTCCTGACAATATTAGTAATGATATCATCAGAAACAATACACTTATCCAAATGAATTTTTCAATAACTTTACATGAAAGCGGTTATGGTGTTACTACTCAAAATGGTGAAAAACGTGTTTTTGAAGTAGGAGAAACTAAGCCGGTTTAAGAAGCTGTGGTCAGTGAGTACCTTTGTTTGTGCCAATTAAAAACACAAAACCCCCGAAATGTTGAATTTTCGAGGGTTTTCTGTGTCCCACAGGAGTCGAACCTGCGACCTTTCGGTCCGGAGCCGAACGCTCTATCCACTGAGCTAGGGACACTTACCATAGTGTAATTGTAAGGTTATAAAACCGTATTGTCAAGCTGTCGTTTTATAAATTGAACTCCTTTTTTATAAAGGGCAACCGATGACAAAATGAGACCGGTTGAGCACATAGCTTTAACAAGGAAATCCCGTTTTAATCGTAATTTTAGCAGGTAATAATGGAATCGCAAAAGACAACAAGGTGAAAATTACATAAAAAAAGCGAGTCTTTTTTCTGACTCGCTTTTTCTTTATATTACTACAATTTAAGGCATTGAATCTACATCGCCAAAAGTATTAAGCCAAAATTGATTACGCTCATTAATAATTGCTTGAGCACCCATATTCATATAAGATGCCATCATTGTATCCCATGTGGCATCAAAGTCTGCCGGGGATGTTGCTGCAATTACTTGATGAAGGATTACATCACGCTGATCTTGCAAAGGTGTAGCCAAACCTTCTTCTGCAATTATTGGCGGATGTACTACTCTACGTGCAACCCAAGCATTATCCATACCGGCAGCACGTGCAGCCATAACTTGCTCCGGAGCTATACCGGGGTATCCAAGTGCTAAAGTAGCTGCTGTAATATAATCATCACCTAAATCTATCCCGTTAACAGTGATAAGAATATCAAAGTTTCTGAGAGATGGGATAAATTGATGATCCGGCCATGAATGAGTTTCAGTTTCACCTAAAACTTCAATAGCACCGTTTGGATGTGTACGACGGTGTACGCCTTCATGACCAAACTGTAAAAATTCTCTTACGTCTGCACGGCTAATCCAGTCAAGATATATCAAAGATGCTATAGGTTCGGTATTAGTGGTTGGGAAGAAGATAAAGCGGTCTGTTGGGTTAGGCATTTGCTTTCTTACTACGCCTGCATCATTTTGGAAAGGTGTTACAACCATAAAGTTAGCATGTTCGCCAACGTTATCACGCATATCTACTATAATAGATTCTGATGCACGGAAAGGATAATCCCAGTTGTGAGAGAAAGCACCTACAAAACCAAGTTTCTTTTGGTCATCAGTGATTGGGTCTCCGGCAGGATGCAAGAAAAAGTCATTCCACAACAAGTCCATATCAAACCAGCGGTTAAGTACACGCACGCCTTCTTTGATACCGGGTTGTGTAAAGCGTCTGTCATCAAATCCATAAACAAACCATTCGCGTTCAGTAATATTATGAGGAATAAATGATGTTAAAATTGGATCACCTGTCCAGCTTACATCATGGCCAAGCAAGAATGGTATCATCCTGTTTGCATCAGCAGCTCCAAGAAGAGTGTCTGCATTGTCTCTAAAAGCAACAAGCATATCTTCAAATTGCTCTAATGTAGTAGGAGGAGCTATGTTCAAAGTATCAAGCCAGTCTTCACGTACAAAAGTATTGATACGACCGTCTGTGATAAGGCGACCTGTTAAAGAAAACAGATTGTTAGTTTCGGGGTCAACATTCCAATATACATTAGTTTCAGTTAAAAGGTCATAAAGATTTGGCAACAATAAATCTCTGTAATCAGCCAATAAAGGAGATAAATTCATTACCCCACCCATAGCAGCAAAGGTATCTACCATTGGGTTGTTAAATGTGTAAGAGATGTCAGGAGCCATACCTCCGGCCAAAAGAGCACTCATGTATTCAGCATCTTCCCAACGAGGAACTTGAATCCATTCTACAATGATGTTGTGTTCTTCTAACATTTGAGCTTCGATCCACTCAGCCCAGTAACTTTCACTAAAGTTAGGAATACGCTCATGAGAACGGTTCCACATAGCTACGCTAATTGTGCGTGGTTCAACAAAGCGTAAATTGTCATCCAGTCCATGTTGACTTAAAAGAGGGTTACTTGAAAGGGTTGAGGTTGTAGCAGGATCACCGGTAACAGGGGCTTGAGCACCTTGCCCGGTTGCCGGTTCGGCCGGGTCGTCTGCACCACAAGCTGATAATGCGAATAAAGCAATAAGTGTAGCAGTTAAAAACATAAACCTAATTGAAGTTTTCACGTTATTACCTCCTTAAAAATGATATAAAAATAATATAATTTAACCTTTTACCGCACCAAGGGTTGCCCCTTTAACAAAGTATCTTTGAGCAAAAGGATACACACATAAAATTGGAACCATAGCAATTACAATAGCAGCATTTTGAACAGACTCGCTCCAGCCCGGAGGAGCAGTAGCACCCGGATCCATAGCATCTATAGCAGTAAGGTTATTTATAATGTTATATAGCAGCAACTGTATTGGATGCCATTCCGGGGCACCTTGTAAAAAGAATAAAGCATCTTGAAAGCCATTCCAGCGACCTACGGCATAAAACAGGCCAATAGTAGCTAAAACAGGGGTTGAAAGTGGCAAGTATATTTTTATCAATACAGTAAAGGGACTAGCTCCATCTATCTCTGCCGATTCTTTTAAACTGTCAGGGATGCCAAAGAAGAAATTCCGCATAATTATCATGTTAAACACACTTATCATCCCGGGAAGAATCAGAACAAGAGGGTTATTTAAAAGATTTAAATCCCTAAATAATACAAAGTTTGGAATCAATCCTGCACCAAACAACATAGTAAAAACAATATAAAATGTTATAATCTTACGTCCTTTAAGAGAGTCATAGGTTAAAGGATAAGCTGCAAGAACAGTCATAATCAAATTTACTACAACAACAATGCCGGTCAATATTCCTGTCCAAGCCATAGACCGCATAAACCTTGGGGTGTTTAAAACATCCATATAAGAATCTATTTGAAAACCCACAGGCCAAAATGAAACTTGCCGACGCATAATGGCATCATGAGAGCTGAAAGATGTAGCTATTACACTCATAACCGGCAGAATACATGCAACAATTAATACCAGCATAAGAAATACAATTATCCAATCACCATAGGTCGCTCTTTTTAAACGGCTTTTTGATTTCACAGTTTTGCTCCTTTACTATATCAATTTACTAAAATTCTACCAAAAGCCCTGTCCGCCAAGCCTTCTGACCAGCCAATTTGCACTTAACAAAAGGAACAGGTTTATCACTGATGTAAAAATTCCTACAGCAGTTGCAAGAGAAAACTGCATACTCTGCAAACCCCAGCGATATACAAATGTTGGAAGCACTTCAGAAACACTTCTTACCAGATTATTTTCCATAGCCATAAATCTTGCAAAATCAACACCCATTATTTGACCCATAGTTAAAACCAAAAGTATTACTATTACCGGTCGTATACCGGGCAAAGTTACATGCCACATCTTTCTAAAACGGGATGCACCGTCCATATCAGCAGCCTCATACAATTCCGGATTAACAGCAGTAATGGCGGCCAAATACAAAATTGTATTCCAACCTAAGTGTCTCCATACTGACAAAAACACATTAGTTGCTACCCAGTGAGAAGGAGAGTTGAGAAACGGAACCGGTTCCATTCCAAAACCTACAATAATATTGTTGAAAGCACCAACAGATGTGGAAAACAACCTAATTGCCAAACCACCAATTATAATCCAAGAAAGGAAAAATGGCATATATGAAATGGTTTGAGTAATTCTTTTAAATTTTATAAACTTTATTTCGTTAAGAAGTAAAGCCAAAATAATAGGAGCCGGAAAACCTACTGCCATATCTAAAAAGCTGAACATAATTGTGTTGCGTATAGCTTCTTGGAAAGGCACAAGAGAAAATGCCCTTTGAAAGTTTGCCCAGCCAACCCAAGGCACATCAAGCACAGGCAAAATAATATTGTTTTGCTTCCAAGCCAACAAAAGATTTAACATTGGCATATAACTAAAAATGAAAAAATAAATAATTGGTGGAATCAGCATTACATACAGTGGCCAATGCCTTACCCAATAACTTTTTACAACATGAGACTTAACACTACGTTTATCTACACTCACATTCACCATAAAACAGCTCCCCTAAAGGCAATATCCAAAGATATTTACCAAAAATCCTCAGAACAATTCACTAGAAAACTTGCACACTATAATAATATAAGTTAATATATATGTACATGAAACAACTAAAGATTTTTTGTAATAACTAATGATTGATGGGATTCTCTACAGATTTTTAAAATTTTACTGGTAGACATGCACAAGTTTTACAAAGGGGTATCGTATGAAAACATCATTTAATGACAATTGGCAATTTAAACCGGAAGATAAAGAAAATTGGGGTTTTGTGGAAATTCCTCATGATTGGCTGATTTATGATACATATAATCTTTATAAAAGTGGCGTGGGATGCTACCGCAAAACTTTTGACTTAATGGATCTATCCCCGGGGCAAAAAGTAAGTTTACGCTTTGATGGCGTGTATATGGATAGCAGATTATATATAAACGGCACTTTTGCCGGAGAGTGGAAGAATGGATATACGGCATTCACCCATGATATAACGCCATATATAAAGGTCGGCAAAAATGAAGTTGTAATGGAAGTTCACTATACGTCCCCTAATTCCCGCTGGTACAGTGGAGCAGGAATTTACCGTGATTGCTGGCTTATTGTTCAAAATTCCTCTCATTTTATTCCTGATGGCATATATATTTCCCCCAAAAAAGAAAATAATCACTGGAAAATAAATGTAAAGACTGATGTGAACAGCACCGTTGCTTACGAAGTTAGGCACAGCATTACAGGAATTGACTTCGAGACATTGCCGGATGGTACTATACTAGTTGAAAATCCGCTGCTATGGGATATAGAAAATCCAACTTGCTATACTTTAGAGTCAACGCTTATTGTAGATGGACAAGTGCAAGATTCTTTAAGTACTCGTTTTGGATTTAGAGAAATAGCCTTCTCACCGGAAGAGGGTTTTATTTTGAATGGGAATCGCGTTCAGATAAACGGAGTATGTCAGCATCATGACTTAGGCGCATTAGGTGCAGCAGTACACAAAGATGCTTTACGCCGTCAATTAGAAATTTTGCGTGCTATGGGAGTTAATGCTGTACGTACAGCTCATAATCCACCGGCAGAAGTGCTAATGGAACTAACTGACGAAATGGGTTTTGTAGTAATGAGCGAGCTTACTGATGTCTGGAAACGAAGCAAAACCACTTATGATTATGCAAGATTTTTTGAAGAATGGATAGAAAAAGACGTTGCTGCTTGGATTCGTCGGGACAGAAATTGTCCTTCCGTTATCATGTGGAGTGTAGGAAATGAAATATATGACACTCACGCAGACTTTGAAGATGGCTCTGCTACATTAAAAATGCTAATGAATTTAGTGAAGCTGCACGATCCGGACGGTCATGCTCCGTCTACCCTATGTTCCAACCATATGCTATGGGAAAATACTCAACGTTGTGCAGATATCATTAAATTGATCGGCTACAATTATGCTGATCATTTATATAAGGATCACCATATAATCCATCCTGACTGGATTATATACGGCGGGGAAACTGCCTCAACTGTGCAAAGCAGGGGTGTATATCATTTCCCTTTAAGCAAGTCCATATTAAATGACGATGACCTTCAGTGCTCTGCTTTAGGAAATAGCTCCACCAGTTGGGGAGCTAAAAGCACCGAAGCTTGCATTATCGCCCACAAGGAGCCTTCTTTTGTAATGGGTCAGTTTATTTGGACAGGTACAGACTATATTGGCGAACCTACACCCTATCATACAAAAAGCTCATATTTGGGTCAGATTGATACAGCCGGATTTCCAAAAGACTCTTTTTATATTTTTCAAGCAGCTTGGACAAAATCTCCAATGATACACTTGTTTCCATATTGGGACTGGTCTCCGGGGCAGCCTATAGATGTACGCATTTGCTCAAACGCGCACAGTGTAGAATTATTTCTTAACGGACAATCTTTAGGGGCAAAAAATATTGATTTAACCGCCAATTATATTGTTCCCTATGAAGAAGGTGTAATAAAAGCTGTAGCCTACGACCAAAACGGCAATATAGTCGCTGAGGCTCAGCGAGAATCTTTTGGTGACGTGGTAGAACTTGTCATGTCCCATACTAAAATTGGCCAATTAACTTTTACAGAAATTAATGGAATAGATTCATTAGGGCGCGTTGTAGAAAATGCAAACAGCCGTGTCAATATATCTGTTACAGGCGGGGAATTGCTGGGGCTGGATAATGGCGATTCTACAGACATGGATTCTTACAAAGGAACCGGCAAGCGAATGTTTAACGGAAAACTACTTGCCATAACCAAAGGAAATTGCACTTTAACAGCATCAATTGATACAGTGGATATACCTATCCGTAAAATAGAACTCATAAAAGAAGATTGGACAATAACAGCCAAAATTTTCCCGGAAAATACCACCTGTCATGATTTGCAATGGAGATTATCTGATGCCGCCGGAATAGACAGTCCATTAGGCATGGTATCCCCAAATGGAAAAACTGCTATTATCTCACCTAAAGGTGATGGAGAGGTTTATATCAGGTGCGCCACTAACAATGGTCGTGATCATATAAGTTTAATTTCTGCTTTACCATTTGAAATAAGTGGATATGGTATGCCGTTTTTAAACCCATATCAATTTATATCCGGTGGACTGTATAATGCAAGTAACGTCCCTATGACCAATGGTAACGAACGCGGCATAGCCACTTTACGTGATGGGGAAAGCCATGTGGGTTTTGTTGATCTTGATTTTGGGTCATATGGTTCTGATGAGTTAACATTATGGCTATTTCCGCTAGAAAAAAATCCTTTTCAAATAGAAATATGGAAGGGTATGCCCAAGGAAGGCCGGCAGATATGTGTAGTTACTTATGATAAAGGTTCCATATGGAACACATATCAAGAAGTAACTTATAAGTTGCCGGAAAGGCTTTGTGGTGTAGTAACTTTGTGCTTTATATTTAAGCAAAAAGTTCATATCAAAGGCTTCCAATTTTTAGCTTACGAAAAAGCTTTTGAAAAAATCAATTTTAATGAAAATGACAGCATTTATGGAGATTCATTTAATGTAACTTACGATGGAATTGAAAACATTGGCAATAACGTAACAATAACCTTTAAAGAAATGGATTTTGGAGAAAAAGGCGCAAAAGCCATTGAGTTATGTAGGCGTACACAACAAGATAAAAATAGTATCCGTATATTATTTACAGATGCAGATGGCAAAGAATATATTAACACTGTAACATTGCTACCTGTCGATGACTACGAAAGTGTATGCTTCCCGCTGGATACAGGCTTTTATGGTAAAGGAACAGTATCATTTATTCTTCTGCCGGGCTGTAATATTGACTTAACTTGGTTTAGATTTTTTTAAGAACTCAGGGCATAACAAAATCATTATAAAACCCATACCTATAATCAAAGTTTGGTGAATGATTTTGGTTCATCGAACTCATATTATTTGTATGGGGATGCCTAGCTTCTGTTCAATCTCTTCACGGTGCATGTCATCCAAAGTATATTCAATAAATTTACTTTCAGTTCTAAACATATTTTGCGGCAAAAGTAAACGTGTACATCCATCTTGATGAGCTTTTTCTTTTACTTGCTCAATAACGTCTTTTCCGGTTAATAATCCGCTGGTTGTGACATTAGAGCCAAAAAAATTATTTTGTACAGAATATACCTTTACTTGCCCCGGGATGTTGGCAGCCAATTTTTCTATCAAATTTTTAGCTGCTTCTCCTGTTACTAAGCCAATAATTCCGTCTATCTGCTTCATTTTTGGTTTAATAGAATTCACAAATTCTCGTTCAAATAAAGCCCACATACCTACGCCGTTTTCCAACTGAGGAAAATCCTCATAATATTTGTAAGGTGGCATAGGTAAGTTAGCTTTTATATACCATTCATCAGCGCAGAATACAAATGAAGTTCCACGCTCCTTTTGGATATGAGCCTGCCATTTTTCAACCTGATTTATCACTTTTTTTGCATCTTCTTGCAGAAATGGCTCTAGGACGTGCAAACCTTCTCTATATTTGGTAAGTCCAACAGGTACTACAGATAAGCTTGATGCTTTAGAGCCTATATTCAACAATGCACTAATGGTTTTGTCTAAAGCACCTCCGTCATTGATGCCTTTGCATAACACTATCTGAAAATGCATGGTTATACCGGCGTCATTAAATTTCTTCAAATATTCAAAAAGATCATCAGGATTAGAATTGTTTAGCATCTTGCGTCGCAAAGCGAGATCTGCCGCATGTACAGAAATATGCATAGGTGACAAATGATAATGAATTATACGCTCTGCTTCTGCTTGGTCTATATTAGTAAGCGTAACATAATTTCCCATTAAAAAAGATAAACGAAAATCATCATCTTTAAAGTATAAGGATTTACGCATTTTTTTAGGCAATTGATCAACAAAACAAAAAATGCAACGATTGTGGCAAGATTTAGCCTGATCCATTAAACCTGATTCAAATATTAAGCCAATGTCATCAGCTTCTTCTTTTTCTATATCTAACTCCCAAATTTCACCGTTAGGTTTTTCTATTTCAAGAAGAAGTTCCTCTTCTTGAATCATAAAACGATAGTCTAAAACATCAATAATTTTTTGGCCATTTATCGTAAGTAGCATGTCTCCCGGCTCTATTTCCAGTTGATTTGCTATGCTGCCGGATTCTACATCTTTGATTTTATGCATTTGTATCTCCTCTAAAATCTCTATGAACAAGTTCTAACTTTCACAGCTACGGCGAACGAAAAAAGTTATACACTGCTTCTGCTGATTTTTGATTCATAGTATCCACCAGTGCAAGTTCTTCTATTGAAGCACGTCGTATTGGATCTATTCCTTTAAAATGGCGCATTAATGCTTTGCGCCTTGTTGGCCCTATACCCGTTATATCGTCCAATACAGATCTTACTTGAGAATCTGCACGCAGCTTGCGATGATATTCTAGTGCAAAACGATGAACTTCGTCCTGAATGCGAGTAATTAGCCTAAAGCCTTCACTATTACGAGGCATGGATATTTCAACATCCTGATATATTAATCCTCTCGTTCTGTGTCTATCATCTTTTACCATTCCACAAACAGGAATGGATATGCCCATTTGTATCAGAACCTCTTCTGCCGCATGAACCTGTCCCTTGCCACCGTCAATCATTAATAAATCCGGTAGCTTAGAAAACTTTCCTTCTTCTTTTTCTTTTTGTTCATTTAAGTATCGTTTAAACCGCCTGGTGATTATTTCTTCCATACTAGCGTAGTCGTTGGGGCCGTGTACCCCTTTTATTTTAAATTTGCGATAATCACTATTTTTAGATTTGCCATCTTCAAATACAACCATAGATCCAACAGATTCAAAGCCCTGGATATTGGAAATATCGTAAGCTTCTATTCTGGCAGGAGGTTCAGATAACTGTAAAGCCTCTGCTAATTCGCTTATAGCAGATTGGTTGCGGGTAGCTTCTCGCTTTATATGCATACCAAATTGCTCCATTGTAAGATCTGCATTACGAACAGCCAATTGCAACAGTTGATGTTTTTCACCTTTTTGTGGAACAGTGATATGAACCCGCTGCCCCTTTAATTGAGTCAGCCAGTTAGAAATATTTTCGCGGTCGCTTGGAGCTTGAACGATAACCAATTCTTTAGGTATGAAGGCGGCCTCACCATAAAATTGTTTGATAAAAGCCTCAAGGATATCTTCGTTAGGGAAATTTTGCGGGGTGTTTTGCATCATAAAATGTTCCCGCCCAATCATTTTGCCATTGCGCACAAAAAAGACCTGTACTAAAGATTCATCATCTTTACGAGCCAAGGCTATTACGTCTCTATCGTCTCCGGATGTATTTTCAGCTTTCTGCTTTTCGGTCAACATTTTAAGTGCTTGAAGTAAATCGCGTAATTCTGCGGCTTTTTCAAACTCAAGTGCTTCTGAATGAGCCTCCATTTTTTGAGATAGTTTTTCTACTACAGGTGCTATCTTCCCTTGTATAAGAGATATAGCTTCATTTATCATCTGCTGATATTCTTCTTCTGCGATGTAACGGTGGCAAGGAGCCTTGCAATGACCTATATGATACTGTAAGCAAGGCCGCCCTTTGTCATAATCTCGTGGAAATCTACGGTGGCAACGGCGCAAAGGCCATATATCATGGATTAAATTCAAAATTTCCCGTATTCTGTCTCCGCTTGGATAGGGGCCAAAGAATTTTCCTGTTTTACCACGTTTTTGATCCCGTTGGTGGGCATAGACTATACGAGGCAAACGCTCTTCGGTAACTTTAATATATGGATAGGCTTTATTGTCTTTTAGGCGAATATTATATTTTGGGGTGTGCTGCTTGATTAAATTGCATTCTAAAATAATGGCTTCTACTTCGTTATCAGTAACGATATATTCAAAATGAGTTATATGAGTTACCATGCTACGGACTTTAGGATCTGAGGCAGCAGTAGAAGAGCGAAAATAACTACGCACCCGGTTACGAAGGTTAATCGCTTTACCTACATAAATGACATGATTGCTCTCATCCTTCATCAAGTAGACACCGGGCTTGGAAGGAAGTTTTTTTAGCTCATCCGGGATTGAGAACATTACAGCCTCCTAATTACACTACCAATATTTACGGTCAAGGCTACGATATGACAAAGCCTCAGTTAAATGCATTACATTAATATTTTTTGCTTCTTCCAGGTCTGCTATGGTACGAGCCAATTTTAATATTTTGTGGTAAGCTCTGGCACTTAGCCCCAAATTATCAAATGCTTGCCGGATAAGCTCTTTTTCTGTAGATCCCAAAGGGCAGAAGTGATCTACCATTGGGGCAGTCATTTGGGCATTGTTTCGGATATTTGCTTGTTGGACATTAGAAAAGCGTGCTTGCTGGATAGCATGGGATTTAATCACCCGGGCTTTAATATCCGCAGAAGATTCACCTCTTGCTTGCTCCATATCTTTGTACTCAAGATTAGCAGCCTCTACCTGGATATCTATGCGATCCAGCAAAGGGCCGGAAACTTTACGCAGGTATTTTTCAATTTCATTTTGGGTACAGTTGCATTTTTTAACATCGCCGGAAGCTCCCCAATATCCGCAAGGGCAAGGGTTCATAGAAGCTAACATCATAAAAGCACTAGGATATGTAAGTGTTCCGTAGGCTCTTGAAATTGTTACTTCTCCATCTTCCAAGGGCTGGCGAAGGATCTCCAAAGTTCTTTTTTGAAATTCCGGCAATTCATCTAAAAACAGTATTCCATTGTGTGCCAAGCTGATTTCACCGGGCATGGGGACGCGCCCACCACCTGTTAACGCCATGGAAGAAGCCGTATGATGAGGCGCACGAAAAGGCCGTTCAGTTATCCGTGCCTGTCGCTGGTTAAGCAGTCCGGCAATGCTATATATTTTTGTGATTTCCAAGCTTTCGTCAATAGTTAAGTCCGGCATGATGGTGGGCATACGATGAGCCAACATTGTTTTTCCCGCTCCGGGCGGGCCAATAATTAATACATTGTGATACCCGGCCGCCGCTACTTCCAAGGAACGTTTTACAAACAACTGACCTTTTACATCTGCAAAATCTACATTATAATTAGGTACATCACAACTTGAAGAAGGTACTGCTCTTGCTATGGCTTTCCCCTTTTGAGAAAAGTGGTTAACTATTTCCATTAAGTAAGATGCAGGTAAAACGATCATGCCATTTACTAAAGCAGCTTCTGACCCGTTATCTTTTGGAACACAGCAATTATCTATGCCGTAAGATTTAGCAGCTAAAATCATTGGCAATACTCCATTAACAGATCTTACAGATCCATCAAGAGACAATTCGCCGGTAAAAAATATATTTTGTACATCTTCCTGTTTTAATACACCCATACATACTAAAATTCCTATAGCAATGGGTAAATCAAAAGCGGGGCCTACTTTACGAATATCTGCCGGAGCCAAATTAACTGTAATTCGTTTAACCGGAAAAGGAAGCCCGGCATTACGGATGGCTGTACGTACGCGCTCCCTGGACTCCTTTACAGCAGAGTCCGGCAGTCCTACAATGTCAAAAGCCTGCAGTCCTTGATTAACATCTACTTCTACATGAACAAGATATCCATCCACTCCAAGGACGGCAGCACTGGTGACTTTAGCAAGCATTTACTATTCCTCCTTTGTTTTCGCAATGAAGTATACCATAGATAATTTCAAAATAACAATTGTGGTTACATCATATTTGTTGCACAAAAAAATCAAGTGACTTGTTTTTTGTCACTTGATTTAGGTAGTTCACTGAATTATTGTTTAATATTCGTAAGTCCAGCCTCTTTCATTTCTTATCCGTTCAAGTTCGCTTTGGCGATGTTCTGCCCTTTGCTCAAGCGTTCTTGCTCTATGAGATGCTCTTTCATTTGGGAGTGATGCCATAGTTAAATTAAGCCTTCCCCTACCATTTGATTGTATGCTAAACCCAATGCCAATATAATAATATGTTGGATTCATTATAAAATAATGGGTCAGCTCATTTGATAATATTGAATCTACAATTTCGTGTACACGTTGCGGAGTTAATTCTCCTTCGATCCAATGGCTTGAAGAATGGCTGGATGTTACTTTTGTTCTGCTAACACCCATCCATCTATCATGTCTTTGTTGGTGCGTTCTTCCATCCGAGGCAGCATTACGTCCAAAATTGTTGTTGCGCATGTCTAAACTGTGTTCTATAGCAATAACTGTTGCAGGGGCATAAATTGCATAAGGATGTACTCCATACAGCTCCCTCTCAGTATTGATTTTGTCCAAAAACCACTGCTCTATTTCAAAGAAGTTAAAGTCATATTCTCTCAAATCTAATGGAGGTATATGAAATGGAACAGTAATCTCTATTGTGTTTGTTTCTGTAACTTGCTCTCCGGCATTTGCATAAGTAACAATTACGCTGTTCATAAATACAGCACACAACAGCAGTATGAACATAAAGGGTTTGCAAAAAAATTTTGAAAGCATTTATAAATCTCCTCTCAGAAGCTGCGAATCCAACGAAAGCAGGTAAATATTTACTGCCATTCAAAAAACTCTCGTAATGCTTTGCCTAATCTAGTGACTATTGGGTAATTCGGACCTTCTTTGCCTTTACGAATCTTGGTTACTTCTATTAACCACTTTGCTTTATGCTTAGCACCGGACATTCGAGGATAGTTTACAGATAGAATCATAGTGTGCTTTTCTTGCAAGGTTAAAGAACCCAACGTTGTTTCATTTGTTTTTTTTGATCGCTTGGCCTGCTTAGGAGAAACATATGCTAAAAATGGATTTTCCGTATTGTCAGGAAAAAATGTGTATTCACCATTTCTATCTAAATCAAAATAATAAGACATTTCTGTATAAACACGGTGAATAGTGGTTGTGTCTGAAGCCTCCATATTTAGCCACAAGCGTGGATCCGGCAGATATTTTATTTTTAATGAATACACAAAGCAATCACGCTCAAGAGAAGCATTTATTGTTTGGAAATTAACTGTTTTACTTCTGCCGGAAGATTTTGTTGTGCTTTTGTCATTCATGTTATCAAACAGGATCGTTAGTTTTGCAAAAGGAAGTTTGTTTTCAATATCCATGTAATTGGATGGAGTTGGCTCTACATTAAAATAGTTTAAGCCCGTGTTCGTTAGGTAATAACGAGAACAAGGAGCATAAAATGCTATGCCAAGCTCATCTTCATCTGTATTACCTCTTAGGTAGCTGTTAATTTCGTTTTCCAAATTAAAGGGAATCATATATATTGGTCGGATCAACTTTAAATAATGTCCAAAGGGCGTTAAAAAATATTTATCCAACAATATACCCAATAAATAGGTTCCGGAAATAATTGCCATGTCAAATACATCCAGCTCATCAAAGATATCCATGCCAACAAGATCGTCTATATCAACCCCAATTGTATCGTATAAACGTTGAAAAATAGCATCTGTTTCAGCAGGATTCTTTAAAATATTAATTAAATATTCTTCATCAAAAATAAGCTGAGGTAAAGGAACAAGCTCATTTAAAGAACGAGAAGCATAGCGTAAAGCCGCCTGTACAATTTTATCAAACATCTCTTCATCCGGCAGATTAATGCGCTTTTCTATTCCGCTTATTAATTGGGCACGATTAACATGTATAGATGGGATTTTTACAAAAAAATCCATTTCCATGGCCAATGCAAGTAAATAAGCAGCATAACTTTGATCTTGCATATGAAGCTTTTTTGCTACATCAAAAGCTGCTTCTTCCGGCATGGCATCAGCTTCTGTCAAATCTATATCCGGCTGGCAATATTCTATAATGGTACGAAAATCTGCCACTACCGGGTGGCTGCTTGTGTTGTAGCTTTCAAATTCAAATGATAAGTCCGGATACTTGCTTGATTCACATATCCGTATGTTGGGAGATAAATCCGGTGGCTGGCCACATAGCCTGTTAAGAGATTCAAAAAGATTAGCAGGCGAAAAAGATGTGTCCTCAATCAGCGCAGAATAATACCAACGCCGATATATATTGGGTAAACATGGCAATAATTTTGTACGTTTATTTTTATTGCTGGATTTATACACATCATTAAATGGCTCAGAAAATTGTTGATTTATTGCCCTTGAATATTTGTTATAAATAATCATAGTACATACACCGCCTTTGTACTTGATTGTATCAGAATACATGATAAAATCAAAGGAAAATAACCAACGAAAATATGTGTAGCTATTTGACTGTTATAGGCCATCTTTTTTTACATTATTTTACAAAGATTATGACTGTTAAAATCTAATTGCTATATAATCAAAGCGAGGTTAATATGGGATCACAAACTAATTTAGAGACAATTCAAGAAACTCACTACAAAACACCTAAACTTTATGCAGTTACCTTGTATAATGATGATATTACAACTATGGACTTTGTAGTAGAACTCTTAGTAAAAATTTTTCATAAAACTACTGCCGAAGCCTCTACCATCATGATACAGGTACATGAAAAAGGTAAAGGCATAGCCGGTATTTACACTTACGACATTGCTGTAACAAAAAAGATTCAAGCTGATCAAATGATTGCAGAAAGAGGATTCCCGTTAAAATTAGGAGTAGAGTAGATAGCTTTAATAAGACAAACTATTTGTGTTGCTACAGCAGCATGAAATCAGAAAAGAAGTGGATAGGATGATAAGTAGATGAAGTTAGACTCATTTGCCGGGCAAGTATATGTAGTAACAGTTAACGAAGCCAGACTTCAAGGGCACGAATTTGTGACCCCGGAGCATTTTCTGTATAGTGCCCTTATGTTTGATGAAGGAAAAGAAATTATAGGGGCAGGCGGCGGAGATATAAAAAGCATAGTTGAAGATCTGCAACAATTTTTTAAAGAACATATCCCTAAGCATATGGCGGAAGGCCCAATAGAATCTTCTGCTTTTGTGCAACTTTTTGAAGCTGCTGCTGCTCAGGCTAATACTTCAGGCAGTAAATTAGTAACAGTAGCAGAGCTTCTTTCTGCAATATTTTTTTTAAGAGAATCTCATGCCCAATATATTTTGATAAAAAATGGCCTTGATAGGCTTGCTATGATCAAATATATTTCGGAAGATCTTCAAAGAGACCAAAATGGTGCAATTATCCCTCAAACACAACTTTCTAAACAACAAGGAGAGGAAGGGATACAATACACAGTGAACTTGTGCCAAAAAGCTATGGAAAATAAACTAGACCCATTAATAGGTCGGTTGGATGTAATAGACCGCTCCATACAGGTTTTATGCCGCCGTCTAAAAAATAATCCTATTCATGTAGGAGATCCCGGTGTAGGTAAAACGGCTATAGCAGAAGGCTTGGCACAGCGTATAGTATCCGGAGATGTGCCGGAGCTTTTAAAGGATGCACAAATACTTCAAGTTGACATGGGTACTTTAATAGCGGGTACTAAATTTCGGGGAGATTTTGAAGATAGGCTTGTAAAATTGCTGGAAACGGTATCAACACTACCTAAGCCAATATTGTATATAGATGAGATCCATACTGTAGTAGGAGCCGGAGCTGTATCAGGCGGTGCCATGGACGCCACCGGGATAATCAAACCATATCTTGCCAAAGGGGATATTCGTTTCATTGGCTCCACCACCTACGATGAATTTAAAAAGCATTTTGAAAAAGATCGGGCATTAGCCAGACGCTTTCAGAGGATAGATATTTCAGAACCTTCCAAGGAAGAATGTGTAGCTATACTTAATGGGCTAAAAGACAGATATGAGTCCTACCATAAAGTTAGTTACAGTAATGAAATTATTGAATTGATAGCAGATTTAAGTGCAAGATATATGACAGACCGCAGGCTTCCGGATAAAGCAATAGATGTACTGGATGAGGCAGGAGTACTTGCTCAACTTGATAGGGCTAAAGAATGTAATGAAGATAATGCAGAAGATGATATAGCTAATGAAGTAACACGCAAGCAAGTAGAATGCACAGTAGCCGGAATGGCAAAGGTGCCGGAAAATAGTATAGCGGGCGATGAAATTGATCGGTTACGAAACCTGGAAAATAGCCTTAATAACCAAGTTTTTGGACAAGAAAAGGCGGCTGAGTCTATTTCACAAGCAATAAAAGCGGCTAGAAGCGGCCTAAACGAACCGGGTAAGCCGGTAGCAAATTTATTATTTGTAGGCCCTACGGGGGTGGGTAAAACGGAAATAGCTAAGCAGTTGGCATCAATTTTGGGCATCAGTTTGTCACGTTTTGATATGAGCGAATATCAAGAACGTCATGCAGTAGCAAGACTTATAGGCGCACCTCCCGGATACGTAGGTTTTGAAGAAGGCGGACTTTTAACAGAAGCGATTCGTCGTACACCACACTGTGTTCTTTTGTTGGATGAAATAGAAAAAGCTCACCCGGATATACTTAATGTACTGCTTCAGGTAATGGACTATGGTCGCCTTACGGATAACACAGGCAGACAGGCAGACTTTGCTAATGTCATTTTAATTATGACCTCTAACGCCGGAGCGGCTGATTTAGCTAAAAAATCCATTGGGTTTGGAGCCGGATTTAACATCAGCGCAGTAGAGAAGGCAGTAGAAAAAATGTTTAGCCCGGAATTTCGTAATAGGCTGGATGCAATAATTAAGTTTAACCCTGTTGATGAAAAGATGGCACAAAGCATAGCCCAAAAGTCATTGGATAAATTAGTGAAAAAGCTTGCCGCCAAAGGCGTAACCCTAACACTTTCAAAAAGTGCTGTGGATTATATCGCCAAAAAAGGTTTGTCTGAAACTTATGGAGCGCGAGAAATTATCCGCGTGGTAGAAAATGATGTTAAAAAATTGCTGGTAAATGAGCTGTTATTTGGAAAGCTTGAAGAAAAAGGAGAGGCTTCTTTACACTGGGATGAAGAGAACAATATCTTTAATATTAAATTAACATGAGTTTAAGTACGTTTGCATAGAAAATTTAACAATGCAAATTAAAGGAGAATCTAATGGACATTATTGCTGCACTAACTACAGAATTCTCGCTGGCTTTATGGCAAGTAGAGAATACTGTAAAGCTGATAGATGAGGGAAATACGATACCTTTTATTGCTAGGTATCGTAAAGAGATGACCGGATCAATGGATGATCAGCAATTGCGAGAACTTTATGATCGGCTAAACTACTTGCGTAATTTAGAAGAACGCAAAGAACAAGTATTACACTTGCTGGAAGAGCAAAACAATCTAACTGATGAAATAAAAGACAAGCTAATTGCTGCAACTACTTTAACTGAAGTAGAGGACATATATCGTCCCTTCCGTCCTAAAAGGCGTACTCGTGCCACAATGGCAGAAGAAAAGGGTCTTGGGCCTTTAGCAGATATTTTGTGGGCACAAGAATTAAAAATGTCTGCGGAAGAAGCAGCGGTTCCTTTTATAGATATAGAGAAAGGTGTAGAGACAGCTTCGGATGCCATTGCAGGAGCTTGTGATATTATTGCAGAACGTGTTTCGGATGATCCTAACTGTCGTGCATGGGTGCGTAATACTACTTGGCAGGAGGGCTTTATCAGTTCAACTCCTTCTAAAAAAGCCCAAGAAGGTTCTGAAAACTCTGAAAATAATCAGAAATCAAAAAAAGTCGGTGTTTATGATATGTACTTTGAATTTACAGAGCCTATCAAAAAAATAGCAGGACACCGCGTACTAGCCCTTAATCGTGGAGAAAAAGAAGATTGGCTTAAAGTAACCCTGGAAGCTCCTATAGAAAAAATTTTGACCGGTTTAGAAAATCGACTTCTTGAAAATAATCCCCATACTTTATCTTTGCTTAAAACTACTATAGCAGACAGCTACAAACGCCTAAGTGCTCCCGCGGTTGAAAGGGAGCTTCGTTCTACTTTAACCGAGCAAGCAGAAGAAGGTGCAATTAAAGTTTTTGGAGAAAATCTTAGGCAACTTCTTATGCAGTCCCCAATCAAAGATCGGGTTGTATTAGCCATAGATCCGGGCTTTCGTACAGGCTGTAAGCTGGCTGTAGTAGATGAAACAGGCAAAGTTTTAGAAACCGGGGTCGTATATTGTACTATCGGCAAGGAAACAGGCCCTTCTAAAAAGATCTTGCACCAATGTATCGAAAAATATAATGCAAACCTTATTGCAATTGGAAATGGTACTGCCTCGCGAGAAACAGAGCAAGTAATAGCAGAACTCCTTAAAGAATTTGACCTTTCTGCCCAATACATAATTGTAAATGAGGCAGGTGCATCCGTATATTCTGCATCCAAACTGGGAGCAGAAGAATTTCCAAACTTTGATGTAGCATTAAGAAGTGCAGTATCCATTGGGCGGCGTCTGCAAGATCCTTTGGCAGAACTCGTTAAAATTGACCCTAAAAGCATCGGTGTAGGCCAATATCAACATGATATGAATCAAAAACGCCTTGGAGAAACTCTGTCAGGAGTGGTAGAAAGCTGCGTTAACTCTGTAGGAGTTGACCTTAACACTGCATCCCCAAGTCTATTGTCATATGTAGCGGGAATTACACCTACAGTTGCCAAGCATATTTTAGCTTACCGTGAGGAAAATGGGAAATTTACCAGCCGCAAAGAACTTCTGAAGGTAAAAAAATTAGGCCCAAAAGCCTTTGAACAATGTGCCGGATTTTTGCGCATACCGGGCGCAGCTAATTCTTTAGATAATACAGGGGTACATCCGGAATCTTATGCTGTGGCAGAAGGGTTTTTAGCTCATCAAAAAGAAGGTAAATCCGCATCTTTAGAAGATATTGCCAAGCAATTATCTACAGGTTTGCCTACATTACAAGATATCATAAAAGAGTTAGAAAAACCGGGCCGAGATCCCAGAGAAGATCTTCCTCCACCTATTTTACGTAGTGATGTACTTTCCCTTGATGATTTGCAAGAAGGTATGATACTTCAAGGAACTGTACGAAACGTTATTGATTTTGGAGCTTTTGTAGATATTGGTGTCCATCAAGATGGTTTGGTTCACATTTCTCAGCTAAGTGATAAATTTATTAAACATCCATTGGAAGCAGTAAGCGTGGGCGATGTAGTAACGGTAAAATTGCTGTCCGTGGATATCAAGCGAAATAGAATCTCTTTAAGCATGAAAATCTAAGATTCAACTTATAAAACGCGAGTTAGACGAAGAAATAATTCGTTTAACTCGCGCTTTTTTGTATAGGAGGTGCTACAATGCAACAATTGCTTTACAGTAAGTCTATCTCTTTGCTTTCTTCAGTTCCGTTTTCATCATTTTCATTTTCTGCTAATTCTACGTAGGCATTTCTTTTTTTCTTTTTGTTTATTACAAAAACTGAACCTGCTATACATGCAGCTAACAAAGGCATAGCAATAAGCCATTGTAGGTTAAAAACTGCCCCTTGATTCTCATTATCTAAATGCGGTACTACTACAGCAAAATGACTAAAGCTTGGTGGTTGAATAAATATTGTGCCTCTGCTGCCTCTTCTGATGGTATACAATGGGTTTGGCAACATGTTTTCATTTGGAATATGCCATACTCTTACAATAGCGTCCCTATAGCTTTCACGCAAAGGAATTCCAATTCTTATGCTTCCTTCATCAAATCCATTGCTAAGCCTCCGCATTCGACCATTTTCTTCTACATAGATATGAATTTCATAAAGATCAATCACCTGTACATCCACAACTTCTGATTCACCGGTACTTGAGTTTGCTCGAACTACTCTATCTCTTAGACTAATGAAACTTTCATGGTCTTGCTCTATTTTCACAACATACAAGAACGCGCCTTCCGGGAGAATAGAATATTCTCCTTCCTCTGTAACCCTCATGCGTAATTGAACACCGGTCTCAAGATGGGTATAAACAAGAACAAAGTCCATGTCGTCATCAATTTCTAATACTTCATCTTCTTCACCTTCGCCCATGAAGTTAAGCCTAATGTGTTGGCGTTCATTTTCACTTGGATCCATATCCGGGGCTACTGCATACATATTTATTGTTAAGGATCGATGTACAGAAAACGGGCCTTCATAGCGGATCCATTCCGGGGAAGCTATGGGAGGTACAGTTCCGTTAGAAGTATAGTAGATTACGGCATTTGGGGTAGGGCTAAAAAGTGCTACCATAATCCCTTGCCTTCTATCAACATCATCAATTTCGTCATCTATATTTGTGTAGCGACTGACCCTTCCGTCATTTATTATTTGCCTGGCTACAGGAGCCTCCGTTTGGCCGGACATATGATATACAAAAACTCTTTCTTCGCTGTCCTCTAAGCCTTCCGCACGAGTAAAGGCAGTAACTCTTATTTCTGTTCCCGGATCACCTTGCAGTATAAACGGCCCTGTGTAGGTTTGCAGATTACCTGTTGTCCGCATACCATTTACAGTATTATTAACCCTGTAATAAATAACTCCATTAGGTACGCTAAAGGCTAAGCGGGTTCCTTGCGTAATACGTGAACCATCCAAAATACTTGGATTTGGAGGATGCGCCCGTGAAGATATATTATAGTAGAACATCATAGGCATAGATTCTATAGAACCTGATACAGCCTGCGCACGGATTATAAAAGTTCCTCCCGGCTGCCCGGTGACTTGTACCCTTCCACCGGATGATATTGAGTCGGATCCGTTGTCAAGCTCTGCATCTCCCAGAGCATATCTTATTTCGGCACCGGTGATATTTGTGACCAATGTAACCCAACTGCCCGCATGTACTTCAGAACCGGAGGGCGGATGCGCCGCTAAAGCTGCGTTAGCATCTAATACTGAATAGGTAAAGGATACAATTTCACTTGGAGTCCGTCCTGTCATATGAGCAAAAGCGGATATACTTATGCTTTGTCCCGCTTCTGCATCTAGGGCAATAGTTGAGCCGTGCATTCTGGATGGATTTTCCGGGTTGGTTGGATCTGTGCCATCCTTTGTATATGTGATACTTGCGCCCTCAGTAGTCGTAAGATTAAGCATAGTACCCCTTGGCACAATTGAGCCGCTGGGGATAGAAGGCTCCGGAGCCATTAACTGATCTGCAAGGATATATGAAAAAGTTGTGATTCTGCTAACTTCTCCATCTCTTGCAGCAACAGCACGTATATGAAGGTCAGATTCTATTATAATCGGCAGATTAAATACTTGGCTTTCTCCCGGAATCGGGTCTGTTAACTCTTCATAGTTTGTAGCCTTTTCAAAATATATTGTGGCGTATTCTGTTGCAGTGGAGAGCGTAACTTCTGTATTACGGACAACTGTTCTACTGCCGGGGTTAGCCTGAACCGGGTGAACCGATGCCGGAAGTCTATAGGTAAATGTAACAATATCGCTGTCATACATTCCTTCAGCAACGGCTATGGCGTTTACAGTAAAGAATTCTTCTTCCCAATCTTCAGGCACAGTAACAATTTGGTTTGCCCCCAATTGATTAGTTCCTTCAGATGAATGGAAAGTTCCATCGGCTCTGCTTTCCACAAAGGGGATTCCATCCAATGAATAGAATATTGTTGCTGTAATAGTAGGACTACGCAACCTTATTGAACTGCCTCTTTGAATTACAGTAGGCTCTCCGTCACCGGTTTCCGGTGAGGCTATTGGATCCGCTACCTTGCTCATGTTTTCTATTTGATAAGTGAAAATAACTATATCACTATCCTGCATACCCGCAGAAGTCGCTCTGGCATATACTCTAAAAGTAGAACCCGGTGTACCTTCTACCAAAATTCCTCCTGTTGGAAAAGGTCGGTTAGGCACTCCTGCATTACTATAATGGATTGCAGCACCCGGTGTTTCAGATTGCAGGAATATATTGCTTCCCAAAGCAACTACAGTGATTTCTTCCGTTACCGGGGTAGTTTGAGGCCAAGATGTTGGTGCCCGCACTACATCTAAATCTGCAACTTGATAGGTAAAGATAACTACTTCACTTTCTTGCATTCCCGGAACTGTAACCCTGGCATGTATCCTAAAAGTAGATCCCGGAGTGCCGTCTACGGGGATACCTCTTCCTGAAAAACGTCTATTGGGCATACTGTTCCTGCCATAATAGATAGTAGCATTCGTCATATCAGATTGCAGATATATATAACTTCCTAAAGGTACTGCGGTGGCTTCTTCCGGAGTGGTACGAGGCAATGCAGTTGGTGGTGACGCCACTTGCAAATTCTCAATTTGGAATGTAAACAAAGCCATATCCGAATTTAACATATTATCTCCAACAGCAATAGCACGAATATTAACCAAACTGCCCGGCGCACCCGATATTTCAACCGTACCGCTGTTTGTTGGTATATTATTGGTATCTGACCGCCCACGTCCAAGCGACGGAGTATCAACAGTGGAATAATATATTTGTGCTCCACTTGTAGGAGTACGAAGAGTTATCAAGCTGTTATTAGGTATTACGAAAGGAAGCCCTTCATCATTTGAAGGAGATGCCACCGGGGTAGCTGCTTGTCTGGCTTCTATTTGGTATGCAAAAGTTACAACTTCGCTGTTACGGAAGTATTGATCATCCAACCCGGCAAAGGCCATGGCGTTAATTGTAACTAAATCTCCAAGCTCACCATCTATGATTATGCCTGTAGCACTATCGTATATTTTGGTTACTATGGTTGATGGATTATTATTTACATGCACAAGCCTTCTATCCCCGGCTCCACCTGTAAACTGTACATGCCTTGGGTCCGGATGCTCTGTAAAGCTATATATAATCGGCAAGCCATTTTGACTGTGCAAGGTTACTGTACTGCCTCTTCTAACTTCTAAAATATCATCATTGGAGGTTATTGGCCAAGAGGTCGGAGGCTCTGCGGCAATTTGATCTTCAATCCTAAATAGGAAGTGTATGGTTTCGCTATCTAATAGAAGAATCTCACCTTCTTCTACAAATGTGCCATCGTCTGCAAGCCTCCAGCCATCTCTATAAAATGCCATAGTAGTAAGAGTAAA